>Ga0181525_10001539_pt1 | contig 19583 bp, 17 predicted proteins | sample PEATcosm2014_Bin_48_FD_121100 | JGI IMG/M metagenome (GOLD analysis project Ga0181525, IMG submission 121100) | Peatland microbial communities from MTU Mesocosm Facility, Houghton, MI, USA - PEATcosm2014_Bin06_10_metaG | ecosystem: Environmental > Terrestrial > Soil > Wetlands > Peat | place...
AGCGTGTCGGCCAGCGCCTCAGGGCTCGACCAGCGCACCTTGGCGAAAGCCGATGAGGGACGATTGCCGGCCATACCCACCAGCCAATAGCCGCCATCGGCGGCCGGGCCGAAGACCGCGCCGCAATCGCGCAGCTTCTGAAAAGCCCCGCGCAGGTCGGAGGTTTTGATGTCCGGGATATCGCTGCCGATAAGCAGCACGGGGCGGCGCGGATAGCGGTTGAAGGCGCACTGCATGCGCTGGCCGAGATCACCCCGGCCCTGCCCGATGCGGATAAAGCCCGGCGCCGCCAGGCGGGCGTGGTGGTCTGGCGCGGTGGCGATAACGCGCTCCACGCCGCGCAAGCGCCGCACCCGGCGCAGCAGGCTGTGCAGCGTGGTACGGGCAAAGTTCAGCGCCTTGCGGTCGCCCACCTCGCGCGCCAGCCGCCGCTTGCCCACGCCGAGCCGGGGAATGCGGGTGAAGATGATGACGACGGGGCGGCTCATCGGCGGTAGGTGGCGGCGAGCACGGTGGCGGAGCGGCCCGCGAGGAAGCGGGTGAGACGCCAGAGATTACCGGCGGCGCGGCGGCACCAGCCGTCGCGGACGTAAGCGGCGGCGTCAGTGATGACGGGCAGCTTCATCGGGGCGAGATGCTGGCGGCCCAGCCGGCGGGCGAGGAGCACGTCTTCCATCAACGGTGCTTGCGGCATGCCGCCGATGGCGGCGAGCAGGTCTCGATGGATGAGCAATCCCTGGTCGCCGTAGGGCAGGCGGAAGAGGGCGCAACGCAGGGCCACGGCGCATTCCAGCAGGCGGGCGCGCGGGTCGGTGCTGGCGAAGCGGAGTTTGCCGTAATAGGCGCAACCGGTGCTGGCGGTTGCGAGGGTCTGGCGCAGGGTCTCGCGCCAGCCGGAGGGAAATGCCGTGTCGGCATGGAGTAGCAGCAGCCAGGGCGTGGCGGCGGCGGCGATTCCTCGGCTCAGCTGCGCGCCGCGGCCGGGCGCACCCGTGACAAATTGCGCCCCGGCGGCGCGGGCGATGTTCTCCGTGCCGTCGGTGCTGCCGCCATCGCTGACGATGAGGGTGAGTTCGTCGCCGGCCTCGGCGAGGCAGGCCAGGAGGGCGGGTAGATGCGCCGCCTCGTTGAGCGTGGGGATGACCACGGTGATTTGAAAAGCCTCAGTCATTCTCGGGAGGCTTGTGTGTCATCTGGTAGGATACCGCGCCGTAGGTGGCGACGCAGTACGGCACGATGAAGGTGAGAATGAGCTTGGTGACGTTGAGTGGTTTTGCCCCGGCGAGGGCGTCGCCCTGGTTGATGACATTGAGAAGGGTGCCGACCACCGCGGCGGCGATGAGGGAGCGGCGGGGTACGCCATCGGCTAGGGCGTATCGGAGGAATGTGCTCAGGCGATCCATCTCAACCGCGCCGCCAGGCGAAAAAGCGTGACAACAGCGCCAAGCCGCGTGCCGAAGCGTGTTTCTGCCGCCACAGCCCGGCGACGGCGCGGATGGCTTCAGAGCGCGTGGGGTAAGGGTAGATCACGCCGAGCAGTTTTTTGAGGCCAAGATTATGCTGCATGGCGATGGTGAAGCCGGTGAGGAGTTCGCCCGCCTGGGTGCCGACGATGGTGACGCCGAGGATTTTGTCGCTGCCCTTTTTCGTCAGGACTTTCACAAAACCCTCGGTGTCGGCTTCGGCGATGGCGCGGTCGAGTTCCGAAAAACTGTAATGCGTCACCTCATAGGCGACGTTTTGCGCCTCGCGCTCGTTCAAGCCGGCGCGGGCGATCTCGGGGCTGGTGTAGGTGACGGCGGGGATGGCGCGGTAGCTGGGTTTGAAGCGCCAGAAGGGGGACAGCAGCGCGTTGAGCGCGGCGTAGCCTGCCTGGAATCCGGCGGTGTGGGTGAACTGATATGGACCGGCAACATCGCCGCAGGCGAGGATGTTGGGGTAGAGGGTTTGCAGCCAGGCATTGGCTTCGACGGTTTTGGTCTTGGTCAGGGGAATGCCGAGTGTTTCCAGACCGTAGCCGGTGACGCGCGGCTTGCGGCCAATGGCGACGAGGAGGCGGTCGAAGGCAATGGTAACGTCTTGCCCGCCATGCTCGGCGCGGAGCGAAAAGCCGATGGCGCCGTGCAAGACTTCGGCGGCGCGGTGGCCGGTGAGGACCGTGACGCCGTCGCGCGTCAGGGCGCTGGCCATGGCGGCGGAAACCTCATCGTCCTCGCGCAGCAAAAGCCGGTCGGCCATTTCCACCAGGGTGACCGCGCTGCCGAGGCGGGCGAAGGCTTGCGCCATTTCGCAGCCGATCGGCCCGCCGCCGAGGAGGGTGAGACGCGCGGGCAGGGCCTCAATGTCCCACAGTGTTTCCGAGGTGGCGTAAGGGCACTCAGCCAAGCCGGGAATGGGCGGGATGAACGGCTCCGCCCCGGCGGCGATGATGATGGCGCGGGTGGTGATTTTGGTGCCATCTACCGACACGCACCACGGGGATTCAATTATCGCCCGGCCCAGGCGGACATCCACGCCGAGGCCCGCGTAACGCGCGACTGAGTCGTGCGGGGCGATGGCGTCCACCGTAGCCTTTACCGCCGCGCGGGCCTCGGTAAAATTCAAGCCGTGTTTGGCCGCGTGCAACAACGCCTTCGAGGGCACGCAGCCGGTGTTGAGGCAATCGCCGCCCATCCGCGCCTGCTCGATCAGGGTGACTTTGGCGCGCACGGCGCGGGCGACATAGGCGCTCACCAGCCCCGCCGCGCCGCCGCCGATGACGATGAGGTTGCGCTCGAATTTTCGGGGGCGCGGCCATTTGGCGTAAACCCTGCGGGCGGAAAACGCATCGCGCAGGCGCGGTGCGGCGATGGGCAGTACGGCCAGCAGCAGCAGGCCGGTGATGAGCCGGGGTGTGAGGATGGCGCCGTGATGCCCCAGCGTGGCGAGGCTGGCCCCAGCATTCACGTAGATCAGCGTCGCGGGAAACATGCCGATCTGGCTGGCGAGGTAGAAGCTGCGGAGCGGGAGTGTGGTCAGTCCGGCGAGCAGGTTGACGGCGAAATAGGGAATGGCGGGGACCAGACGCAGCGAGACGAGGTAGAACGCGCCGTCGCGGGCAACGCCTTCGTCGATGCGGGTGAACAAGGCGGGGAAGCGCTCCAGTGCGAAATTGCGCAGCAGAAAGCGCGCGGTGAGGAAGGCGGCGCAGGCGCCGATTGTGGCGGCGAACGAGACGAGCAACGCGCCCTCGGCAACGCCGAACAGCGCCCCGGCGCCGAGGGTGAGCAGGGTGGCGCCGGGAATGGAAAGCGCCGTGGCCACCACGTAAAACGCGAAATAGACGGCGAAGGCGGCAAACGGGTGCTGGGCGTTCAGGGTGGTGGCGGAGCGCTGCACCTCGCCGGGGTTCAGCGTGAAGGCCAATGCCGCGACGATGAGCAGCAGGGCGGCGGCCAAGACGGCGCGGGCTACGGCGGGGCGTGGTTTGACGAGGGCGGCGCTCATCGGGCGCTCATGCAGGAAGACGCGCCGAAGACGCAAAACTGCGCGCAGTGCGGGTGGTCGAGCGTGACGCTGCGGGCCGCCTGCGCCAGGGTGGCGCCAAGTTCGAAGTGCGGCTCATACGGCAGCAGGGTGCAGGCGACGATGGTGGCCTGCACCGCGCCCTTGCGCTGCACCGCCATGCGTGAGGTGCGGCACATGGCGTCTGCTCCGCGCGCGTGTAGCGCTGCCCAGGCGGCGGCGCTGACGCCGGGGACGGTGGTGGGTTTGCCCATCTCGGCGAACAGCACGAGATGGTCGGGGTTGAAGGCGTCGATGTTGAACGCCTCCGCCGCGAAGCGTGCGGCGAACCCGGCGCGGGTGGTGGCTTCATCTTCCAAAGCCGGGTCGAAGCGTGCCGCGACAGATGGCGTGAAGCCCGCGGCGAACAGGGCGCGCAGCCCGGCCAGCGCCGGTTCCCAGGCGCGCGGGCCGCGCAAAGCCTCGTGCCCGGCCTGGGTAAAATGATCGAGCGACACGCGCACCGCCAGCCGCGCGCCGAATGCCGCGTGCAGGCCCGCCAGAGCGGCAAAATGGTGCTGCATGGGCAGCATGGCGTTGGTCAGCACCAGGGCGCGATAGCCGCGCCGCAACGTACCTTCGAGCATCGCCAGAATATCCGGGTTCATGAAGGGTTCGCCGCCGGTGAAGCCGATTTCATGCAGGGAGGATGTTGCGCTGGCCTCGTCCAGCAGGCGGTTGAACTCGGCCAGGGGGAAATAGGCGAGGCGGTCGTTGCGCGGGCTGCTCTCGATGTAACACCCCGCGCAGGACAGGTTGCAGAGCGTGCCGGTGTTGAACCACAGCGTCTCCAGCCGTTCCAGCGCCACCACGGCATCCGGCGCGGGCGGCGGGGCGGGGCGGGGCGTCGCCGTCATCGCGCGTTCGGCCAGGGGCAGAGAGTCCAGGCTGGGCCAGATGCCGGTCTCCAGCGCGGCGGCATATTCTTCGGGCAGGTTGGCGCGGCGCATGGCGGCGGCGGCGGCGGCATGGTCATAGGCGAGCGGGTGGGGGGCGAGGGAAAAGCCGCCATCCGCCGGGGTGAGGATGGAATACCAGCCGCGCGGCGTGCCGTCATTGGCGGGCAGGCCGACGACCCCGGCATTGTGCCAGATTTTTTCGCCGAGCGTGCGGGTGAAGCCGAGACCACAATGCCCGGCGATGACGCCGTCGCAGCCGGTGCGGGCAATTTCTTCGGCGAACAACGTGTCCGGGTCCGAGGCGTAAACGAAGCGGTTGATGCGGCTGGGTGCGCCGTGGACGATGGCGAGGCGCTTGGTGCCAAGGACAAGGTCGATCCGGCGTGGCAGGGACGCCATCCAGCGTTTGGCCTCGGGGTTGAGGCGCGTGCGGGCGTAGCCGAACCATGCAGCGGAGAGGCGGTCGCAGGCGGAGCCGGGGGTAAAGCCGCAGCCGCAATCGGGCGCGTCGGCGGCGAGCTGTTCTTCGCAGTTGCCCATTACCGTGGCGATGCCCGCCTCGCGCAGCAGGTCCGCGCAGGCTTGCGGGTCGGCGCCATAGGCCACGGTATCGCCGGTGCAGATGATGCGCGAGGGTGGGATGCCGCGCTCACGCGCGGCCGCCAGCAGCGCCGTGGTGGCTTGAAGGTTGCTGTAGCAGCCGCCGAAAATCAGCACCGGCGCATCGGTGGTGATGATCGGCAGCGTGTCAAACATGGGAAATGGCCTCCAGCGCCAGGCCGCGCGCTTCAATGCCGCCGCGAAGCCGCCAGATGAGGATGGCCATCGCGCCCATCGCCCAGAAGCCGGCCAGCATGATGAGGGCGGCGGGCATGCTGCGCGCGCCGACATAGCCAACCAGGAAAGGTGAGAGCGCCGCCCCCACGCGCCCCACCGCGACCGAGGCGCCGATGCCGGTGGCGCGCAAGGCGGTGGGGAAGAGTTCGGAGAAGGTGGGGTAGGCGGCGATCCAACTGCCCGTGGCCAGCAGGTTGACCAGGGCGAAACCGAGCATGATGGCGCCTGCGCCCATGCCGGTGACGCCGGCAAAAGCGACCAACCCGAGCGCTGTGGCGAGGTAAAAGCCCCCTACGGTCCAGCTCCTGCCCAGGCGGTCGAGCAATGAGGCCGCCGCCAGCCCGCCCACCAGCGCACCGAGGCTGCCGGCGAGGTAGAAGACCGGCAGTTGCGCCGGGGGCAGGTGCAAGGCCGGTAACACGACGATCGGCAGGAAGGCGAATAGGCCGTAATAGCCCGAGGCTTCGGCGAAATCGAGCGCCGCCCCCAGGGCCAGCCGCCCAGGGTAACGGCGCAGCAGTACCAGAAAACCGCTGGCCTCGCGCTGGATGCGGTGGATGGCCGGGGGGGCCGCGGGTTGTGGCTGGTTGGTCAGACCGGCGGCGATGCCCGCGATGATGGCCCGCGCATCGTCCTGCCGCCCGGCCTGCATGAGCCAGCGCGGGCTCTCCGGCAGGTGGCGGCGGAACCATGCGGCGGAAAGGGCGATGACCCCGCCCAGGGCGAAGACCACGCGCCAGCCAATGTCGGCGGGCAGCGCGGAGAGCACCAGCCACGAAAGCAACGCCGCGACCAGGCTGCCGATGGGCCAGAAATTCAACACGATGGCGGCGGCCTTGCCGCGCGACCGGCTGGGCACCAGCTCGGCGATGGCGGCGTTGATGGCGGAATATTCCGCGCCGACGCCGATGCCTGCGATCAACCGCAGCAGCAGCAGCGACGTGAGATTCGGCGCAAAGGCGGTGGCCAGGGTGGCGATGCCGTACAGCACCAGGCTGGCTAAAAATATCCGCCGCCGCCCGTAACGGTCTGAGAGGATGCCGAAGCCGGAAGCGCCGATCATCAACCCGGCGAACCAGGCGGCGAGGATGAAAGACATGGCGTTGCTGCCGAGGTGGAAATGCGCCCGCAATGCGCCGAGCACGTTGCCGATCAGCGTGACCTCGAACGCATCGAGCGCCCAACCCAGGCCGAAGAGCAGCACTACCAAGGTGTGGAAGCGGTTCCAGCGCAGGGTGGAGAGCTGGTCGAGCAGCCCGGCTTCAGTGGTGGTGTCCGGCGGGTTCATCGTCGCTTCTCACATCAGGTTTGCTTGATGTTCGTACTGAGCGCGTCATTGGTTACAGGAAAAATCGCCCCGGCGGAGAATATTTCCTCAAGGCCTGGCGAAGGGCTGCACCAGCAAGGCGGCCAGGTCCGCTGTGGCTGCCGGGTCGCGGAACGCCTCCAGGCCGAGGGTCATGGCCGCATGCCCCGCCGCCGGCTGGGCGCGATAAGTGCCCAGCAGCCGGTCCCACCACGGCACATTGAAGCCGAAATTGCTGTTGGTTTCAGCCGGGATGACCGAATGGTGCACGCGGTGCATGTCCGGTGTCACCACCAGCAGGCGCAGGGTGCGGTCCAGCGCCAGGGGCAGCGCCAGGTTACTGTGGTTGAACATCGCCGTGGCATTGAGAAGGATCTCGAACAGCAGCACGCTCACCGGCGGTGCGCCCAGCGCCGTGACCGCCGCCATCTTAATGCCCATGGAGAGGAGGATCTCAATGGGATGAAACCGGGCGCCGGAGGTAACGTCGAGATCGAGATCGGTGTGGTGCATCCGGTGCAGCCGCCACAGTACCGGCACCGCGTGGAACAGGACGTGCTGGAGATAGATCGTCAGATCCAACCCGAGCAGCGCCAGGACAATTTTCAGCCATTCCGGCCCCGGCCAGATATTCAGTGCCCCCCAACCGCGCTGCGCCGCGAACACCGCCACGCCCAGCGCCGCCAGCGGAAACAGCAGCTTCACGGCCAGCGCATCGGCCACGGCGATGCCGAGATTGGCCGGCCAGCGCCGCCACCGGGGCAAGGTGCGCGCCCGGCGCGGCCGCCACGCTTCCGCAGCGGCCAGCGCGCAGAGCAGGCCGGCATAAACCACGAGCCGCAGCATCGGCCCATGGCCGAGAAGAAACTGTATCATGAACCCTCGGCGCCTCCTGCGCCTGATCATCTTACGCGGGGTGGCGGCAAAAAGTTACAGGTCCGGCGCTCCGCGTGGAAAATTTTCAGCCCGGCAGTAACCTTCCGCCGCCGCCAGGCGAATAGGAGCTGCATCCCGTCTTTCAGCCGAGGAGGAAATCCCCTGCAACTCGCCCCGGTCACCACGCATTGGCACTTTCGGATGGACGCGATACCCTCCGCGCATAACGCGCGAGGGGGCATGGCGGAGGAAAACCCGGACTGGCAGGGCTGGATGGCGGCGGCGCAGGCGGGGGATGCGCGCGCCTATGCACGCCTGCTACAGGACGCACTGCCCTGGCTGCGCCGCCGCGCCCGCGCGCGCTGGCCGGGCAGCGGCGCCGCAGACATTGAGGACATGGTGCAGGAAACGCTGCTGGCGCTGCATCAAAGCCGGCATCTTTACGACCCTGCCCGTCCGGTCGCGCCGTTTTTGTTCGGGATTTTAAAGTTTCGCGGCGCCGATATCCGCCGCCGCCGCCGGCGCCATGCTGGGCGCGAGACGGCGATTGACGACGTATCTGAAACTTCAGCCGCCCTGGCCACCAGCGGCACACAGGATAGGGATGCCGATGCGGCCTCCATGAGGGCGGCGCTGAGCAGCCTGAGTGAGCGCGACAAGATGGTGCTGGAAATGTTGAAGCTGCGCGAGGTCTCGTTACACGATGCCGCCACCGAAACGGGCATGAGCATTTCGGCGCTCAAAGTGGCAACCTTTCGCGCCGTGCAGCGTCTGCGCAAGGCTCTGATCGGGGATGTGACCGATGCGGACTGAGGAACTGATCGCCAGCCTGACGCAAGACCTGACGCCGGTGCGCCGTGCCGCGCCGCCCTTGGCGCTGCTGCTGCGCTGGCTGGCCGTTACCCTGCCGGTTCTGGCGATGATCGTCCTTGCCATGGGGCCGCGCCCGGACTTGGCGGGAGTGATGGCGCAACCGCGTTTCGCCCTGGCCGAGTTGCTGGCCGGGGGGACGGCGGTGATCTCCGCCTATGCGGCCTTCTGCGCCGGGCGGCCGGACGAGCCGGGCTGGAAGCTGTTTCTGCCGGTGGCGGCGTCCGCCCTCTGGCTCCTGGAGCTTGGGCGGCAATGTTTCATCCTGTCGGTGCAAACTCATGGCGGCACGCTCATCCTGCATCCCGACTTGATGTGCGTTCCAGTCATCGCGCTGGCCGGGTTTGTTCCGGCCGTGGCGATGGTTTACCTGCTGCGCCGCAGCGCGATGTTCCGTAGCGCCCATGCCTGCCTGTGCGGCGCCCTGGCCGCCGCCGCCGCCGCCGAGGCGGCGCTGCCCCTGTTCCACGCACCGGATACAATGATGACGGTTCTGGTCTGGCAGATGGGCAGCGTGATGCTTTTTACCCTGCTGGGTGCGCTGGGCGGACGGGCGCTGCTGGCGTTGCGCAGACGCGTTCCAGACCCGACCGCAACATAGTCGCTGCGCGGCCTTAGCGGCGTCAAAGGAGCCTCACGGCGACCTTCCGTCACCTGTTCACCGGGCATCATGACGGTATTGAACAGGACGGCCGGGTCCCACCCCGTCCGGCGGAAAAAAGGACATTTGGTGGGAATGTGGGGGGACGGCAAAAAGCAACGGCCATCCACCCTGGGGTGAATGGCCGTAAGCCTTTGGTTTTGTACGCAAACTGTGGCGCACCCGAAGGGAGTCGAACCCCTAACCCCCAGATTCGTAGTCTGGTGCTCTATCCAGTTGAGCTACGGGTGCTTGGTGCCGGGCGGTGTAGCTGAAGCGACATCGTACGGCAATAGTGGTTGGTGTTTTTAGAGAGAATCCAGCTCTGCGATGAGCGCATCCCCCATTTCCGAGGTGCTGATGCGGGCGCGGCCCGGGGCGGGGATGTCCGCCGTGCGGCCGGCTTTGGCCAGGACGTTCTCGACCGCGCGCTCGATGAGGGCGGCGTCTTCTTCCATGTCGAAGGAATAACGCAGGAGCAGGGCCAGGCTGAGGATTTGCGCCAGGGGGTTGGCGAGGCCTTTACCCGCAATGTCCGGGGCGGAGCCGTGGATGGGCTCGTAGAAGCCTGCACGGCGGCCTGAGGCGTCCTTGGCGCCGAGCGTGGCGGAGGGGAGCAGGCCGAGCGAGCCGGTGAGCATGGCGGCGAGGTCCGACAGGATGTCGCCGAAGAGGTTGCCGGTGACGATGACGTCGAACTGTTTGGGGTTTTTGGCGAGCTGCATGGCGCAGTTGTCGGCGTACATGTGGCTCAGCTCGATGTTGGGGAATTCGGCCTTTTGCAGGGCGGTCATGGTCTGGCGCCAGAGCAGGCCGCTTTCCATGACGTTGGCTTTTTCGACGCTGCACACGCGGCCCTGGCGCTTGGCGGCGAGCTCAAAGGCGACTCGGCCGACGCGCTCGATTTCAGGGGTGGTGTAGACCTCGGTGTTGATGCCGCGCTTGGTGCCGTCGGGCAGGGTTTCGATGCCGCGGGGTTCGCCGAAATAAATGCCGCCGATGCATTCGCGGACGATCATGATGTCCAGGCCGCGCACGAGCTCGGGTTTCAGGGAGCTGGAATCGACCAGGGCGTCGAACACTTTGGCGGGGCGCAGATTGGCGAAGACGCCGAGTTCGGAGCGCAGGCGCAGCAGGGCGGCTTCGGGGCGGATGGCGAAGGGCACCGAGTCCCATTGCGGGCCGCCGACCGAGCCGAAGAGGACGGCGTCCGCCGCCAGGGCGCGGGCCAGGGTGGCTTCCGTCAGGGGGATGCCGTGCGCGTCGATGGAGGCGCCGCCGGCGAGGTCTTCGGTGAGGGTGAAGCTGGCGCGGTTGGTTTTTTGCAGCCATTCGAGGACGCGCTTGGCCTGGGCCATGACTTCCGGGCCGATGCCGTCGCCGGCCAGGAGGAGGATGTTCTTGTTGGCGGTCATGTTAGACTCCGTCGATGGTGGGCTGCCAGGTGGGGATTTTGGCCTCATAGGCGGTGATGGCCGTGGCGTGTTCCAGGGTCAGGGCGATGTCGTCCAGGCCGTTGAGCAGGCAGTGTTTACGGAAGGCATCGACCTGGAACGGGATTCTGCTCCCGTCCGGGCGGATGACGAGCTGGTTTTCCAGGTCGATGGTGAGGCGGGCATTGGTGCCGAGCGCGGCGTCGGCCATCAGATGCTCGCAGATTTCTGCCGGCAGGGCGATGGGGAGGATGCCGTTTTTGAAGCAGTTGCCGTGGAAAATGTCGGCGAAGCTGGGGGCGATGACGCAGCGGATGCCGAAATCAAGCAGGGCCCAGGGGGCGTGCTCGCGCGAGGAGCCGCAGCCGAAGTTTTCGCCGGCGACGAGGATTTCGGCGTGGCGGTATTTGGGCTGGTTGAGGACGAAGCCGGGTTTTTCCGCGCCGGTTTCATCGTAGCGCAGGTCCGAGAAGAGGTCTTTGCCCAGGCCGGTGCGCTTGATGGTTTTGAGGAAGCGGGCCGGGATGATTTTGTCGGTGTCCACATTCGCCAGGTTGAGGGGCGCGGCGACGGCGGTGAGGAGGGTGAACTTATCCATTAGACGAGCTCCCGGACATCGGTGAGGGCGCCGGTGACGGCGGCGGCGGCGGCCATGGCGGGGGAAAGCAGGTGGGTGCGCCCGCCCGGGCCCTGGCGGCCTTCGAAGTTACGGTTGGAGGTGCTGGCGCAGCGCTGGCCGGGGGTGAGTTTGTCGGGGTTCATCCCTAAGCACATGGAGCAGCCGGGCTCGCGCCACTCGAAGCCTGCGTCGAGGAAGATTTTGTCCAGACCTTCCTGTTCGGCTTGGGCTTTGACCAGGCCGGAGCCGGGGACGACCAGGACGCGGACGCCCGGCGCGACGTGCCGGCCGTTGGCGACGGCGGCGGCGCTGCGCAGATCCTCGATGCGGGAATTGGTGCAGGAGCCGATGAAGACGACGTCGATTTTAGTGCCCGCCAAAGGTTGGCCGGGGGTGAGGTCCATGTAGGTGAGCATGCGCTGGAGCTGGGCGCGGCGGGCTTCGTCGGGCTCGTTGGCCGGGTCCGGGACGGTGCCGGTGATGGGCAGGACGGCTTCCGGGCTGGTGCCCCAGGTGACTTGGGGGATGATGTCGGCGGCATTCAGGATGACGGTTTTGTCGTAGACCGCGTCGGCGTCGCTGGGCAGGGTTTTCCAGTAGGCGACGGCTTGGTCGAAGGCCTCGCCCTTGGGGGCGTAGGGGCGGCCTTTGATGTAGGCAAACGTGGTTTCGTCCGGGGCGATGAGACCGGCGCGGGCGCCGGCTTCGATGCTCATGTTGCAGACGGAGAGGCGCCCGGCCATGTCCAGCGCGCGGATGGCGTCGCCGGCGAATTCGATGACGTGGCCGTTGCCGCCCGCGGTGCCGATTTTGCCGATGACGGCGAGGACGATGTCCTTGCCCGAGCAGCCGGGGGGGAGGGTGCCGTCAACGCGGACCAGCATGTTTTTGGCGGGTTTTTGCAGGAGGGTTTGGGTGGCCAGGACGTGCTCGACTTCGGAGGTGCCGATGCCGAACGCTAACGCGCCCATCGCGCCGTGGGTGCTGGTGTGGGAGTCGCCGCAGACGATGGTCATGCCGGGCAGCGAAATGCCCTGCTCCGGGCCGATGACGTGGACGATGCCCTGGCGGATGTCTGTGTATGGGAAATACGGGACGCCGAAGGCCGCGACGTTTTGCTCCAGGGTTTCGATCTGGAGACGGCTCTCGGGCTCGGCGATGCCGTTTTTGCGGTCCTCGGTGGGGATGTTGTGGTCGACCACGGCGATGGTGGCGTCCGTGCGGCGGACGGGGCGGCCAGCGAGGCGCAGGCCTTCAAACGCCTGCGGGCTGGTGACTTCGTGGACCAGGTGACGGTCGATATAAAGGACGCACGTGCCGTCCTCCAGGCGATCCACCACATGAGCATCCCAAATCTTGTCGAATAAAGTCCGTGACATCGACGCGCTGTCCTCCGAGGTTAAGGAAGGCCAGGGGGCTCTGCCCCCTGGACCCCCGCCAAAGGCTCGCCTTTGGAATCCGATCATTAGGGTTTGTGGAGGGAGAGGTAACTCGCTCCCCAAAACGGTGGCAATATTCCAAGGTTCGTGGAGGCGAGTTACCTCTCCCTCCACAAACCCTGGTTAAGGGTTCTAAGGGCGAGCCCTTAGCGGGGTCCAGGGGCAGAGCCCCTGGCCTTCCTTTACTCTGCGGCGGGCGCTTCGACTTCGCGGGCTTTTTCGGCGATGCGGGCGGATTTACCGCGGCGGCCACGGAGGTAGTAGAGCTTGGCGCGGCGGACGTCGCCACGGCGCAGGACGTGGATTTCCGAGATGGTGGGCGCGTAGAGCTGGAAGATACGTTCCACGCCTTCACCGTAGGAGATTTTGCGGACGGTGAAGGAGGAGTTGATGCCGCGGTTGGAGCGGGCGATGCAGACGCCTTCAAAGGCCTGGACGCGCGAGCGCTCGCCTTCCTTCACGTTCACGCTGACGCGCAGGGTGTCGCCGGGGGCGAAGTTCGGGATGGGCTTGCCTTCGGTCAGTTTGGCGATCTGTTCGGCGTCGATGGTCTGGATGATGTTCATGGTGGAAATCCTTTTCGAAAGCGGTGTTTAGGGCGTGGCAGCGCCGGATGCAATGTATTGGTTGTAGAGATCGGGTCTGCGGATTTTCGTGATCGAGGTGGCCTGCGCCTGACGCCAGGCGGCGATGGCGGCATGGTTGCCGGAGGTGAGGACTTCCGGCACCGCACGATCTGCCCACAGAGCCGGGCGGGTGTAGTGCGGGTATTCGAGCAGGGGGGAGGAAAAGCTTTCCTCGTCCGCGCTCTCCGCCGCACCCATGACGCCGGGGAGCAGGCGGATGACGGCATCCAGCAGGACCAAAGCGGCGAGTTCGCCGCCGGAGAGGATGTAGTCGCCGATGCTGATTTCCTCGGCGGCGCGGGCTTCGATGACACGTTGGTCAATGCCTTCAAACCGGCCGCAGAGGAGGATGACGCCGGGACCTTGAGCGAGCTGGCGCACGCGGGTTTGCGTGAGCGGGGCGCCGCGTGGGGTGAGGACGATGAGCGGGCGCGTGTCTTCAGCTGCACCGCCTGCGGCGGTGAGGGCTACGGAGGCGATGGCGGCGTCCAGGACGTCTGGGCGCAGGACCATGCCGGCGCCGCCGCCGAAGGGGGTGTCGTCCACGCTGCGGTGGCGGCCCAGGCCGAAATCACGGATGTCCGTGGTTTTCAGCGACCAGGTGCCCGAGGCCAGCGCCTTGCCAGCAAGGGACTCGGCGAGGGGGCCGGGGAACATGCTGGGGAAGAGGGTGAGGATTTCCGCGCGCCAGGTCATGCTTGTTCTCCGCCGATGATTTCGGTGGGGGGAATGACGGTGACGCGGCCGGAGGCGAGGTCGATGACCGGGACCGCGGCGCGGGTGAAGGGCACGAGGCGCGCACCTGGGGAGAGTTCCAGGCTGGCGCCGGCGCCGTAATCATGCACGGCGGTGATGGTGCCGAGTTCCGCGCCGGCTTCGCTTTGGGCTTTCAGGCCGATGAGGTCGGTGAGGTAGAATTCGTCCTCATCAGCTTCGGGCAAGGCGGAGCGGGGGGTGAAAAGTTCGGTGTTGGTGAGCTTTTCGATGGTCGTGCGGTCAGTGATCGGGTGCGGGCCGGTGGGCGTGATTTCGCTGAGCTGGGCGACGTTGTCGTGCATCCAGGTCAGCGAGAAGCGGCGGCCGGTGCGGTCGGTGAGGGGGTATTCGGCAAGCGCGTCGGCGTCCTCGGTGTGGGCATGCACCCGCACCAGACCACGCACGCCGTGAGGCTTGCCGATAACACCCATCAGGATCAACCGCTCGTTCACCGTCTGCTCGTTAGATTAAGCGGCGGCTTTCGCGCGCTCAGCGGCGCGTTCCTGCGCCTTCTTCTTCGGGGCGGACTGCTTGGGCTGCTCGGGATAGACGGGCATCGGGATCAGGCCGGCTTTGCCGAGGAACTTGGCAACGCGGTCGGTCGGCTGGGCGCCGTTGCCGATCCAGTGGGTCAGACGCTCGGTGACCAGAGTCACGCGGTCGGCGTGCTCGGCGGGGAGCATCGGGTTGTAGGTGCCGACGCGCTCAATGAACTTGCCGTCGCGCGGGCTGTTCGCATCGGCGATGACGATATGGTAGAACGGGCGTTTTTTGGCGCCGGCGCGGGACAGACGGATTTTAACAGACATAGAAGACTCCTGGGTTGATTAGGTAAAAAATTAGAACGGACGGCGGCCGCCTTTGGCCTGGCCCATGGCGGCCTGCATTTGGCGCATCATCGCCTCCTGGCCGCCGGCTTTGTTCATGCGTTTCATCATGGTGGACATATCGTCGAACTGCTTGAGCAGTTTGTTGACCTCTTGCACCGAGGTGCCGGAACCCGCCGCCACGCGCTTTTTGCGGCTGGCCTTGAGCAGGTCCGGGTTGGCGCGTTCGGCTTTGGTCATGGAGCCGATGATGGCGGCCTGACGCTTGAAGACGGTGGCGTCGAGGTTGGCGTCCGAGATCTGCTGTTTGATTTTGCCGATGCCGGGCAACATGCCGAGGATGCCGGAGAGGGAACCCATTTTGGCGATTTGCTTGAGCTGGGAGGCGTAGTCGTCGAGGTCGAACTTGCCTTTCGCCATGCGTTTGGCGAGTTTTTCGGCTTCGGCCTGGTCGATGTTTTCGGCGGCGCGTTCCACCAGGCCGACGATGTCGCCCATGCCGAGGATGCGGCCGGCGACGCGTTCGGGGTCGAATGTGTCCAGGGCGTCGAGTTTTTCGCCCAGGCCGACGAGCTTGATGGGGGCGCCGGTGACGGCGCGCATGGACAGGGCGGCGCCGCCACGGGAGTCGCCGTCGAGACGGGTCATCACGATGCCGGAGATGCCCAGGGCCTCGTTAAAGGCTTTGGCGGTGGCGACGGCGTCCTGGCCGGTCATGGCGTCCACGACGAGGAGCGTTTCCACCGGGTTTACGGCGGCGCGGATGGATTTGACCTCTTCCATGAGGGCGAGGTCGATGGAGAGGCGGCCGGCGGTGTCGAGGATGACGACGTCGAAGACTTCCCGGCGGGCCATGTCCATCGCGCGGTGGGCGATTTGCAGCGGGGTCTGGCCGGGGATGATGGGCAGCGAGGCGACATCCGCGCGCTGGGCGAGCTGTTCGAGCTGGAGCTGGGCGGCGGGGCGCTGGGTGTCCAAGCTGGCGAGCAGGACTTTTTTGCGCTCGCGGGTTTTGAGGCGCAGGGCCAGCTTGCCGGAGGTGGTGGTTTTGCCCGAACCTTGCAGGCCGACCATGAGGAAGGGGATTGGCGAGGGGGCGAGCAGGTTGAGCGGGACGGCCGTGCCGCCGAGGGCTTCGACCAGGGCGTCGTTGACGATTTTGACGACCATCTGGCCGGGCGAGACGGAGCGCAGGACTTCGGCGCCGACGGCTTTTTCGCGCACGGCGTTGATGAAGTCTTTGACCACGGGGAGGGCGACGTCAGCGTCCAGCAGCGCCAGGCGGATTTCCCGCAGCGCTTCCGTCACGTCGGCTTCGGACAAGGCGCCACGGCGGCGGAGCTTGTCAAAAACCTCAGAAAGTTTGCCCGACAGAGAGTCGAACATGCTGTACCCTACTCCAACGCAAAACGCGCCGTGGTGCGAACACTCGCAGCACGGCGGATTGATGATGGGGCGATTTGGACTGGGCGGGGCGGGAAGTCAAGCCGGGGCCTCCACCAGGGGGAGGAGTCCCTCGAAATACAGGTTTCTCACCCATCTCCGGTTGTGCAATAAAATGCCTTTTACGTTGATGCGACCGCCAAAGGGGGACAACAATTTGCGCCTGGAGCAGAAACTGTCCCGCTACGTTCTAAAATTCCTGGTCCTTCTAACCTTCGCCTGGGGGGCTGCGCCAGCCTGTGCGGCGGAGGCAGACACCAGCTTCGAGGCGCAATGCCCGCTCTTGCTGGCCCAAGCCGACAGCTTCGCCCATGCCTGCCTGCTCAACGCCCAACCCTTCCAACGTGATTTCAACGGCGTGCCGGAATACCACAGCGCCTATCTTGGCCCTGCCGCCCCGGGCTCTCATTTCGGGTTAGGCTGCACGCTGGATTCAAACCATCAGATCGCATTCCTAGGTGTTTATTATACACTGAACCCCGTCAATTTTAAGCTGGCCAACACGGCTCCAGTTTCCGCCGTGGACTTTGACGGCAATATCGGAGTTATATTGAATGGAAAGCTCGTCAATTTTATTGTGGTTCGTCCATTCCAAACAAAGATTGTTCCCCTCGCTTACTATGCGCAGGGAGTAAAAAATTGTGAGAAGGAGAAACTTCCTTCTGGAGAGGTTGAGGATATACAGGGCCAAACCTTTTATGTTTCAGAAAAACATGTTGGGCCGTCAATTTTGATTCACGGGTGCCTGGCTTTCAGTGCATCGCGATCCGATGATCAATGCCTAGATGATGGCGAATATCTTGATGTCGTTAAGAGTCCAAGCACGGGGCGGTTTTTCGTCCCAACCGGACAGGGATATTTAAACTATTTAATTGAATCCGACGGCGGAATTTTGGTCCGAAAAGAGCTACTCCAAAAATACTGTCCGATTTACGCTCAATGGGAGGCATCCGGAACGCTGTCTCTAACGGGTTCAGTGGATGTAATTCAGGAGGTTTGTCTGAGTGGTCAATTTTGAAAAAAAGAACCAAAAAAACTTCTAGAAATCTGGGGCATGGGCTTTGAAGGCTCCAACGCCCATGGCCCAGATTAATAAGAGTTTTTTGCGCGCTTTTTTGCAAAAAAGCGCTGCTCACTTGCCTAGCGCCGCGCGAAGCTGGGTCGCGGCGTCGCCTTCGATGAGGCCGAAGCGCAGGAGCAGGTCGATGAGGACGAGGTTGACGTTGAATTTGAAGTCGTCGGTGGTGGCGATGACGTCCAGCACGCGGGGCAGGGGCCAGAGGGCGAAGGATTCGACTTCGCCGTCGGCGGGGACGGGGGTGAAGGATTCGGGGAGTTCGAGGTCGTAGGCGAAGATGGCGTCGCGGCGCAGGCCTTCGGGGCGGTCCATATTATAAGAGAAGCGGCCGGTGAGGTGGGCGGCGCGGGTGATCTCGGGGGGGAGGGAGGCTTCTTCTTCGGCTTCCTTGAGGAGGGCTTCGAAGGGGGTGTGGCCGGCGGGGACGCCGCCGGCGACGAAATGGTCGAGTTTGCCGGGGTCTAGCTTTTTGTTGGCGGCGCGTTTGGCGACCCAGAGGTGCCAGCCGTCCGGGCGGCGGACCAGGCCGTTTAAGTGCACGCCGACCCCGATGACGCCGAAGCTGGGTAGGGCGCCACGGTCGAGGATGGCGAGGACTTGGGTGTCCGGGGTGACGCGGACGTCGAAGTTTTCGGCGCGCAGGGTGAGGCCTGCGGCGGCGGCGATGGCGTTGAGGTGGGGTAGGGCTTCTGGGGCGAGGTTGACGCGGCCTGGTGCCAGGGTGATGGCCGGGGTTTGGGCGGCGAGCTGGGCGGCGAACGCGGGGAGCAGGTAGCCGATATGGTGCGGGCCGGTGAAAAGGGGGAGTCGCGCGCCGGGGAGCACTGCCGAATGACAGGCAGAGATGTGCGACAAGAGCTTTGCAAGACGTGCTTCAGATGCCATGTGCCGTGAATGACCCGTTCCGTAGCCCGTGCCAACCCCCATCTTGCCCCTAACCCCGCGATGACGAAAGCCGGGCGCAGCGCCTGGGCGACTGTTTTCTCCCTGCTGGCGTATTTATGGCCCAAGGATGAACTGGCCCTGCGCGTGCGGCTGGTGCTGGCCAGCGTGGCCATGCTGCTGTCGGTGGTCGCTAATGTTTATGTGCCGATCCTGTTTGCGCGCGCGGTGGACCGGTTGGCGCAAGGCGGAACGGCGGTGATTGTGGTGCCGGCGGCGCTGATTGTGGGCTATGCGGTGGTGCGGATTGCCGCTGCCGCGTTTGGTGAAATGCGGGATGCGATTTTTGCCGCCGTGCAGATGCGCGCCTCGCGCGTGGTGGCACGGCAGACGTTCGAGCATCTGCACGGGCTTTCCATGCGCTTCCATTTGGACCGGCAGACGGGCGGGCTGTCTAATATTATTCTGCGGGGGACGCTGGGGATTCAGAACGTGCTGCGGCTGGCGACGTTCAATCTGCTGCCGACGATTATTCAGCTGCTGCTGACGGTTGGCGTGCTGTGGTACAAGTTTAATGTCTGGTACGCGCTGATTACCTTTGTCGCGGTTGGTTTGTACATCACGTTCACCTTTATCTTTACGGCCTGGCGGACAAAGTTCCGGCGCCAGATGAACGAGACGGATAACGAGGCGCAGACCAAGGCGATTGATTCGCTGCTGAACTTTGAGACCGTGAAGTATTTCGGCAACGAGGTGCATGAGTCCCGGCGGTTTGATGAAAGCCTGGCGCGGTATGAGAAGGCTTCGGTGAAGTCTCAGGTGTCGCTGAATGCGCTGAATATCGGGCAGGCGGTGATTATCTCCATGGCGCTGGCGGTGATGATGCTGATGGCGGCGGATGGGGTGGTGTATCACCATATGAAGGTCGGGCAGTTCGTGCTGGTGAACACCTATCTCATGCAGCTTTATGTGCCGCTGAACTTCCTCGGGTTTGTGTATTTGCAGCTGAACCAGGGGCTCATCGATATGGAGCAGATGTTCTCCCTGATGCGGGTGAATTTTGAAGTGACGGATAAGCCTGGGGCGATTGCGCTGGAGCCGCAGGGGGCGCCGGTGGAGGTGCGGTTTGAGGATGTGCATTTTGGCTACAATCCGGACCGGGATATTTTAAAGGGCGTGAGCTTTACCGTGACGGCGGGGCAGAAGGTGGCGATTGTCGGGCCGACGGGCTCGGGCAAGTCCACCATCAGCCGGTTGTTGTTCCGGTTTTACGATACGGTTTCCGGCACGGTGCGGGTGGATGGGCAGGATGTGCGTGATTATACGCAGCATAGCCTGCGCGCGGCCATCGGCGTGGTGCCGCAGGATACCGTGCTGTTTAACGATACGATCTTCTACAACATCGCCTATGGCCGGCCTGAGGCGAGTGTGGCGGAGATTGAGCAGGCGGCGCGGCTGGCGCAGATCCATGATTTCATCGTCTCCCTGCCGCAAGGGTATAAGACTAAG
>Ga0181525_10001541_pt1 | contig 19570 bp, 13 predicted proteins | sample PEATcosm2014_Bin_48_FD_121100 | JGI IMG/M metagenome (GOLD analysis project Ga0181525, IMG submission 121100) | Peatland microbial communities from MTU Mesocosm Facility, Houghton, MI, USA - PEATcosm2014_Bin06_10_metaG | ecosystem: Environmental > Terrestrial > Soil > Wetlands > Peat | place...
CGACGTCTGGCTGATCATCAAGACATATTCGTGCCACCTGATGCGGAAGCAGGGCGATCACTGAGAAATGCAGAAGCGGGAGGGCCGCACAAAATGTGCGCATGGATTTTTAGTTTGGCATCCTCCCTTCCGTTATTGGCCTTGCCTCTGCATCTCGCACTTGGCCAGCCTCCATCTCGATCACCGCGATCCACTGTCCGCGGCGCTCCTCTGAAAAGACGATACTGCCGCCGAGAATATGCGCCGCGGCCGCAGGCGGCAGATCGCGGTGGAAGCCGAAAAACTGAGTCTTCAGCCTGGTCCAAGTGCGCCAGCGATCCCACGGCGCGGGTCTAGGTTCGTATTTGGTCGAGAAAATGAGCGTCACTTCATAGTTGGAGCGAAAATCCGCCGCTGAAAGTATCTCATCCAGGGAAAAGTCCTCGACGCGTACCACGCGCATCGGTCGCGTGATATACCCGAGCCAGGGGTGGCTTACTTCGTTGGAGGCCGGCCAGGCCGTGAGCACTCGCGCCATTGGATAACGTGCCTCCAAGAAACGCTCGCTGTCTTCATGAAGCTCCACGTAATCGCGATAAGCGAGATTGTCTTCCGGCGAGAAGCCGTAGGGAGGATTCCAGATCCACGCGGCCACGAAAGCTAACGCGATGCAGGCTATCGCTACCCGCCAAGAACGTAGTCTGCGCCATAATGTCGAGACCGACAGAATGATTACCAGCGGAACGGCGGGTAGCATGTAGCGGGCCAGCACTGCACCTCCAATCAACGCCATCGTTATCACGTAAGTCAGCAGGACGACGTAGAACACCATTTGAGTCGGAAGGCCGATAGGTGGGCGCGGCGAATCGGAGTCCCGCTGCGGCGGCATGAGCCGCATCGCAAGCAGCATGGCCAGCGTCAAAATCCACAGGTGAAGATACCCGGTAACCTGCCAAAGCCGCATGGCGAGGGCGAGAAGAAATCGCGTGAGACTGAGCGTTGCTGCTATGTTGTAGCGGAAGAATTCCGGGTTTCCGAAAACGAATCCCGTGCGGGAATAGTGATAGACATACCAGAGAACAAGCGGCAGCGATGGAAGCAGCAGGGAAGTGATGCGGCGGGCTGAACAGGGGTGAAGAGCTTCGAAAAGCGCAAAGCCTTTGGCTGCGCCGCCACCGATCCGTGAGGTTGGCGGCTTTAGCCACTGCGTAGCCAATAATCCGATGGTCTCCCACCCCGCAAGCGCCAAGGGCGCGAGGATCGCGGTCTCCTTCGCCAGGCCCGCCAGGGCGAACCAGACGACAGTTGCCACCTCTTGCCCTTCTACATAAGCCGCCAGTCCCCAAAAAATAAGTCCTGCGGCCGCCAGATCGACCTGCGCCAGCGAGCTTTGCGCGAAGAACACGGGATACAAAGCGGTGCAGAGCGTGGATCCGATTGCCACTTCGGTATTGGCGACGCGTTCCGCCAGGCGAAAAACGCCCACTAGAGCGAAAGCGGCGACCACCAGCATTGCCGTCCGCGTTACCACCGGCGCGTACCCCACAACTTTCCACCACAGGGCAATCCAGGCAAGGACCAGAGGGGGGTGAGCGTTCGAAACCGTCGAATGAGGAATCAGACTGCCGGTGAGCAGGATGTCGCGCGCCGCCGGAACGTAGTATCCCGCTTCGTCCCAGAAGTAAGGCAAGCGCAAGAGAGGAACGTGAAGAAGAAAAATGGTGACAAAAATGACCGCGAGCACTAAGGCGGGATAAGCGCTTGACCACGGAACCGGCCTATCTTCATGAGACCGGTGATCGGTCAGAATCTTCCTCCTGCACAATGCTTCGATAACCAAGTAGGTTCGAAGCCGGCGCGCCGCTCGTCGGCGCACGTAACCCTTCGAGTCAGTGCACTGGCCCGGGTGGCGTCGTGCGCGGGTCCAGTTTGATCTCGCCAAAAGCGCTCTCGTACCCGGAGACGTTCTGCTGCAGAAGTCCGAGGAGCGCCTTTGCCTGTTGCGGGCTGAGGTAGATGCCTTGAAAGTTGCGAACCTCCACCTGGGTTTCGCTCTGTTGTTGTAAGGTGCCAAAGGCCAGAAAGAAGTCCCAGACATTCACGCGCATCTGCACGCTGTTGGCGTAGTTCTCGCGATAATCGGCAGCATTGATCAGCTTGACATTCGGTTGTGCCTGAACACTCATAGCCATGCAGTGTAATGACTTTATGGGCGGGAAGGGAAGTCGCGCGGGTGAAAATCTGGCGGCGCCAAAACCCTCCAGAGAAAATAGTCAGGGCTCAAGAGACATTCGAGTGACAAAAAATGTCAGGCAGCTTGCGGATTTCTGGCTCCAGGCCCCGCAAAAGCGGCTCCCAAAGGTACATGATCCGAAGCTACTTTGCTGAAATCAAAGGGGTTGTAGGATGTGAATACCACCGCCATCTGGCTTTCAAAATGCGGGACTTGATGCGGTGATGGAATTGAAATTGTGAGCGGCCTATGACGCATAAACCCGAAGACGCAGCCACGGACGAACTCATTCTTCCGGAGAACCTTCTCCCCTTGGGAGCCGTGCTCGGCCACGGCGTAACGCCGTTGGACGTTAGCATGGTCCTGGCGAAAGTATTTGGTGTGCAAAACGCGGAGGTCGCATTGTTGCGGCTCGAGGGCGGTTTGCTCAAGTTCATCTTTCCCGAACATTTGCGCACCACCGGCGCCATTCCGATTTCAAGCAAGGCTGTGGCAGCCCACACCGCACTGAGTAAGAAAGCTGAAATCTTCAACAACTTTGCCCGGGTAAAGCATGCGAGCATCTTCGAAACCATCAAGCCGATCCGGGTCGAAGACGACACCCCTGCGCCTCCGCCACCCATTCAGAAGCTGATGTCGGTGCCTATTCTCGATCAGAATTCCACGGTGCTGGGTGTCATACAAATCTCGCGCAAGGGCCTCGATCCCCGCTTTACCCGGGACTTCAGCCGCGAAGATCTGCACGATCTGGAACTCGCCGCCGGACTGCTGGCTTCGTCGTCCGTGATGCAGGACAATTAACGCCACGCCAAACGGCAGACGTCAAACCGATGGGAAGGGTTTCGGAAATTCAGCGCGTGACTGCGCGGCGAATTTCACCGAGCCCGTCAGAATCTAGGACCCCAGAACCCCAGAGTCCAGAATCGAACCACGCGCGTTTCGAGCAGGAAGACCCCGCCTGGTGGAACCCTTTACCGTTGTCGTCGACTCATCTGAATTTATTCGCCGCGCGAACTGTGCTCCCTGCAAGGATCTCGTGGTGGCCAGACTCGAGGGTGGTATTCGCATCCTTGCACCTCACACTGGCGGCATGAGATAGGCCGAGATGCTGATCACATTTTTCTTGGCGTCGTTGCAGCTTTTCGGCGAAGCAACCCCGTCCCAGCGCTTGCTCGATGTTCCTGCGCTCGAAAGCGTGCGGGATGTCCCATGGCAGCATCCGGCTTGCGATAGGAGCTAGGAGCGTCAGTCGGGTTGGACCAGACGGTTTGGCAGAAACTGATCGCGGTGAATGCCGCCAAATCGAGTTCTGAGTCCGGACCATACTATTGGAGAGTCTGATGGGCCCCATAAGAAATATGTATTGGACTCGTTGAACCCCTGCCTTTATCGTCTGCGGATCAGGGAGAGGACTGCGATTGAACGCTTGGGCGCTCGTCGGGTTCGGCTCACTTTCCCGGGTCAACCCTGGCCTCCGGATTTTCACAAGTGGGGTAGTATCGGTAGTTGCTGGCGCCGTTCCAGCACCCGTACGATCGCCAGCGAATTGTCCATCCTTTAGAAACAGGAGTAAGCAGACATGACAAGACGAGCCGGCAGGCCTTCCTTGTGCCTGTCGTTTCTTACCGTGACAGTGTCGGTCAGCGCCGTGATCTTATTCGCCGTCGTCTTGCTCTCCGGGCTGGCGATGCCCTGTCTGGCCGAAGATGCTCCCAAGCCAGATCCATCAGGCGTGGCAACCGGCGACAAGACCAGCGCGGTTGACGCGGCCGGCAACCCCTTCGTAGTCCCTGAGCCCACCGATAAGACCTCTCCGGACTATGCCGCGAACAAGAAAGCATTCGATGACTACCAGGCTCAGGTTGCGAAAGAGCCGCTCGCAATGAAGCTGGCTGACACTGTAGGGCACGTTCGCGTGGCAACGAATTTCGCCTGGACTCTGAACACTGGTTACCTCGTCCTGTTCATGCAGGCCGGCTTTGCCCTTCTTACTTGTGGGCTGGTTCGAAAGAAAAATGCCGCCCACTTGATGATGCTGAATTTCGCCGCCTATGTCTTCGCCTTCCTGGCTTACTACGCCGTCGGATATGCATTTCAGTTTGGAGCCGTTGCCATCAACGCCGCGCCCGGCAACCTGGGTGGTGTTCCTACGCTCAATCATTTTCTGGTCGGAAGCGGACAGTGGGGGTTCGTGGGTGGAAAAGGTTTCTTTCTCACCGGCCCCGCCTATGACAGCGCCAGCAACTGCCTGACTCTGTTCGAAGTCGTGTTCATGGAGACTGCGGGCTACATCATCGTTGGTGCGGTCTGCGAGCGAATCACCTTTTGGGCTTTCCTGCTGTGTGAACTGTTTATCGGCGCCATCCTTTATCCCATCTCCGGCTGTTGGACCTGGGGTGGAGGATGGCTCTCGCAGGTGGGTTCCACCTTGAACCTGGGACACGGCTATGTCGACTTCGCAGGATCCACTGTCGTCCATGCCGTGGGTGGCTTCTGCGCCATGGCACTGGCGATTATTCTGGGCCCACGTCTTGGCAAGTACGGTCCGGGGGGAAAAATACGAGCCTTTCCTGCTCATAACATCGTTTACGTAGTATCCGGCACTTTCATCCTGCTCTTTGGATGGATGGGATTTAATCCCGGTTCCACGCTCGGGGCTACGGACCTTCGCATCTCCGTGGTCGCAGTGAACACCAATCTGGCTGCTGTCGCGGGTTCCGCTGCCGCGATGCTGGTGTGGTATTCGCTGTTCGGCAAACCGGATATCAGCATGGCTTGTAACGGAATGCTGGCCGGTCTGGTTGCGATCACAGCGCCGTGTGCCTTCGTGTCTCCCACGTCGGCGGTCATTATCGGCGTGCTCGCCGGATGCCTGGTCTGTGCGGGCGTTCTGTTAAACGATCGTGTTCTAAGGATCGACGATCCCTGCGGCGCGATTTCGGTGCATGGTTATTGCGGCTGGCTGGGTGCTGTGAGCGTGGGAATCTTCGCCGATGGCGCCTATGGCGCAGGGTGGAATGGCGTGGGCGCGGCCAGCTATCTGGGCCATGCTGGTCAAGGCGTGACCGGCCTGCTCCATGGCGATACGCGGCAGTTCTTGTGCCAGCTTATGGGCGCAACTTTATATGCGGTGTGGGCCTTCGGTGCAACCTTCGTTGTCTTCTGGTGCGTGAACAAAGCGAAAAGTATGAGAGTTCCGCCCGAATCGGAGGAAGAAGGGCTCGACGTTCCCGAGTTCGGCATGCCAGGTTATCCCGAAGACGCCGTGGTGACAACTTCGTACTGATTCAAACACCGAAATGCGAGCCTAGGCACGACTCTCCGCCAACATGTAACATGGCCAGTTGCATGTGTGCGACTTCCTGCTACGGGAGAACGCTCGGAGAGTTACAATGCGAAAATTCCGCACCGCTCTGTTCGCGATCAACGGCGCATCAGTTTGCCGAGATGCTCATGTGGGGACAGCCGCCCCCGGTTGTCGAGGCGAGCGAAGCTCGGCGTTTACCCCGGCCGGTTTCCGCAAACTGAGCTACCTCCTCGCCGTCCTTCTCACTTGTCTGAGCGTATCGACATCAAGCTTCGCACAGACCTCGGAAAAACCGGATCTCAGCCGGCAGCCGACCCTTTACGTCGTCGGCTACGCCCACCTCGATACCGAGTGGCGCTGGGAGTATCCCCAGGTCATCCACGAATATATCCGCAAAACCATGGAGGATAATTTTGCGCTGTTCGACAAATATCCTCACTACGTTTTCAACTTTAGCGGCGCGAATCGCTATCGTCTCATGAAGGAATATTATCCCGCCGATTTCGCCCGCTTGAAAAAGTACGTCGACGAAGGAAGGTGGTTTCCCGCCGGCTCGTCGATGGAAGAGGGCGACGTCAACACGCCCAGCGCCGAGACCATCATCCGGCAAATTCTTTACGGCAATCGCTGGTTTCGCAGAGAACTGGGAAAAGCCAGTGCGGAATACATGTTGCCCGACTGTTTCGGATTCCCCTCTTCGCTGCCGACGATTCTCGCGCACGCCGGGGTGAAGGGATTCTCCACGCAGAAGCTGGTGTGGGGATCCTCTGCGCCCGGTGGAGGCCCGGAATCGCTCGAGAAAACTCCCGAGGGCACGCCCTTCAACGTCGGCGTATGGGTTGGACCGGATGGCGAGAGCGTGCTGGCGGGTCTAAACCCGGGCGACTACAGCGGCGGGGTCTACACCGATCTGACCCAGCCGCTTCCTCCCTCTCCGCCCGATGCGGCTCTTGCAGACATTCAGAGAAGGCTCGAGCGGTTGCGGCAAAAACAAAGGGATGCCGAACAGAAGGGCAGCTTGCTAGGCCAGAAAGACGCGGAAGACTTCTTAAGGTTGCGCGACCAGCAGTTGGCCTTCAACCGCATGGAACAGGATCGGGTGCATAGTCTCTTTCAAAACGACTGGGCGGCGCGAGTTGAGCAGAACGGAAAGGTCAGTGGTGTGTTCACGGACTATCACTATTACGGCACCGGCGATATTGGCGGATCGCCCGACGAGCGATCGGTGAAGCGCCTCGAAGCCATCGTAACCAAAGGCATGGCAAACCTGCCTCCGCCTGGTCAAGTCCTCTCGCGCGATCAGGAACGTATCGAGGGTCCGGCGGTGAAGGTCGGCGCGGGTCCAGTGCATGTCATTTCGGCCACAGCCCAGCAGATGTTCCTCGACATCACCCCCTTCGAGGCCGCTGGACTTCCGCGATACACCGGCGAAATGGAGCTGACCAATCATTCCGCCGGCTCGCTCACCTCACAGGCCTATCAGAAGCGCTGGCTGCGAAAAGAAGAGTTGCTGGCCGACGCTGCCGAAAAAGCTTCGATCGCTGCGGAATGGCTGGGTGCGCGACCCTATCCGCTCGAGCGTCTGAATGATGCCTGGACCCTGGTGATGGGCGGCCAGTTTCACGACATTGCGGCCGGAACCGCTACGCCAAAGTCATACGAGTTTGCCTGGAACGACGACGTGATCGCCATGAACCAGTTCGCCGGCGTGCTCACGAGCGCCACGGAAGCCGTTGCCGCGGCCCTGAACACCGAGGCGAAAGGCTTGCCCATCGTGGTTTTCAACCCGTTGAACATCGCTCGCGAAGATGTTGTGGAGGCCAGCGTGAATTTCCCCGGCGGCGGGCCGAAAGCCGTGCACGTCACCGGTCCGGATAATAGTGAAGTTGCCGCGCAGATTTCGAACGGCAAGGTGATTTTTGTGGCGAAGGTACCGTCTGTTGGCTACGCGGTCTACGATGTGCAGCCCGGCGCTGGTGCGGCGGACCGGTACCCTATGACGGTTTCGGAGAATTCGCTTGAGAACGAATATTACCGCGTGAAAATAAATGGGGATGCTGACGTCTCCAGCATTTTCGACAAATCAATCGGCAGGGAATTGCTGGCTGCGCCCGCGCGCCTCGCCATCTCGGATGACAACCCCGAACACTGGCCTGCGTGGAATATGGATTGGGATCAGGAAGAGGCAGCACCAAAGACCTATGTCGGTGGTCCGGCAAAGATTCGAGTCGCGGAGAACGGTCCAGCACGCGTGGCTGTGGAAATCACTCGTGAAACCGCTGGTTCGAAGTTCGTTCAGACGATCCGGCTTTCCGCGGGTGACGCCGGGCGACGCGTTGAAGTTGTGAACGTGGTCGACTGGAACACGAAGGCATCGAATTTGAAAGCGTCTTTTCCGTTGACCGCTTCGAATCAAGTTGCCACCTACAACTGGGACATTGGCACGATCCAGCGTCCCACAGCTGAACCCAAGAAGTTCGAAGTGCCATCGCACCAGTGGATCGACCTCACCGACGCGAGCGGCGAGTTCGGCGCTACGATCCTCACCGATTGCAAGAACGGGTCGGATAAACCGAACGACCACACCATTCGGCTCACGCTGATCCGTACCCCAGGCACGCGTGGCGGTTACGCCGACCAGGGCACGCAGGATATTGGACATCACGAATTTGTTTACGGCATCGCAGGGCATGCGGCCGACTGGCGACAGGCCCAAACCGACTGGCAGGCGCAGAGCATGAACGATCCGCTCATGGCTTTCCAGACGCCAAAGCATGAGGGCACGCTAGGCCGGGAGTTTTCTTTGCTCAAGATCAGCAACCCGCGCATTCGATTGCTGGCACTGAAGAAAGCCGAGCAGACCGACGAGATCGTGATCCGCATGGTTGAGCTCGATGGCAAACCGCAGCCGAATGTCCGCCTATCATTCAACGCCGCAATCAGCTCCGCGCGCGAAGTGAACGGTCAAGAGCAACCGGTCGCAAGCACGGCCGTCGACGGCGGCGCTCTGATCGCTTCGTTCTCCGCGTTTCAACCACGCACCTTCGCCGTTCGCCTGGCCCCGGCGCCAGCTCAAGCTGCCGCCGTGCATTCCGAGCCCGTGAGGCTGCATTACGACCTTGCCACCGCGACCAATGACGGCGCGAAATCGCAAGGTGGTTTTGACGGAAAGGGCGACGCTCTGCCTGCAGAAATGTTGCCTGGGGAGATCACCTTCAACGATGTGCGATTCCATCTCGCTCCTGCAAAGACGGGCGTACCCAATGCGGTGAAAGCCAACGGGCAGACGATCGCCCTGCCGCCGGGCAACCACAACCGTGTGTACCTGCTGGCAGCCTCGGCGGATGGGGATCAGAAGGCCATGTTCAAGGCAGGTAATACGAGTGTCGAACTAAATGTCGAGGACTGGGGCGGATTCATCGGCCAGTGGGATGACCGGCAGTGGAGTTCGAAAGATACCTCGCACGACGACTACGGTGACATGACTGGCATCAAGCCGGGTTATATCAAGCGAGCCGACCTCGCTTGGTACTGCTCGCATCATCACAACGCCGCGGGTGAGAATGTGGCCTACAGCTATTCTTATCTATTTGCCTATCCTATCGATCTGCCAGCCGGCGCAAAAACGATCACCCTCGCGCAGAACGACAGGATCCGCATTCTTGCAATATCCGTGGCCGAAGAGAACCCGCCGATTCGGCCCGCGCAGCCTCTGTACGATGAACTCCCTGCGTCCTCAACCATGGCAGAGAAATAGTTCCGCGGGTCTTGCGATATCAGAAATTTTGCAATGGTAGAAAACCGACCCCATCGCACATTTCGATTGGCCAGCCTCACCCGCCAACTTTCACCGCCTTACTCAAAGCCTTCGTCCAGGTCCATGTGAACCGGAGGCCTTACTTCCCTCGCCGCAGCAAATCTCCTGCGACAACCCGGCCTTTTCCTTGTCTGCAAACTGATCGAGCCGTTCGTGAAACCGCCAGGATTATTGTGGGGCTGTCCACAAGTAGACTTCAGCTCTGCCGATGGCGCGAACCCGTTTATACCCGTTGCGTTGCAGGGTATCCCGGTATGAAACGCCCCGCGCTAATTCGTCCCTGTCCGCCCGCACGACGACCGCACGCACCCGGTGTTTTTTCAATAAGTCCTGCAAGCCTTCATCCGTCATAATCTTGCGCCGCTCGGCTTCCGCCGGAGTCAGCTTGGGCGAGACCAAAAGGGCGAAGTCGTTTTCCGTGCCGTCTTGGGGAACACAATCGCATTCGACTACATACCCGGGCCAGAAGCTCAAAACCGGCTCATCCTTGACGACCAGGTGCTCAAGAGTGTTCGAGACCTCCCGGACGGTCGAGAGCCTGTAGTCAAAAGAGTTATCCCATTTCCAAATCCCTTCCACACCTGCGCCCGAATAGCAGTAGTTGAAGACCGCCAGGCCTCCGCAAAAAAGGTAAAGAATGGCCATCACGAGCCCTGCGGTTTTCACCAAACGAAGGGGCGCACCTGCAACATCGTGAGGTCCTGCCATGATTCCTACGAATTTCACGCCAACGATCACCAAGTACGGAACACAGACGGAGAAGTACTGGGGGAAAGTAGGCTTCGGCGTAAAACAGGTAACAAACAGAACTGCGCCCACCGCAAAGGGGAGAAACAGGCGACGATCAACGCCCCGCAGCAGTAGCGTCGCAAGGGCGGGGAGGCCCAACATGCCAAATTGGGCGCCCGAACCGTCGTATGAGCCCTGAAGGTTGCTGATAGCCAGGAACGTCTTTGTTTTATTGCGAATCGCAGCCTTCAGGCCGGACCTGATGAGATGATAGCCAACGTTGTCGAAGACATAAGGATCGGGAGCGCTTGCCAGGAAAAATAGATTAGGCAGCAAACCGAGCGCGAGCCCCGCTACGAAGGGCCAGACATTCCTCAGACGGCCATCGGAGCGACAACGGAAATAGTAAAGTGATGCCATCAACACTGGGGCCACGGCGACAATGTAAAGCCTCGTCTCCACGGCGAAAGCGAGAAGAATGCCACCCAAAAAGATTTTCCGACGGCTGTGCCTCGTGTTTTCGGGAAATACGAGCAGGTAAGCACAAAAAAGAAGAAAATTCGAAAGGGCGTAGGTTTTCACCACCGGGTGCCAGGCGATGACCAGATTGTTGAGTGCGTATAACAAGACTGCAAGGCACGCGAGAGTCTTTCTGGAATACAACCGTTCAACGTGCCAGTAGAGGAGTCCGCCGAGAGCCACGGACAGAAGCACGGACAACATACGGTCTGAGACCCAGGAGAAACCCACGACTCTCGACCAGAGCGCATACACGTAGGGCAGGGCCGGTAGTTGCTGGAAAAAGAAGTCGAGGTAGGGGCGCTTGCCGTGTGCGACTAGCTTAACCGCCAACAAATAAAGTCCTTCGTCAGAGTCAATCAGCCTCGAACAGGCAACGCCGGTAAAGAGTACAAGTTGGAAGCCTAAGCATACAGGTAAGCTCCAGGTCATGCGAGATTCGTCAGCCCACCAGTGGCGGCCCGCTGGTATCACCGTGTCCTGGCGCGACATTCTTCCATCTCCTTAAAGCCATTTGGCAACGCCCCCATGGTGAGAGCAGCTGCCTCTACGACTTCGGCTAAAACTGTATGCTCCATCTCTGCATTGTGCTGTCGCTCCTTGCGGCGGAGCAGAACAATTTTCGGGTCGCTTCACTGTTTCCCCTGCGCTATTTAGATAGGTTCCGGTATCTGTGCATTTGGGCTTGGACTGCTTTTGCTGCGGAGGGGTTTGATTCGGTGAAGCCTGTTGAGGGGAGCTTTGTGCGAAGGCTGGAAGCAGTATCGCAGCCAGCATGAGAACTGAAACGACTCGACGCATATGAAGCATCGCAGTCTCCTTTCAGATTTCACCGGGGGGAATACCAACCAAGGGAAGGGTCCGAAAACAGGGAGATTATACGCCCGAAACTATCTAATGGGAACGCTATCGGTCAGGTAGAAATACACCCGTACTCCAAGGATCAACAGCGCCCACAGGAAGCATGATGTTTGGTGTTCAGACGATTCGGCTTGTTCAGTGCTCACCAGGTCAAGGCGGTCATGATGGGGAGTGGTCAAGCCGTCACGTCCTCGCTCTCCGCTTCCAAGCTTCCTTCGGATGTGCGGGTAGCCGAGGTTTCCCGCCACGACGCCATGCGTTTGCGAATCTTGAGCAGTTTGCCGGATTGGCGAAGGGCACAACATCCGACCATGGCAATTGCGATGGTCCAGCTGGCGATCATCAACTTCACAAAGAGAGACATAATCCGCTCCTCCTCCTTAACTTCTTCTGGGGCAAGCACAATAGGCAACTGCCTCCACCTAAATAAAGCGTAAAACTCGAGGTAAACGTGTCATCGAATCGGGAATTTTTTTACGAGCCCACAGCCCCGTTTTCCTGCCATATAGTGCGCGGCCACATGAAAACGTTTCACATTTGGAGCAAGTGCGCGAGATTGCGCGTCCAGCGACTCTTCTACTAACCGAAACGCTAATCACACGACCTTCATTGGTAGGCTCAGTCTGCAACCCCGTGGACACGAAGGCAGGTGAGTTAGGAGAACGGGGGCTAGCTCACCGCGAACAAGCCGAGCAGCTTTACCGCCAGCTCAAACGGCGAAGTTTGCAACTGCGAGTGGGAATGGAAGCGAGCGGGCACTCCCGCCGGTTTTAAATGACTGCTGCCGAGTTGCAGTTTGAGTGTTTGAGTTGTGGATCGGAGACGCCGCGCGGAGATCGGCACGAAGCGGGTATGAAAGTAGTAGAAGACGGATCGTCAGGATGCGCAGTCGTTGCTGGAACTGGAGCTGATGCTGGAAGATCGTTTTCTTTAGGTTTTGGGGCCGCGCTTGCGAGCTTTCAGGTTAAACTGCTGCCTAACCCGGCGAACCAGCCTCATGCTGATCCGGAATTCAAGCTGGATTTGGGTGTAATTCAGGTCGGGTCGGCCTTCCAGTACTTCAGCCGGCTGCGCATCACGGCGAAGTCGAGCTTGCCGAAGCCGGTCTCCCAAATCGATGGGTTCAATCTGCGCGATTTCCTTTTTCGTTGCCATTTGGGGAGAAAGGGTAGGCCTGATCGGAGAGAGCTAAGTCCACGGTGCTTGCAGCCCATGAGTGCGTACCACGTGATTTGGCGGCGATTCCCTCAAGTTTGAGAATCGCGGATGGACGGAAACGCCGGATGGCCACTGAGAAGTTGATCGTGTCATTCAGACATCGCCATTGGATTCGCCAGTTTGAAACGTTTTCCCCAGGCGGGAAACCATTCATATACGTCTCAAGCAGCGCTCGGACCTCTACTCAAGTAGTCTCCAACAATCGCAGCACAGCCTTCTACAAAGTTCTGCTCCCCTGGTGGAAACGCACCAGTAAAATAGCTTTCGATATCGAGTTCAGCTATAAGTTTATTCTTGACGAAGATAGGAGCAACGATTTCAGATTTGACCATGGGTGATCCCGCCAGATAGCGCGAATCCTTGGAAACATCTTCCACTACCACGGTCTTCCCGGTGCTTGCTGCGGCACCACATAGACCTATGTTGAGAGGAATACGAACGTTCGGCGTGAAGCTGCCAGCAAAAGGTCCGACTATGAGGATACCAGGATCGTTCCGGTCAACGAGGTAAAAGCCAACCCAATTGTAGCGAGTCATGTTTTCGTGGAGACGTTGCGCGATGTGCTCCATCAGAGAGGCGCTCGTTGGAGCAGTCAGAGCAAACTTCCGAAACTCAAACGTCAAAGCTTCAGGCCCAATTGACACGTTCCCCCCTGACAATCTTTGGCGTCAAATATACGCTAGGTTTTCACGCCGCGCAGAGATTCCTGTTGCGCTCTTCCTCGCACTCATGCCGCTCAAATTGCTTCGTAGGGCATTTTCCAAGGAGAGACAACCTGTCGAGAACAGGAGATTCACTCATCCTATGAGAAGGGATGTAAGAAAAAAACTCCGTCTCCGACCGGAGGTCGTGATTGTGTCTCGAGATCCAGCCCACTTCTCTGTAAGCGTGCCTCTCGATGTAGGCGAGAGGTTTGGCTCTTTTGCTCTGCGTTGTTTGCCATTCCTGTGGGTTCCTCAGCCTGCCCCCTTGCGCGAGATGAGATGACGCGCCGAAACCGCGCGCGGCGCTCGATACCAGTGGCTCATGCGGTCATTTCCCGCAAGCAGAGAAGATGTTCGCGCAAATTGCTTTTCGTAGTCTCAAAAGTCGGGGAATCGGGGCTAGTTTTCGAATGCGACTTGTTCTTCGAGTTTCGGAGAACCCGCCAGTGACCGGATCAGCTTGCTGACGCTGTGCGCGACTTCGAATGATTCGGCAACCGCGGACGTGTCAAGCAGCCCCAGTCCGCAGGTCGCCGTGATCATCGCGCGCTGAGCAAACGTTTGGGGATCACCAGCCAGAGACGCCGCTTTTAGCCAGCGAAGGAAGATGCTCGCCGAATCTACGGCGTTCACTCCGGGGCGTGTGGGGACTGTTCCATAAGCAACCGTTCCACCCTGTTGCATGAAGTCCAGCGCATGCCAGTCGGTGAAGAACGAATCGAGTCCCTCCTGGGCGTCGAACGAGATGATGTCCGGCCGCACGCGACACATGCGCTCGATAGGATGCGCTGCACAGCGATGCAGTCCGGCATAAGCTCCGCGAATGCGAGCGCCGTCCAGCGTGGCGGCCAGTGCGTTGAGCCGCTGTGCTTCTGGAACAGCGTTCGCGACTGATGCATCCAAGCACAGAGCTGGTTCATCCACAAACAGCAGCACGGGCAGACCCGCTGACTTCAAGCGATCAATCTGCCAGCCGATAATCTGCGAGATATGAAATGCGATGGCCGAAAAAAGCGTCGGATCGGCCAGGAAGGGGCGGCCGTTGTGGAACAAATACGCCGACAACGTGATTGGGCCCTCGATCTGCCCCTTGACGGCGCCTGCGGAGCGGAAAAGACCGAACGACAGCGCTTCTTCGAACGCGCCGAAGCCTGCCGCATTTGCCGGTGTCAATTCCCCGCCACTCCGGTGAAGGGTTTCGAGAACCGAATCGAGCTGGCCTTCCTTCACCCGATAACCGTAGCCTGCACTGCGAGGCTCAATCAGGTGTTCGACAATACCAGGCCCTGGCCAACGACACTCTCTCGTTCTGAAACTTTAGGCAGCTGAGGCCAGAAAGGAACTTCCGGCGAGAACTCCTCAACGGAACGAATTGCCGATGCGGCTGACATGAGAGGCAAGCTGCCAATGCCTGTGACCGCGCCCGCTGCGAGGAAAGGCATTCGGCTGGTGTGTGTTCGAATCGCTGTGGATTGCACTCTTTTCAATTCTCCGTAGAGATTGTCGCGTTCATGCCCTGCGAATCGGGCTCCCAGTCAGTGAGTCGACACCTTCGCCAACGCGCAGCCTCCAACGCTATCGCGATTACTTCAGTGATACACCCGCCAGAGGCCGGGTACAGCCCCATCGCTATAATAAAGGAGACGCGTATTGCGCCGACAATATCGCGGCGTTAAGACCGAGTCGAAGAGTCCCTAGAGTCATCAAAGATACATGAAGACAGTGCACAATCACGCGCTGGAAAAGATCCTCGACAGTCGAATTGCCATCATCGACGGGGCGATGGGCACGACCATCCGCAGCTATGGCATGACGGAAGCGGATATCCGAGGAGAAAGATTCAAGAACGCGACCAAGAGCCTTCTGAACAATGGTGATCTGTTTTCGCTGACCAGGCCAGAAATGATCGGCGATATCCATCGCCGGTTCCTGGAAGCGGGAGCGGACATAATCGAGACGAATACTTTTGGAGCAACCAGCATTACGCAGAGCGAATTCTTTGTGGACGATCCGCGGGAGCGTGGCGGCCGCAAGGACCCCGCGTTCTACCAGAACGTGATTGAAGATTCCTTCCTGGGTGAATTGGCTTGGGATATCAACGAGCAGTCGGCGCGGCTATGTCGAGAGTGGGCAGATCGTGTCGGGACGGCAACCTCGCGTCAGCGGTTCGTAGCTGGAGCGATTGGGCCGCTGACCGTCTCTTTATCAAACTCGCCCGATGCCGACGATCCGGGCTTTCGGGTGGTCACCTTCGATCAGGTCAAAGCCGCTTACGCGCAACAGGTGCAGGCTCTCATCGCGGGCGGCGTAGATCTGCTCCTGGTCGAGACAATCTTCGACTCGCTCAATGCCAAGGCCGCACTCGTGGCCATCCGTGAGGTGTTCGATAAAGACGGCAAGGAACTGCCAATCATGATTTCTGCGGCAGTGGGCCGCGGCGGCGAGACGATGATCTCAGCGCAGACGACTGAGGCGTTCTGGAACGCGGTCCGGCACGTGAAACCGATGTCGATTGGGCTCAACTGTTCTCTCGGTCCCGATCTGATGTATCCGTTCCTGGAGGAGCTCTCGGAGAAGGCGGACGTGGCGATCTCCTGCTATCCGAATGCCGGGTTGCCCAATCCGCTGTCGGAAACCGGCTTCGATCTGAAGCCGCAAGACATGGCCCGTTATCTGAGTGACTTCGCGCGGGGTGGGTTGATCAACATCGCGGGGGGCTGCTGTGGAAATACACCAGAGCACATCGGGGCGATCGCCCATGCGCTCGAAGGCCGGCCTCCGCGAAAGTGGCGCCAGGCACATTCTGAAGAATCCTACGCCGGCCAGATTGAGACTCGCGCGTGAGCGAGTCAAACCAGACAAGCGTGGCCGAACCCACGAAGGCGAAACCACTCCGTCTCTCGGGATCGCAACCATTCACCCAGCAGGCCGGCGTCTTCATCATGATCGGCGAGCGGACCAATGTCGCCGGTTCGCCCAAGTTCGCCAAGCTCATCAAAGACGGCAAATATGAAGACGCGGTAAGTGTCGCTCGCCAGCAAGTCGAGAATGGAGCGAATGTCCTCGACATCTGCATGGACGAAGGCATGATCGACGGTGTCACGGCGATGACACGTTTCCTGCAGTTGCTGGGAAGTGAGCCGGAAGTCGCCAAGGTGCCCTTCATGGTGGACTCCTCGAAATGGGAGGTTATCGAGGCTGGCCTGAAGTGCATGCAGGGCAAGGGCATCGTCAACTCAATATCGCTGAAAGAAGGCGAAGAAAAGTTTCGCCAGAACGCTGCGAAGGTTTTGAAATACGGGGCGGCAGTAGTGGTCATGGCCTTCGATGAACGGGGCCAAGCTGCCACTTACGACGATAAGATTCGCATCTGCGAGCGCGCGTATCGCATTCTCGTTGATGAAGTCGGCTTCCCGCCTGAAGACATCATCTTCGATCCTAATATCCTCACCGTTGCCACCGGCATGGAGGAGCACAACAACTACGCCGTCGACTACATCAACGCTGTACGTTGGATCAAGGCCAACCTGCCACACGCGAAAGTGAGTGGCGGCGTTTCAAACATCTCGTTCAGTTTTCGCGGCAATAACAGGGTCCGCGAAGCGATTCATTCGGCATTTCTCTATCACGCCATCGCGACGGGCATGGACATGGGCATTGTGAATGCGGGCATGCTCGAGGTCTATGAGGAGATTGAGCCGGAACTGAAGGAGTTGGTCGAGGATGTATTGCTGAACCGCCGTCCTGACGCGACCGAGCGGCTAGTCGATTACGGCGAAAAACTGAAGGGCGGCAAGGCAATAAATGAAAAGAAAGCCGAAGAGTGGCGCAACGGCACGGTCGAGGAGCGTCTTTCTCATGCACTGGTCAAAGGAATCGACGCCTACATTGAGATCGACGCAGAGGAAGCCCGCGTCAAGCTGGGCCGTCCTCTCCTGGTCATCGAAGGCCCACTGATGGCCGGCATGAGTGTGGTCGGCGATCTGTTCGGAGCGGGCAAGATGTTCTTGCCCCAGGTGGTCAAGTCCGCGCGCGTGATGAAAAAGGCTGTCGCGCACCTGACGCCATTCATGGAGGCCGAGAAAGTCGCGATGGCTGCGTCCGGCCAAGTGGTCAAGGCGCAGGGAAAAATCTTGCTCGCGACGGTCAAAGGCGACGTGCACGATATTGGCAAGAACATTGTTGGTGTCGTCTTGGCCTGCAACAACTACGAAGTGATCGACATGGGCGTCATGGTACCTTGCGAAAAAATCCTTGAACGCGCCAAAGCCGAAAAAGCGGACATGATCGGGCTGAGCGGCTTGATCACGCCGTCTCTCGACGAGATGGTGCATGTGGCCCGCGAGATGGAACGCCAAGGCTTCAAGTTGCCATTGCTGATCGGAGGGGCTACCACGAGCCGGGCGCACACCGCGGTTAAGATAGCTCCGCACTACAGCGAGCCCGTGGTCCACGTTTTGGATGCCAGCCGGGCGGTACCCGTGACGACGAGTCTGCTAAGTGACGAAGGCAAGCCAGCGTTCGTGGCACAACATCGCACCGATTACGAAGCGCTGCGCAAAGCCCACTCCGCGCCTAGGCTGAGCGTTATCTCGATCGAGGGAGCAAGGAAGAGGCGAACTCCGATCGAGTGGCGCACACAAGACCTGCCCACGCCTTCATTCACCGGTGTGCGCGTGCTGCACGACTTTCCACTGGCGACGCTGCGCGAGTTCATTGACTGGAGCCCGTTCTTCCACACCTGGGGACTGAAAGGGATCTATCCTCGGATTCTTGAACACCCAGAGCATGGCGCCCAGGCGCGCCAAGTTTTCACCGAAGGCAATGCTCTCCTCGATGTGATCGTTGAGAAGAAGCTGATCACAGCCCGAGGCGTATACGGCTTCTTTCGCGCCAACGCCATAGGCGACGACGTTGAACTATATACGGACAGCACATGCAGGACGGTGCTCGAAAGATTCCACTTCCTGCGTCAGCAATCGAATAGAGAGGGTAGCGAGCCGTGCCGGTCTCTTGCGGATTTCATCGCGCCCAAAGAAACGGGCTTGCCCGATCATATCGGCGCGTTCGCAGTCACCAGCGGGATCGGGTTGAAGGAGCTGTGCGACTCATACAGAGCCAAGCACGATGACTACAACGCGATCATGGCCGAGGCCCTTGCCGATCGCCTCGCGGAAGCTTTTGCGGAATGTCTGCACAAGCAAGTTCGATGCGAATGGGGTTACGGCCGCGCGGAGAATCTTACCCACGAGGAATTAGTCCAAGAGAAATATCGGGGGATCAGGCCGGCTGCGGGCTACCCGGCTTGCCCGGACCACACCGAGAAAGGCGCGCTCTGGCGTCTGCTCAGCGTGCAGGAGAATACCGGAATGCTGATCACGGAATCATTTGCCATGTGGCCCGGATCGAGCGTGAGTGGCCTTTACTTCGCCCACCCGGAATCGCGCTATTTCAGCCTTGGCAAGATTGATCGCGATCAGGTCGTCGACTACAGCAACCGCAAGGGAATGAGTGTAGGCGAGATCGAGCGCTGGCTCGGACAAAACCTGAACTACGACGCTGCGGAATAGAGACCGGACTGCTGCTCGCGGCCTTCTGAATTCTAGCGAGTCCAAGGCGAGACGCTCCGCACTGAAACGAGGGCGGTGGAGGGGGACTCGAACTCGCTTGGCGAGGAATCTTCTCACCCGGCCAAGCAGTCTTTTCCAATCTGCTAATATTTCACTCAGCCACGGCGGGATTCGATGGCGGGAGCGCTCTGCTTACCGTAGACCCCGATAGCCGGGGCTTTTTCATTTGGCTCCGGGCTTCAACCATGGAGTTCGCTATGAAAAAGTCCGACCTGCTGCACGCCACCGTAGACCACTACGACATCAAAACCGTCAATGTCGTCCCCATGATCGACATGATGGAGAAGACCAGAAGACCCGCGCTCCAGGCGCGCAACCTAGCGCGAGCCGCCAAAATAGTCGATGAAATGGTCGCGGATAAGTACTGTGGCATCATCCTCACTCTCGCCGGCCTGATCCCCGCTGGGCAAAAGCGCATGCTCCAGCGTGTGCAAACTGGGCAGGCCTAGCATGACCCCACCACTGCCAACAAAGCCCGCAAGTGACGCGCGTCAAAGCTAGCCGCAACCATTAGTCTCCGACCATTCTTAAGCCGCACCTCAATGGTTGGACTTCCCAAGGCCCGGGCTCGCA
>Ga0181525_10001542_pt1 | contig 19558 bp, 20 predicted proteins | sample PEATcosm2014_Bin_48_FD_121100 | JGI IMG/M metagenome (GOLD analysis project Ga0181525, IMG submission 121100) | Peatland microbial communities from MTU Mesocosm Facility, Houghton, MI, USA - PEATcosm2014_Bin06_10_metaG | ecosystem: Environmental > Terrestrial > Soil > Wetlands > Peat | place...
GGCGACGTGTCGAGGTTGTGGTTGTAGTAATCGAGGCCTGCCTCCTTCAGGCGGTCGGCCTGCGCACCCGTCAGCATGCCGAGCGTGACGCAGGTCTCCATGCCGAGCGCTTTCACTTCTTCGACCATGTGGCACACGGCCTCGAGATCGCGGTCCTTGGGCGAGCGCCAGGCCGCACCCATGCAGAACCGCGTGGCGCCGCGCGCGCGCGCCGCTTTCGCGTCGGCGACGACGGCTGCGACATCCATGAGTTTCGAGGCATCGACGCCCGTCTCGTAATGCGCGCTCTGCGGGCAATAGGCGCAGTCTTCTGGACAGCCGCCTGTCTTGATGGACAGCAGCGTCGAGATCTGCACCGCGTTCGCATCGAAATGCAGGCGATGGACGGATTGCGCGCGGTAAACAAGATCATTGAAGGGAAGCGCGAACAGTTTCTGCAGCTCGTCGCGGGTCCAGTCGTGACGGGGCAGGCCGTCGCGAAACGCGGGGTTGACGGCGGGAGCGTTCATGCGCTTCTGATCCTCTCGATTGGGGCACTGGCATTAGCGCCACCCCTGCACGCGCGCAAGGTTTCCCGTCCGCCATGCTGAGCAAGTCCGCCCATTTCGTGACCGCGACCGGAACCGATATCGGCAAGACCTATGTCACGGCGGGACTCGTGCGGCTGTTGCGCGCAGAAGGCGCTTCGGCGATCAAGCCCGTCGCGAGCGGCTTCGCAATGGAAACCGCGGCGGCGAGCGATCCCGGCGTGCTGCTGGAGGCTATGGGCGAGCCGGTCACGACGGAAACGCTGGCCCGGATTTCGCCCTGGCGCTTTGCCGCGCCGCTGTCGCCGGATCTGGCGGCGGCGCGCGAAGGGCGCGCGATCGACTACGACGCCCTCCTGGAGTTTTGCCGCGTGAGCGTCCAACGCGCCACGGGTCCGCATTTCGTGGAAGGCGTCGGTGGCGTGATGGTCCCGCTCGACGATCGGCGAACGGTGCGCGACTGGATGGCGGCGCTCGGATTGCCGGCCATTCTGGTCACAGGCTCCTATCTCGGCACCGTCAGCCACACCTTGACGGCGCTCGACGTGCTGGCGCGGGCGCGGATTCGGGTGGCGGCGCTTGTCGTTAACGAAACGAAGGACAGCACGGTGCCGCTGGACGACACGGCCGCGATGCTGCGACGTTTCTCTGGCGCCATCCCGGTCGTCCCGCTTCGCTGGGAGGATCGCACGCACTTCGCGCGCATTTGGCAGGCGATACAAAGCCGAGCTTAGGATCGCTCCGGATCGACAGACGCCGGGTCGTCTGCAATGGTCGGCGTGCCCTTGATGGAGCGCCGAGCGGGGTCACCTGCCGGCGGAAGGGTTGGGGGAGGCGGCGGAACCCGGCGCCTCCCCCGCTGGTCTCCGGGGATGACAGTTTTGTTGACCGCGCAAGGCGCGTGACTATGATCCCGCCTCCATTCGCATTCCCTCTCCGTGCCCCTGTGGCGGAATGGTAGACGCGGCAGACTCAAAATCTGTTGCTGGCAACAGCGTGCTGGTTCAAGTCCGGCCAGGGGCACCAGCCTTCACACCACGAGCAGCGGCGAATGGCCGACCGTGCAACAGCGTGTAGGTCGAACGGAAAAACCGGCTCGCTCTATTCGTGCGTCGTTTGACCGGATGGTTCCTTCAAACCCGGACTCACGATGTCGGGGCCACCGGGCTCCACGAGTTCGCCGTTGTGATCGACGCCTCCCGGCATAACGCGCCCGGTCAGATTCTCCCGGAGGTCGTGCGGCTTGTCCTTGGCGGTGTCTTTTTCTTTTTGTTCTTTTTGCATGTCGGCACTCCTTGGCGGCTTCGTGAGTGGCATGCCCCTGCGATGAACATAGTCGGCCGATACCGAACTTGAAGTCCACGGTGCTTGAGTTGTGATGCGGATCGCGCGTCCCGATATGGCGCAGGCCATCGCTTAATTTTCGTTTACGGGTTCACAGGCGAAATTCTGCGGCGGCGAATCGAAATCACTCGCTTTGCGACAGTCTCGTGAACACGGATGTCGTGTACGCGCCGATCAATCAATCTCGCGCAATCCGCCCCGGTTCGGGCGCGTGCGCGTCGCGGCCGTGCGAATTGGTGCGCCACGCCCAATCGGCGACGCGCAGATGATCCATATCCATCGCCTTGAGGCACAGAAGGAAGAAGGCGGCGGAGAATTCGCCCCTGCCGATTTTGTTGCGGAGATTTCTCTCGTTTTCTTCCACGTGAAGTTCGTTGAGCAGATCGGTCAATTCGCGGTAGTTCAGTCCACGGTACTTCATGGACATCTGCAGGATGCGGCTCGCCCATTGTCGCGCCGCTTGCGCGAGTGCGGGATCGATCCCCAGCGTCTTCGGCATTCAAAAGTCCCCTAATTTACTCATACTTAACTGTCTTCAAAGGATCCGCACACTAGAAGATGCGTTTTCGTTGACCGGCTTGCTCTTCAGTGCAAATGAATCCTGTAAAGGGTATTCGCACGGAATTAAGGAATGCTTGTCCGAACAACGACGAGTTCGACGCCGTCTTCTTGTTCCCTCTTTGAAGGCGAAGAGCCGGATTAGAAGAGTGCGTTCGGACGAGACGGGGGCTTCGCTCCCGTCGCCGGGCGAACGGCTTCGCGAAGTAAGGCGCTCAAGCTGCTGACAGCTGCAAACGAGCGTCTCATCACATCGAAGTTTTTGGGGGCCATCGCCAGACGCATCGCCAACAGCGAATGCGAACCCGGCGCTGCGACTTGACGCCCACGCACGGAAGCAGGGTTTGCAACATGCTCATCGAGCGAGCTGGAGGCGCTCTTATGATGCAAGAGGTCAAGAAGCAGGCGATCATAAAACGGTTGGAGGCGCGGGAGGGGAATTCCCACGTCGGGATAGAAGTCAGTCTTTGGGACGTCGACGTCGCCAATTTCCGGGAGGGCGATACTGTCGAGGTTCAGATCCGGCGGCTGAAGCGGCCGACGTCAAAGGGACGCGAACGACGCGTCATCAAGCTCCCGCGGCAGAAGGCGCTTTACGAGATCAAGCAAGAGGGCTCGATCTTCGTGGGCTATGTCCGGGGATTTCCCTGCGTGCTTGCGAGCAAGCGAGAGATCGTCGCCCGCATGCTTGCCGAGCGATTCATGGGGGACATCGAGAGGGGCCGGATCATCCCGTTTCCCAAAGACAAATGACGTAAGAGCCGGATGAGATCGGCTGCACTTCCCAAACAGGGCCGCAGGATAGAATAGACAACAGAAGGGGTTACACAGTCCCGACCGCAGGCGTTTGGCAACGCGCAATATTCAACCGCAAGGAATGCGATTGCGCTGTCACACCTTGTTATTTGGCGTTTTGCGCATTTCCGCGTAAACTCTCCATTAATAACTTCGATGTTGGGCGGGGGTCCGATGCAGCTCACTGCGTTGCAGAAGTCGACTGCGCAAGCCATTGTAAACATATTCGAAACCGGGTCGATCCGCGGCAATTACGCGGACGTCACGCTGCTCCCCGGGGATTCGGGCCAGCTGACCTATGGCCGGTCGCAGACGACGCTCGCCAGCGGCAACCTCTTCCTCCTGATCCAGGACTATTCGGCCCGCACCGACGGTTCGCTGAGCGCGAAGTTTAAGCCCTATCTGCCCCAGCTGCAGGCTTGCGATACCGCGCTCAACAACGACATGACATTCCGCGGGCTTCTGAAGGATGCGGGCAGCGACCCGGTCATGCAGGAGGTCCAGGACGCGTTCTTCGATCGCATCTATTGGGATCCCGCGATGCGTTCGGCCGACGCGCTCGGTGCGCAATCCGCGCTTGGCGCTGCGATCGTCTATGACAGCACGGTGCACGGCTCCTGGGCGCATGTGCGCGACCTGACGCGCGCGCAATTCGGCGAGCTGAAGCAGGTCGGCGAAATTCAGTGGATGTCCGACTATGTCGAGACCCGCCGCAACTGGCTCGCCACCTATCCGAACCCGCTTCTGCACAAGACCGTCTACCGCATGGACGCGTTCCGCCTGATCATCAATTCGGGCAATTGGAAACTGGCGCTTCCGGTCGTCGTGCGCGGCCTGACGATCACGGCGGATTCGCTGAGCGATACCCACCCGGTGAACGTTCCGGCCGAGGGCACGCCGCGGCGCCAATTGCGATTGACCACACCGCCCATGACAGGCCCCGACGTCAGTTGGCTGCAGGACCGGCTGACGCTCGCCGGCATGCGTGTCGCCAGCAGCGGAACCTTCGATGGCGCGACCGACGCCGCCGTGCGCGCTTTCCAGACTGCGAATGACTTGAAGGCGGACGGCGTTGTCGGCCCTGTGACGCGCACGGCGCTCGAAGACGTTCCGCTGATCACACCGACGAAATCGTTGACGCCGGCAGCGGCCGAACCCATGCCGGCTGTCGCGCAGGTAAGGCCTGCGACGTCCGCCGCTGCCCCCTCGACAGCGGCCCCGTCCACAGCCGCTCCCGCGGCCACGCAGCCAAGCGCCGATGCAGCCTCCGACATCAAACAGCACGTCACCACGCAGGTGAAAGCGGGTGTTGCAGCCGTGCAGAAGACGGTCACCGACTCGCATCAGCAAATTGTTTCACTTGTGGCGCCACACGCAAAAGCGGCGGCGCCGCAAAAGGCGCCGGGCCCCGTGACCGTGCAGCAGATGACCACGGCGCTCAGCACGCTGAAATTCAGCAGCCGGCCCATGATCGCGGGCGTAACGAGCGCAGTCATTCTTCTCTTCACGGAAATTCGCGACGCGATCGGCTGGGTCGCCGCGGGTTTGACGAATGCCGGCTTTGCCTTCGTGAAGATTCCGCCTTTCCCCAACCTGCCGCAGTCCCCCCAGGACGCGGCGCGTTTCTTTACGCAGGTCTACGCCTATCTGAATGCGCTCGCGGCGTCGCTGCCCAATGAGTGGATGTTCCGGATCAGGGTCGTCGCGATCGTGCTGATCGTTTACGCGATCTATCGTTTGCGCGCCGCGCATGTGAATCTCACCAAGCTGCAACAAGGGTTCGAACAGGCCCAAAGCGACATTTCGACCGTCAAGCAGGACGTCGCGACAGCCCAGCAGATCGCACAGGATGTGGAACAGGTTGTTCAGACGGTGAAGTAAGCAGGTCGCGGGGGCGCGATTTCGGTGCGTGAAATAGGTGGGCGGGAACATCAATGACCGATACGAGTGAAAATGGATCGCCGCGGGTTTTCGGTCCGGGCATGTACATCCCGTTCCTGGCGCGCGTGCCGGCGCTGGTGTGCCTCGTCCTCATCGTCACGCTCTCCGACATTGCCATACCGGGATCGATGCAGGAGGCGCTGCGCTATTCGATCGTCGACCACCCGCATCAGCTTTTCGTAATCGCCGGCGCCCTCTTTCTTGCCTGCTTCGCGCTGCGGTTCACCGCGGAGGCGATGATCGAGCTCGTGTCGCCGGAATTCTACGACAGCTCGGGGTCCGTCCATCTGTTCGCGCAAATCCTGCCGCGACTTTTCTCGGTCGTGCTCGGACTCGCGACGGCGATGCCGCTTCTCAGACTGGAATTCGACACGCGCGCGCTTCCGTCGGGGCGTGCGCGATTGATTGCGGCGGTCGTCGGCATTCTGTGCGTCCTGATCGGGATTGTGGTGGCGGCCCTACCGAAAGGACCGCACGCGCCCACATTTTCGCTGCGCAGGACCAACATCGTCATGCGCTGGGGCTACGCGTTTCTTCCGGTGGTGCTCGCGGTCGCATTCGCAGGCGCCGTACTCGGCCTCTGGCAGCAGAACAGCGGCACGGCCGACCACGCGCTCGAGCGTTACGTCACCGCGATCGTGGGCTCGACCGACGATGGTTCGCAGCCGAACGGCCCGCTCCAATCCTACATGCACGATTCGTCGGGCAATCCGGTCATGCGCTACGCGCCCTATATCAAGACGGCGCCCTATGCGACATCGACGGTCTCGCCGCTTCTGGTTGTCGCGGAACTGGCCTCGCTCTTTGCCAGCTGCATCGTGGCCCGGCTCGCGCTCGCGATCTTTTTCGATCTGATGATCCCAGGTCTCGGCGGCGCCGGCTTTGGACACATCGTCCGGAATTGGTTGCCGCGGCTTGTGTCGGCGGGGCTCGGCTTCGCCGTCGGCGCGCAGCTGTTGCGCGCCTATTGCCAGCCCTCCGTCGCGCTCTCGCCGAACGAGGTCTATTGGGTCTGGGGGATAGCCGGGACCTATGCCGCGATCGGAATTCTCGCGAGCCTCGGCTCGGGCAGCACATATCTCGCGAGCGGACCGTGGCGCCTCTCGCCAAGTGTCGGCCGCCGCTTCCTCGGCGCTGCGCGACGGCTGTCTTCGCTCGATACAAGGTGGCAGTGGTTCATCGGCTTGTTGGTGCTGGCGGGTGTGCTCGTCTTCCTGCTGTTCGCCGATCTCCACTTCGTATGGATTGCGCAATGGATAGGCCCGGTCGGCATCATCCTGCTGTGGGGTTTCACCGCGAGCGCGCTGTTTTTCCCGCTTGCCTACCTTTCGCACATGACGCGGATTCCGATCCTCCTGATCCTTCTGCTCGCCGCGCTCACCTTCGCCGGCTTCGACCTCAACGACAATCACGAACTCCGCGTGGTGCGCGACAGGAACATCGCAGCGCTGACCGCGCCGTCGAAGGCGGCCGGGGCAATCCAGACCGACAAGCGCCAGGATCTCGATCTCGCCAGCTGGATCGCGAGCCGCCAGGACTGGAATCAGTATGACCACTACCCGGTCTTCCTGATCGCGACCGAAGGCGGCGGCATCCGCGCGGCTTATTTCACGGCATCCGTTCTGGCAGCCTTGCAGGAACGTTGTCCGGCGCTTGCGCAACATACGCTCGCCATCAGCGGCGTGTCCGGCGGCAGCGTGGGCGCCGCCGTGTTCGCTGGGCTATCCGCCGACTACGCGAGCAACGTTGCCAATCCCGGTTGCAATCTCGACGGCATGAAGCATCCCGGCCCGGTCGTCAGCCGCGCACGGAACGTGCTGTCGACCGATTTGCTCTCGCCGCTTCTGGGCGCGATGCTGTTTCCCGACGCGCTGCAGCGCATCGTGCCCGTCGCCATCCCGCAGGCGGACCGCTCGCGGGCGATCGAATATGCGCTCGAGGACTCCTGGCGGAATTCGACGACCGGTGCATGCGGCCGCTGCGACGCCACGCGCATGTCGGAGCGCGCGATCGATCTCTATGGTCGTCCGGCGCCGGAAAATGCCGTCCCCAATCTGTTTCTGAACACGACCGAAGCCGACACCGGCCGCATCATTCCCTACACGACCGTGCGCGTGCAGGCACTCGCGACACCGTTCCGCGATCAGGCGGAAATCGACGACGGAAGTTTCGACTCCGTTGAACCGTCTGCGAGCCAGATCGAACGCCTGTCGCTGCAGGACCGCATGGCCGACGACCGTATCCCGCTGAGTACGGCCGCGATCGTCAGTGCGCGCTTTCCGTATCTCACGCCTGCCGGCCGCATCGGCTATAGCGGCGGCGACTATGTCGACGGCGGCTATTTCGAGAACTCCGGCACCTATCTGTTATCGGGGCTCGTGCAAAATCTGATCGGCCAGCAAGCCTCCTATCCTGCCGGCAAAACGCCGCAACTCGATGCCGCGCGCAAGGCCGTATTCGTCGTCATCGTGATCGAGTCCGAGCCCTGTACGCGCGATTCCATCGAGGCGGGCTGCGACGAAGATGCCACCTCGGTGGACGGCAGCTGGAACGAAGCCTTGTCGCCATTGCGCGCGCTGCTCTCCACACGCGACATGCGCGCCGAATATTCGCTCGACGGGCTGAATGCCGTGTCGGCCTTGATCGAACAGTTTTCCGCGAAGAATCCCGGACAGACGACCACAACCGACACCGGCACGGGATGCGACTATCCCGTCTGCGCGGTCACGCTGCGGTTCCGCAATCACACCCACACCGACATCCCGCTCTCCTGGGTGCTCTCGAGCGAGGGCCGTAGATCGATGGACAATGCCGTCGACGGTATGGAGATGGCGAATGTGCGACAGGCGCCGCCGCCGCAAGCGACGGAATCGGCCGACGATACGCAGGATATCGATCGCGTGCTGGGATCCTATCGGCGGGTGCTGTGCATGCTGGCTGCGCGCAACGGCACACAGGCCTGCGCACAAACCTCGTCGGCGGCGCCGCCGCCGGGCATTGCGCCGGCGCCGGTTCAGAAATCCGTCATCAAATAGGTCGGCGATTTGCAGAGATTGACGTGCTGCTTGCTGATGCGGTGGCCGTCTTCGAACATCGCCTTCACATCGAAGAAGCAGGCAGGTCCGACATCGAAGGCGATCTGCTTCTGGATCCCGAGCGAGCGGTGATTGAGGACATCCGGCCGCCACACCGCGGCATCGGACGGTTTGAACTGCAACGCCACCATCACCGTGCGCGTGCCGTTGACGATCGCAACCGTTTTCACGAGGCCCGCGAGAGAAGGCCCGGCGACCGCGGCGAATGCCAGAAACGCAAAGAGACCGGCCGCAAGGTGCTGCGTGCGGTTTGATCCGAAACGGTCGTGCATGACGTCCCCCACTCCAAGACCCGGAATGCTACAAAATGGCGCGGAGATTGAAAAGGCGCGGGCGGCGAATGCATGTCCAAGGCCTGCGAATCCGTGTAAGCGAAATGCCTGGAGGTGCTCCGTGGCTTTATACAACTGCTCGAAATGTCCGGGCTATTGCTGTTCCTATCCCTTGATCGCGCTGACCAAGCGGGATGTCGAGCGCTTGGCCGATCATTTCGGCCTCGGCTTCCGCGCGGCGAAGGAGAAGTTCACCAAGCCGCAGGAAAAAGAGCAGTACACGATGCGCCGGAAGAAGGACGAGCATTTCGGCTATATCTGCCAGTTCTTCGACACCGAAAAGCGCTGCTGCTCGATCTATAAGGCGCGTCCCTCCGTCTGCCGGAGCTTTCCCGGCGGCGGCCGCTGCGGCTACTACGACTTTCTGATGTTCGAGCGCCGCGCCCAGGAAGACGACGAGTTCGTCGCCACGACCTGGAGCGGTCCGGTTTCGTAGCCCTTATTGCTGGTCGCTCGGCTGGGCGGGGGCGGCGTGCTCGGCCTGGATCACGGCCACGCTGATCGCGATCGAGCCCGCGAACAGGACCGCGACGGCCAGAACGCAAATAAGCGCGATGTATTGCGGCTTGAGAGGCGGCTGTTTGGGCATCGAGAGGTCCGGGCGGCGAGGGGGGACTATCACGGCATTTGGGCGGCCAGGCGAGCGCCGGCATTGACACATTTCGCCGCGCCGTCCCGCGGGGGCGCTATGATATGAAAAGACGGTCGCGATAGGGATTTTCGCCATGCCGCTCGAGATGCGCGAGGCCTGCGAGCGCTGTTCGGCACCGCTTCCGAAGGATGCGCAGGACGCCCGCATCTGCAGCTACGAATGCACCTTCTGCGCCCGCTGCACGGACGCGATGGCGGGACGCTGCCCCAATTGCGGCGGCGAATTGCTCACAAGGCCGCGGCGCAGGACGTGAATTATCGCCACGCCTTCCATGCCGGAAATTTCGCCGATGTCGTCAAGCACGTGGCGTTGGTGGCCATCCTTCTGCACCTGCGCAAGAAGGACAAACCCTTCCGCGTGATCGACACCCATGCCGGACGGGGGCTCTACGATCTCCAAAGCGAAGCGGCCGCCCGGACCGGCGAAGCGGCGGGCGGGATCGCGCGGCTTGAGGATCTTTCGGGTGCGCCGCCCGCGCTCGCAGCCTACCTCGATATTGTCCGGTGGGCGGGCGCCGGGCGCTACCCCGGTTCGCCGTTGATTGCGGCAAAGCTTCTGCGTGAGCAGGACAAGCTCATCGCCATCGAGCGCCACGCCGATGACGAAAAGGCGCTCGCATCGGCACTGGCGCGCTTCGGGAATGCCAAAAGCTTCTGCGCCGATGGCTATCAGCGGCTGTCGGCTCTCCTGCCGCCGCCGGAGCGGCGAGGGCTCGTGCTGATCGACCCGCCCTATGAGGCCGCCGACGAATTCGTACGCCTGGGCGAGGCGCTCGCGGCCGCGCGGAAGCGCTTTGCGACCGGCATCTATCTCGTCTGGTATCCCATCAAATCTGTCGCGGCGTCGGATGCGCTTTCGGGTGAAGTTCTGGCCGACGGGCCCGAAAATGTTTTGCGCATCACCATCGATGTCGGCCGTGAAGCGGAGGGTGAGAAGGATCGGCTGTCGGCGGCAGGTGTTCTTGTCATCAATCCGCCCTACGGATTCGCAGAGGAAATGCGCGCGGCGGCCGGCGTTCTCGGGCCGCGACTGGGCCGCAACGCTTCCGCAGAGATCTCCATCGCCGATCTTTGATGCGCCCCCGCATTGGACGTTTGTCCAATTGTTTGCGGGCGGGCGTTCGCACAACCTTGCGCGACCGTCCGCTCGCGAAGTGCAGGTTGTTCCGATGGAAACGCAATCGCCCCCTGTTTCCAGCTTTCGGCTTGGCGAGCAGAACGTCGGCGCGTCGACCCAAGACAATCGCGAAACCACGGAAGCCTCGCGCCCGTCGCCCGGCGCGTGGTTGCCCGCCATATGCGATTTTTCGGTCACGAATGCCTGCAACGCCGCCTGCGATTTCTGCGGCTTTGCCAGGAACAAGATGCTCATTGAGCCGCGGCGCTACGTCGATCCGGACGATTTCGAGCTCGCATTGCCGATACTTTACCGCCGCGGCATCCGGTCGATGACGCTCCAGGGCGGCGAGCCTCTCATGCATCCCGATATCGTCGAACTCGTCTCGCTGGTCGCGTCCGCCGGTATGCAATGCGGTCTCATCACCAATGGATGGTTCTTGCCGCGCTACATATCGCCTCTGGCCGACGCGGGCCTTCGACGGCTGGAAGTCTCGATCGACAGCGCCGATCTCGTGGAGCACGAGAAAAATCGCGGGCTGGGCGGATTGACCAAACGGCTCGTCGAGGGAATTCGCCACGCCCATGCCTACGGATTGCCGGTAGTCGCGTCGGTGACGATGAACAGGCTCGTCCGCTACGACATGTTGCCCGAAATGCTGAAGAGTTTGGGCTTCGATGCCGTCGCCTTTTCCTATCCGCGGCGCGAGCCCCTGGGTTCAACCTCACTAGCCTATGACCGGCTGTCCCATTTGATCGATCTTGATCGCGACGAAATTCTTGCCGCGATCGGAGAGATCGCGCGCCTGAAAAATCGGTTTCCCGTGCTCAATCCCAACGCGTCGCTGGCCGAAGTGGCGCGCTATGTGCGCGGCGAACCCCAACGCGTCCCCTGCATCGGCGGCTACAAATATTTTTATCTGGACTGGAATCTCAACATCTGGCGCTGCGAGGCGTGGGACAAGCCGCTCGGAAGCGTCTTCGAACTCGACAGCATTCCCGAGCAGCGCGAACCCTGCAATGCCTGCATGATGGGCCGTTACCGGGATGCAAGCGTCGTCATGCACGCCGGCGTCGTCGCGACGGATGCGCTGCAAAGCCTGATGGATGGCAATGTTCGCGCGACGGTGACCCATCTGTTCCGGCGCGGCATCCCGCTGTCGCTATCGGCACTCGCCGAGCAAATGCCGCGGATGCGCCGTCTCACCCGCAAGCAACGACGCCGCCGCGCAACGGCAAGCACCGTATTACCCGGCTGCGCTTAGACGGTCAGTAATAATGCCAATGCCCATGACGGTAGCGGCGGTAATGGTAGTACCGGTTGTTGTATCGGTAGCGATAGTGGTGCCCCCGATAATAATAGTAGCGGACCTCGACGGCTGAGCTGCCGTGCGCAGCTTCGGCTTTGTGGATGGCGCCGGCTCCCATGACGGGAGCGGCGGCCGCGCCGTGGGCCCAGAACGCGCTGAGCGCGGCGGCCATGGTGATGAGCTTCACACGATGCGGAATCATTGGCGCTCCTTTCGACTGCGTTGCCGTCGGCGGCTTCGAAAGCCGGTGTTGATAAAATGCTGCGCAACCGCCGGTGAGGAAACGAACAGCGGGTCGATTGGCGCCGCGCACAATTGTCGCTGAACTGAGTCGCTCTCGCACCGATGTCCCGGAATGGCACCACGCGATGCCTGCCCCCGGCACGCTTCAGCGACAGCTGGGGCAGCCATGCTCGAGAAAAACGCGCGATGCGAATTCCAATCACGTCGAGGCGGCTTGCGGTCCGTCTCCGGCGCCGCCCACGATCGAGGGTGAGGGCTCACAGGGTGTCGGGAAGCGCGCGGAGGACCGTGCGTTTGATGAGGGGACGGCGCGTTGGGCGTCCCACGGTCCGCGCAGCAAATCACTCTTGTCGGCCCCGGTGGGAGCGGGTAGAACCCGGCCCCCAAACCCGGGCTGCGGAACGATTTGGTCCAAGATTGGTCCAAGACCTCGGTTTGTTCCCAGAATGTGCCATTGCTCTCCATGAGAAAATGGCGGAACTCTGCGGGTTGGACAGGTGGTCGAGTGGTTGAAGGCACCGCACTCGAAATGCGGCATACGGGCAACCGTATCGAGGGTTCGAATCCCTCCCTGTCCGCCAGTCACCTGCGGCCTGCCGTTTAGCCGTATTTGACGCCCGGTTTGCTCTGTCCGACTTCGATAATGTAACCGTCGGGATCGCGGATGTAACAGCGCGTCTCGCCGTACTTCTCTATCGGCTCGGTGATGAACTCGGCGCCGCGACTCTTCCACAATTCATAGCACGCGTGAATATCCGCAACGCGGATGTTCATGAAGCTGCTGATCTTGTTTGGATCGGCGAGGACGCTGAGCACGACCGTCGGCTTGTCGGGCGTCGGGCCGCCGCCGACGTTGAGAAGAAGCCACGTATTCGCGATCTGAATGTACACAGGCGCGCCCTTGCTGTCGCCGCGGCTCAGAACACGTCCGCCGAAGACCTTTTCGTAGAAGCGCGCCGAACGTTCCATGTCGGCGACAGTGAGAAAATGCGCGACGGTAAAGCCGTCCTGCGGCGGCATCTGATAGTTTTTCAGCTCGACTTGGACTTGGCTCATCGACGGTTCCAATTCGGATAGGGTTTTCCCCCTACGCCAGAATATGCCGGGCAGTGTGCTTTAACAACGAACCGCGCCGCGAGAAGAAAACGCGTCGCAAGAACAAGCTCATCGTTGACGGCATTTATTATAACGCGCCGCTCGCTCCCGCAGTAACAGCAATGTCATTTCAACGAAGGCGCGCGGGGCGCTTAAGCTGAAGCGCACCATCGCAGTGTGAACCCGGCTGCATGCGCACCCAACTTGCCAGTGGCCTCAACCTTGTAGACGTGCCGCGTCGCTACATTTTGCGACAACAATCCGCTTTTTCGCGAATATGCCCGGTCGTAGGTTTTGCCCGATCAGCGAGATTCGCACGGTGACGGCCAACACGCACACAACCCCGGGAACCATTGTCGGCGGCAAGCCCTTTGGAACCGCGGCGTGGTTTCCCGAACGGTACGACGCGTCGCGGGGCGAAATCAGGCTCGTTGCGACCGATCGCGATATGCTTGCGGCGCAAACATTTCTCGACTGGCGATGGGACCGCGCCGGCGCCGACCGCACGCAAATCGGCGTCGAGACGATCTCCGGCATGGTGCCGAATGAACCGCCCGGACCGAATTTCATCTGGCACACCGGCTTTTGCTGTTCGACGTTGCTGGCCAAGGCGCTCGACCGTCCCGGCCGCAATCTGTCGCTGTGCGAGCCCCAGATCATGGTGGACATCGCGGACGCAAAGCGTGCGGGCGCGCTCGCGCGATCGCCCGGCGCGTCGGTTGCGGAACTCGCATTTCAGCTTCTCGCCCGTGGCTTTGCGCCTGATGAACACGTCACCCTGAAGCCGGCCCCGGCCGCCAATTGTCTCTTGCACGACGCGATAACGTACACGACAGGCGCGATCCTCGTTTTGTATTCGGACTGCCGAAGTTTCGTCGTCTCGATCGCAAAGCTGAGCGAACAGGGACGCAAATATGCGCGCCAGCTGTTTCTGACCTTGCTCCGCGACGGCCTTGCGCAATTGCCTGCCGCCCAGATCGTTTCATTGTCCGATCTCGAACTGGCGGCCATCGTCTGGCATATGCAGATCGCGGAATTTCGCCGCAACTGGCAGTCCATGAGTGCTGCGCGCGCCGTATCGCTCGATTGCGACGCCCTCCTTGCGGCTCCGCTCGAGAGCTTGAGAAGATTGAACGCGCATTTTTCCCTCGGATACGAAGAGGACTATCTCGACGAAGTCGTGCACGGGCCGATCTTCAGGCGCAATGCGAAATCGGGCGAGCCGGCATTCGACGCCAGAAAGCGCTCCGAAGATCACGCGCGGCTGGGCCGCGAATTGGGAAAGGATTTGGACCGCATCGTGGCGCAGAGCTACGCGCTGTTTCCCGCGACACCGCGCGGCGCACCGCTCGCCGATCCGCTTCTGCAGGCAGACAAGGACTATTCCCTCTAGATCACCTGAGACGGTCCGGGCCCGCACACATCGCGATCACGAAGCGCGCGTGAGCGGAGTCCGCAGGAACGCGTCGATCACGCCGGTCTGTCCGGTGATGAGGTGTCCGGTCTCCGTCAGAAAGTGCGCGGTGAGGTTGGCGACATTGCGCTTCATCCGCGCAAGCGTGCCCTTTGAATCGAGCATGGCGTCGCGCGCGCCGACGATGAGGAGAACCGGCATCGCGAGGCGCTTCAGCCTTTCGTCGGAGAAGATCGGAAGCCTCACCCGCCGCGGGCGGAATTCCTTGTAGACCGAGAGCAGATAGGCCGGTCTGGACGCATCTCCGCTGGCCAGCTGCGGGCCCATTGCGATCGCCATCGCCTTGCGGCGACCCCAATCGCCCATCAGCAGCAGAAACGCCGCCCGGAAGATGAAGCCGTATTTTTGCCGGCCGACGCCGCCAGGACAGAGGAGCACCAGCTTTTCCGTCCGCTCGGGATGACGCGTCGCGAAATCGAGTGCGAGCCAGCCGCCAAGCGAGACGGCGATCACCGTGGCGCGGGGGAGCGCGAGTGCGTCCAGAACTTCGTTCAGCCATTTCGCGTAGAGATCGGATTCGAGCGGCGGCCGCGACGGCGCGCTCAACCCCGGCTCGCCGATGACGTCGACCGCATAGACGCGGAAATGCCGCGACCACTGGGCCACGTCGCGCATCCAGAAGAGCGCGTTGGCGCCTGCGCCGTGAAGCAGGATCAGCGGCGGCGCGTCTTTCGGCCCCGAGGCGATGACGAAAGTCTCGCCCTGCGATGTCGGCAGGCGCAGCTCTTCGCTCGGCACGGGCCATCGGCCGAGAAGCTTGCGATAACGGGCGACAAGCGCGCGTCCGCCCTCTTCGGTGTTGTAGATCCGGGCCATTGTCTAATCCGCGATGAGAACCGGCACGAGGCCGAGGAGATAGGCTGTCGTCTCTGTACTGCCGGAAACAATGAGTTTCAGCCGTGCGATCTCTTCATAATAAATCGCATCGACCCGCGTGCGGGCATCGCCAGGCGCGCGGGCGTTGAGCGCGCCCAGGAGATGGGTGACGGTGCGGTCCACGGCGGCACGATCGATCGCGTCGATCTCGACGATGCTCGAGACCTCGACATGGCGATGCCGCCCGGCTGGATTACCGTCCGGCAGGGTTGGGCGCTGGCCCGTAAACGCGTCGAGATCGTTCCTGGCGATCCGGTATTGCTTGCCGACCCGCGTGGCTTTGAGCCGTCCGTCCCGCACAAAAGCCAGCACGGTCTTGGTGTGCAGCTTGAGCCGCTCGGCCACTTCGGAGACGGTATAAAGGTCCTGATCCATATCCTATTTATCCCTATTATGGGGAATAATAGGGAACCATACCGCCAATATCGGGAATTTCAAGGATAAATAGGGATATTTGCGGAACGGCTAGGGCTTCGGCGCGATGCGGTCGACCGCATAGCCGTTCTTCCAGATGCGGTCGATGGAGAGCGTGTCGCTGATCTCGCGGGTGGGATCGCCGTCGATCAGCAGCAGATCGGCCCGGTCGCCCGCCCGCACATGGCCGCGATCGCCCAGGTGGAAGATCGCATCGGGGAGCGCCGTTGCCGCGTGCAGCGCTTCTTCCGGCGTGTATCCCGCCATCACGAAGATCTGCAATTCCTCGTGCAGCGACACGCCATGCGCGGTCGCGGGGTTTGGTGCGTCCGTGCCGGCGAGAAGCGGAATGCCGGCCGCATGGAAGGCGCGGGTGTTGGCAAGCGCATTCGGGAAGAATTGCGGCGTGATGTGTTTGTCGGTCGCGGTCAGCGTGTCTTTCTGCGCCGGCGACAGATAAGGCGCCACGCGCGGATCGGCGGCCAACTTCGCGGCCATGTCGAGGCCGGAGGCGCCGGCCCACACCGAGTCCGTCGTCTCGACGAAGATGTGATGGGCTTTTGCGTAAGCGATAAATTTCGCGTCGGCGATCGTGTCGGGAAACATATGCGCAAGGCCGTCCGTGCCGCATGCGATGGCCTCGCGCGCCGCCCATTCGGCTTGGGCATGCACGGTCGTCATCCGGCCGTCGGCATGCGCCGCCTTGATCACGGCACAGACTTCATCGCGCGTAAGCGTCGGCAGGCTTCTGCCGTCATGATATTCGGACAAATTTTCGATGAAGATCTTGATGTAGTCCGAACCTTCCGCGACGCGCGCATCGACGAAGGTTTTGGCATTGGCGACGCTATCCAATGACGGGACGCTGAAACCCGGCGGCAGCGACTGGATCGGTGCGCCGCCCTTGACCGTCACACCGATGCCGGACGCCCAGGTATCGGCCTCGTCGGTTTTGCCAAGCGACTCCCGCTGGGCTTTCCATTTTTTGAAGTCGCCGCCGACATCGAACATGTCGAGTTCGGTCGTGACGCCGAAGCGAAGCGCATCGGCCTCAGCACCGTGAAACACATGCACATGGGAATCGATCAGGCCGGGAAGCAGCGTCTTGCCGGCGCCGTCGATGACGGGAATACCTGTGGGGATCGCTGCGTCGGCGCCGACCGCCGCGATCCGCCCGTCGGTGACGACGACATTGGCTTTCGGAAGCGTCTTGTCGCCGTCGAACACGCGCACGCCCTGGATCGCGAAGCTGTTGTCGGAAGCGGCGAGGGCGGGTGTCGAAAGCGCAGCGCCAAACGCAAGCGCGGTGGCAAGAGCAAGGCGCATGGCAGAGTTCCCCGAAACGGCTCGGAGAACTCTGCGCAAGACTATGTTTATTTCAAGCTGAGGCGCGGAATATCGCTTATGCGGCTTTCCGCGGACCCGAGAAACGCCGACGGCGGTTCGGTTTCTTGTTGTTGTTGTGCGGCCTGTGGTGCTGTTCCTTCGGAGCAGCACGTTGGGGCTGCGGCGCGGGGGTGTTGCCCACGACCGTCAACTGCTTGCGCGTCAGCTTCTCGATATCACGCAGGAAGCCCATCTCGGTCGCGTCGCAAAGCGAGATCGCGATGCCCGTGGCGCCGGCGCGCGCGGTGCGGCCGATGCGGTGGACATAGCTCTCGGGCTCGTTCGGCAGCTCGAAATTGATGACATGGGTGATGCCGTCGATATCGATGCCGCGCGCGGCGATGTCGGTCGCCACAAGCACGCGGGCTTCGCCGCGGCGGAACCGCTCGAGCGCGCGCTGGCGCGCGTTCTGCGATTTGTTGCCGTGGAGCGCGTCGCTGGAAACGCCGGCCTGATCCAGGATGTCCGAGATACGGTTGGCGCGATGCTTCGTGCGCGTGAAAACGATCACCCGCTCGAGCGCCTTGTCGGCCAGAAGGTCGAGAAGCAGGCGGCGCTTGCCGTCGCTGTCGGAAAACATCACGCGCTGCTCGATCAGGTCGACTGTCACCTTCTGCGGCGTCACTTCCACGCGCGAAGGATTGTGCAGCAGGCTCGCCGCCAACTCCGCAACGTCCGCCGGCATGGTGGCCGAGAAAAGGAGCGTCTGGCGCTTCTTGGGCACGAGCGCCGCGATTCTGCGGATGTCGCGGATGAAGCCCATGTCGAGCATCCGGTCGGCTTCGTCGAGGACGAAGAGTTCGACCTTGTCGAGATGGACCGCATGCTGCTTCGCGAGATCGAGAAGACGTCCGGGCGTCGCCACGAGCACGTCGACGCCTTTCATGAGCGCCTTCACTTGTGCGTTCTGGCTCACGCCGCCCAGGATCACCGCATGCTTGAAATGCATGTTGCGGCCATAGGTGGCGAAGCTCTCGCCGATCTGCACGGCGAGTTCGCGCGTGGGCGCGAGGATGAGCGCACGCACGCTCTTGGGCTGGCGCGTGTGATGCGCGGCCGAAAGGCGCTGCAGGATCGGAAGCGCGAAGGCCGCCGTCTTGCCGGTGCCCGTCTGCGCAATGCCGAGCAGGTCGCTTCCCTGAAGGAGAAGCGGAATGGCCTGCGCCTGGATGGGCGTGGGTGTTTGATAGCCTTCGCTCGCAAGTGCGCGGCAAAGGGGCTCGGAAAGTCCGAGTTCAGTAAAGCTAGTCACAATAATTCCTTAATGCGCCGGCCCCACACGGAACAGCATGGTGCAAACGCGGCCCCCGATACGATCGGGAGGTTGCCCGCATTCCACGCGCATCTGGAAAGAACGGAAGTTTGAGATGGAGCCGGGATGATTTGGCAGCGTTTCAGCCGCGCGTTTCGCGCGAACCCGGCGAATGTGGCGGGTGTGTGCACGCGTTCGGCGGACAAGTCAAGTCATGGGACGGCCGCCCTAGGCCGGAACGCGCCGCGACAGCAGCATGACGATGATGCCCATAACCAGCACGGCCCCGCCATAATACACCTGATTGGGGTCGATCCAGGGATCGCTCGGCGAGCCATAGTAGCCGAGACCGCGATAAAGCCAGCCGCCGCCGCTCACGAAAATCGCGACGCCGATCAGCCAGACGACAAGTTTCCTGCTCATGATGTCCCCGCGTGAATGATGGCCGGCAGGATACCCCTTCGGGCAAGATGCGACTAGAATTTCTCAAGCGCAAAATAGGCAGCCGCCACCAGGAGCGCGAACGCGACACCGTGATTCCATTTCAGCGGCTCGCCGAGATAGAGCAACGAAAACCCGGCGAAAACGGCGAGGGTGATGACCTCTTGCATGGTCTTGAGCTGAGCCGCGGTATAGACGGTGTGGCCGATATGATTGGCCGGAACCGCGAAGCAATATTCGAAGAAAGCGATACCCCAGCTTATCGGCACCAGCAGCCAGAGCGAGGTGCCCGGATACTTGAATTGTCCGTACCAGGCGAAGGTCATGAAGACATTCGAGACGCTGAGCAGCAGGATCGGCGTGACAAAGGCCCAGTTCATGCGGTTCCCCATTGGTTATGCCCGCATTTTGCCGTGCGGTTAAATGCCCATCAACTGCTCGCTATACATGTAGCCGGTAAGCAGCAGGAATCCGAATAACATCACCAGCGCCGCAGCCGCGGTTTCCAAGCCGCGCAACACCAGCATGCCCCGTCCGGGCTTGGCGCGCGCGATCCGCCCGGCGAGGCCGCTGGCGCCGACCGCCAGCGTGGCGATCGCGGTAACCGTGATCGCGGTGCCGAGCCCCATCATGAAAGTCGAGGCGACGCCAACCCAGAACAGGCCCTGCGCCAGCGCGAAGACCAACACGATGATCGCGCCCGAGCAC
>Ga0181525_10001543_pt1 | contig 19544 bp, 22 predicted proteins | sample PEATcosm2014_Bin_48_FD_121100 | JGI IMG/M metagenome (GOLD analysis project Ga0181525, IMG submission 121100) | Peatland microbial communities from MTU Mesocosm Facility, Houghton, MI, USA - PEATcosm2014_Bin06_10_metaG | ecosystem: Environmental > Terrestrial > Soil > Wetlands > Peat | place...
AGCCCCAGTATTTTCGTTTTCACGATCCAAGCCTCCAACCACCCCACAACCGTCCTGGGTAGGCACAACCACAACGGGTTGTTAATGCACGACTGCGGGCGGCCACCAAAGAGTCAAGGACCAAGCGTGCTGCAGGACGGCATTTGCTAGTTTTTGCTAGTCCGCGATGACATTCTCCCGTCGCCTTTTGCTCAGCGCTGCATAGGGCTGCCGGCAGACATTTAGGAAATCATATCAATAGCTTAAGCAAAACCAGTAAAAACTGGCCAAGCGGTCGCTTCTATCCCAGATAGGCCTTGACGGGTTGCCACCATTTGATACGTTAACCAACGGTGTAGGAGTAGGACCGGTCCTATGAAGAACCTCGTCCGTTTGGTTGCCTTGGGGTCCGCGCTCGTTCTAGCAGCGACCGTCTCGGCCAACGCAACCACCATAGTCATGGGCGATACAGTATATGCGCCAAGCACGTCCATTGATCAGGTTTCCGCCAGTTTTACCGTGACGGGAACGGACTTTCTCAACACTACATTGGGCAGCCAACTTTTCTGGGACCGATTCACGGTTTTGGTGAATACGACGCCGAACCCACTCACAACACTGATTAATTTCAACGTAGGTCCCGTTGGAGATAGTACAGGTGGTAGCATTACTGGGTCCGGAGACCTTGGACCCGGAACGTATTATATTACTGTAGAGGCCGCGAGTGGGAGCACGTCCCCGCTCTCCTTTTTGGGCATCTACTCGAACTACACTGCTACTTTCAACATTACGCCGACCCCGCTGCCGTCCACCTGGACGATGATGATCGCTGGCTTCCTCTGTGTTGGCTTCCTCGCCTATCGCGGAACGAGGAAGAAGAGTAGCAATGCTACTCTGCAGGCTGCCTAACAAATCAAAGCCCAATCCGATTTCAGAAAGACCGCCGCGAGGCGGTCTTTCTGTTTGTACGCCGCGGAGTCATGTTGCTGAGCGTTGAGTAGACTATTGGGCCCGACCTGGAACCTTCAAGACGTCGCAGTCCGGTCGCTATCAGGTGAAAAACTGATGTGGACCGAACTGCCGCACCAAGGCGGGGTTGCTGAGTAAGCGACCTGAGGTTTGCAAGGACGCCGCCGTCGGTCGCGGCGCGGAAAACAGGGAGACGGTACGATGTGGACTCTCGTCCTGTTCACGATGCTGCTGAACGCTAACGTCGGCGGTGGCGCCCAAACAACGGTCACGGTTCTTGATTTTGCTTCGGAGGGCGCTTGTACCGTCGCCGCAAAAGCTTTGGCGGAGGAGGGCGGTTTTCAGAATGAGCCTTCAACGGCCTATCGCATCTTTGGTAAGTGCATTCAAAGATCGTCCACGAGGGGACGCTTTTGATCGGTCGGCAATGTTGTCATTCGGCGTGCAATTTTGACCCGCTGCGCCGGTCGCCCTTGCGAGTGAGCCGGCGCGGAAGGCGCAAAGGCCATTAATGTTGGGAATGTCGTTAGAGAAAAAGCTGGGAGGGGGAGAGGGAAGTTAGTCCTCTTGGTACCATTTCAATAGGATTTTCATTTGGCGATCTAGATCAACGTTCTCTTTGCGCGCCAGTATGAGGACTTCCGCCAAAATACATGCAACACGATGGGGGACGTTTTCATATCCGTGTCGTTGGCCTCCTCTAATCGCTCCGTCTCGCACAGCGATTGCTCCGCTAGCATCTGCTACCTGGCGTACGATCGACAATAGTCGCTGCTCTGAACTCATTTCCCCGAATTTTTTGATGCACGACTTCGACAATTCTTCGGCAAGAGTGTCTACGTCCACGGTTTGCTCCTAAGAAGTCGTTCAAGCTCTACTGTCTGTTTGCGGAGGCACACGTCATGCCGGCTACTTCGCTGCTAAACGTGCATGACTGCTTTTCGTCTACTCCCCCGTGAACACGTATCCGCTATGACGTGATGAGCGGGCGGCCGGGTGCTAGTTGGCGTGCTCGGCCGACCAAAACTACATAAGGGCACCAGCATCCCAGCAGTCCACTCACCAGGTTGTCAGAGATCATCTGAGGGGAATTGTCCCATAGTGCAGAAGGCGGTCAGACAAGAAGCCAAGCCAGCCGCCGCATCCTGACGGCAAATACCGCGAATAGTCCACCGATTACAAGCGTCGCGCCGATCATCCGCTCAAGTGCCCGTGCCCTTACTCGTTGCCGGCTACTTCCAGCGTGCTTGCCTCATCCTGAGCCCAGGGGAAGGCAATGATACGCGCAATTAGCGGATACGCCGACCTCGCGGGAACATCGCGAATGTGTCGCGAATGACTCGATGCGCAAAGGGCGAGAGACACCGGTAAGATTTTGTGATGAGCCTGACGCGCTCTCGGGATTTGTCAGCTGTCATTTGACAAGCACCGGGCGAGCGGGGGCTTTGAAAACCGCTTGAGTGGAATTCGTGCCGGTGTAGGGGGCGATAGTTACTTCAATATCCCGCCGCAATGTCGCAAGCTTGTCAAAGCGACTGCTCAGAGGCCCTATGCCAGCGTCAAGCCTTTTCTTGCCGTCGGCGATGTTCTGCACGCTCGCCGCCGAGTTGCCTTGAAGCTTCGGCATCAAAGAGTCCATGTCCGCGGCTAGCATGTCGCTCGCCTCCCTCACACCCTTGATGCCGCGGGCGACGCCCTCCACCGCCTTTGCATATGGCGCGAGCCGGCTGCGCAACCCAAAATAATCATCCTTCAGGCCGGCGATTGTTTTCGACACATGCTCGATGTCATCCCATTGCTCCTGGCAGCGGCCTACACAATCCACCAGTTTTTGCAGGCGATCCTTGAGAGCGCCGACCTCGCCGTCGCCGGCTGCCTTGATGAGGATTCGCTCAAGATTGCCAAGAATCTGCTCGATCGGTGGTGTCGTCTTGACGACCGGAGCGAGCCTTTCCTTCAGCGCTCCTTGCTGAGCGCGCATAGCGTCAATGCGGGACCGCAAGTCGTTCATTTCGTCGCGGTTCTGCTGAAGTCGGCAAAGAAGTTGTTTCTGCATCGCGCTAACCGCGCCTTCCCACTCGTTACGTGCCGGACGGTGCACCGCAACTTCGGCTGCGGCGTTTAAGTTAGTCGGCTCTTCGGCGCCCTCCCGCGCGTCGACCGGTTCCAGCTGCAACGCGAGATCGTTGACCGGATCGCCGCGTCTTAGCAATAAACTCAGCAACAGCAGAACGGGAAGGAGCAACAAAAGCGGTACGAGGCCGATGACCATCCATGCCAGCTGCCGTTGCCACGTCTCGGACCAAAATGCGTCCAATACCGACGCCAAGTTCATTTGCTGCGTCAGCAAAACACATGCCGCCGCGAGTAGGAAGAAAAGACAAAGCAGAAGAACGGTGATTTTTCGCGCCGATTGAATTTGCCCTATTCGTTTGAATGGCATTGATGGACCGGCTTCTCCCAAGCGTCCTTGAGATCACAGCTTTTGTCGCCGCGATCTCCACAGGGAATCGCGGTGCCAACTCAAACAATTTTCGGGAATTGGATCCCCTATCAACGCTATCGATGTCTACGCGCGATCCAATTACGGCCGAAATTGTGGCTGCGTCGCGGATATTTCGTCCGCCGCGAATCGCCGTAGGCTAACGTACTAAATCTGTGGATGATGCGAAATAAGACTTTCATTTCGCCGATCGTCGAACTCGCTCGGCGGAAATTGCAATCTTACTCGCATACCAGCGACGGGAAAACCGGCGCCGAGAATGTGAAGAGATCCACCGCGTGCTGCGCGACGCGGTGCCGGATTTTGCCGGCGCGGCGAGATTTTTGTCCAAGAACCTAGTTGGGAGCTTGAATAACGAAATGGCCGCGCCAAGGTGTCGGAGTTCTTCGCGGCTCGAGGCGCTCGTGACGCCGTGGCGGAAAGTCGGCAGCTTATCCTCGTCCAGCGCGACAATGTCGAACACTTGCTGAATGATCGGCGGGTGGATCGACGTGGTTGTCGAAGCAAACCTTGTGCGCGAGGGAGCCGCGGCGCGCGAAGCAGTGCTGCCGCGACCGCCCGCCGCGGCGAGAGCGCTACCGCGAACAGTCGCCGTTACGGCGGGGCGGGAATTCGGAAATTGATGAGCGCGAACGCAAGTTTAAATTGGCCGCAGGCTCGACAAGCCCCCGATAAGTAGCTGATAAGTCATTAGAATATAACGATTAATAACTCCTCACGGCTGGCGGAATCCGACGTGTCATGCTAGTTGTTGGCATGGCTAGCCCTCCTGCAGTCAACCTTCCGACAGAGCTTGCGTCTGAATTGGAGAGCAGGTTCTTCTGGTGGGAACCGGTGGGCTTGCATCCGCGATCGAGCATGAGAATTTTAGCGCAGGCGATGAACTTTGCCTCATTCGAAGACGTGCTGCGCTTTGAGAGGATAATTGGTTCCGATCGGCTGGCCGAGGTCATGCTTGGCGCCGAGCCTGGGTGGCTCAACGACCGGTCTTGGGAATTTTGGCGCGGACGTTTGGTTCTCGCTACTGGGCGGGCGATACCTGAGGAGCCGCCTCGGAGATCTTTCGATGCGCGCGCGTTTTAAGCCTAAGATCAACATTCTTCCCAAGCCTCAGCAAGAGATCTGGCCACAACTTGCTCCCGCCTCCCAGTTGTCCTTCGTCCTATACGGCGGAACGGCGGTCGCGCTTCATCTTGGGCACCGCCGGTCTATCGATTTTGATTTCTTTAGGGCCGAGCCGCTCAACAAGAAAGAGCTGGAAGGATCTTTCACATTCTTGCGCGACGCAAAAACGATTCAGGAGGACGAAAGCACACTTGTCGTTATCGTGCAGATGCCGAGTGGTCCGGTCAAAGTATCGTTTTTCGGGAACATGAATATCGGCAAGATCAATGATCCGCTTGAGACAATGGATTCGGTTCTGCTGGTGGCCTCAGTCGACGATCTACTGGCCACAAAACTGAAGGCGATTTTAGATCGGGCGGAAGCAAAGGACTATCAGGACATCGCCGCCATTTTGTCCGCCGGCTTTTCGCTGGAACGGGCGTTGGGTGCGTTCAAAAAAATATGGAGCAAGGATCCGGCCTTGCCTCTTAGGGCTTTGGGGTTCTTCAAGGACGGCGATCTGCCGTCACTGCCGAAAGTCGATCAAGACGTCCTTCGCGCGGCGAGAGACCGAGTCAAGCAAATTCCGGAGGTCGAGCTGAAATACGGATCGCTCGCAGTCTAATTGTTAGACTGGGCGCGGAACAGGCGGCCCCGGCCGAATCGAGGCAAACCGATCGCGCAACCTGAGCTCTTACGATGCAATACTTGAGGCGAGCCAGCTGCGGTTTCGCCCGATCATGATGACGACTATGGCGGCAATCTTTGGCGCCATGCCGCTTGCGCTCAGCTTTAGCAACGGCGGTGAGATTCGAAGGCCGCTCGGGATCTCGATTGTTGGCGGTCTGATCGTGGCCCAACTCCTCACGCTCTATACCACGCCCGTTCTCTATCTTTATATGGAGGGGCTCGGTCAGTGGATTTTGCGGCACAGGCGGCGACTATTGACCCCGCCCCGCTGATCACCGCGTGTGACCGATGGAGAACTAAAGATGCCAAGGCAGCGAACAAGGCGGCCGAAGATTCCTCTCTTGGCGACCGATCAAGAGATAAAGGCTCGACGCAAGAAACTCCCGGTTTTCGCTGCGCACGATCTGCGATCATTGATCGGCGAGGCCAAAGCGAGCCAACGCGCCGGTGGCGATTTAACACTCCTAACGGTCTTTCGCCGGCACAACGAAGCGCAACTAAACGAGCTTTTGCGGCATCTGGGTATAGATCCATCGCAACCAGACGCTTGGTTGAGAGGTTTCTTCTTCCTCGCCCACTATTATCAGGGGGTCGGCCGCATGGCTTGGTATCCCCGACGTGCCAACAGAAATGCCGCGACTTGGACCCTAACCGCTGATTTGGCCCTTCTTGCCGAAGTGACAATGCTTACGAACCAAGGGTTGAGCGAGCGCGGTGCGATCAAGAAACTCGCGGCCGACCGCGGAAAGCGACAACTATTTCCCTATCGCAGACAGACGCTAAGGCACTCCGCTAAGGGAACCGAACAACAACAACGCGAAGCTAATTTACGCAGCCGTTTGCAAAAATTGAAGACGGGGGCACGCGAGAGGGGTCTTTTTGGCTTGAATATAGAGGGTCAATCGGAAGAACCCGATTTTTACGAGCGCGTTTTGCAGCATCTCGATTTAGCCCCTCTTACGACTCGCGCTGGTGAAAAACCAACGCCCCTTTAAATTGGCCGATTTGTAATTCGCCAAGCCTTCCCGGTAGACCGGCTCCCGCGTTCTGGGTCATTCCGGCCTGGAACATCATAAGGAGCATTTCGCATGTCTAATAAACTGAATCTCGCTGATCTGGAGGCGCTTATGAGCCCTCCGCCAGTACTGCGAACCGAAGACCGCGAACTCTACAACAAAATTCGCGCTCGCTTCATGGAATGCCTGATGCCGGAGGATATGCTACAAATGGTGTTGGTCCAACGCCTGATCGATGACTACTGGTTCATCATGCGCTACGGCCGCCACCAAACCATCGCGGTCGAACGTCGTTACCAGCAGAGCCTCGAGTTTCAGGTGCAGCGGGTCAAAACGCAAAAAGCCAGGCAACAGGCACAGGCAAGCCGGCTGGCGGAAAGGATGGCTGGTAACCCACCCGAGGTGGCCCATCTCCTGCATCTCGAAAACCAAGTCTCCGAGTTGCCGGCAGATGTCGATGAGATTTTGCAGCGCACCCCGACCGAGCTTGAACACAACCGTGCGCTGGAAAAAAGCATGGACTTCCTGGAGCAACTTAACAGGCTGGTCGTCGCCGCCACCAAGCGGTTCAACGATACCCTTGCATTGCTGGAATACTACAAGGATGGCCTGGGTCAGCGTCTGCGCCAGACGGCGCGGCAACTGCTCACGGAAAACGGCGCCGAACCGGGCGAGAATCCTCCGTCCCGAACCGAAGCACCTTCTATCGTCCCTTCTGACCAGGCCGGCGCAACCACGGCGGTCGATCAGACCATCACGGCCCCGGAGGACAACAAGTGAGTTCGGCCCGCAAATCAGCAGCGAATAGACGCAATAGCTGTAAGAGTTGCGGGCCGCGGTCAGCGGCTGGCAGACAAACTGCCAGCCGCAACGCGCTGCGGCACGGGTTGTCCGCCATGGTCTACCGGCGACCCCCGTCCACCGTCGAGATTGAGCGTCTCGCCCGGGCTCTCTGCGGCCAAAATGACAATGCGGCCTTGCTCGAACAGGCGCGCGTTGTCGCCACCAACGAGTTGGTACTGCGGGAGATAAACATGCAGAAGATCGCCGCGGTCGAGAGGCTGCGGGAGCCGACCGCCATCGCGCTGGCGAAAGGCGACAATAGCCTCACCTTGGCCAAGGCAAGATTTATGCAGGCGTGGCTCGCGCACAGGGAAATTGAAGCGCTGGTCCCGAAAGTCCTGGAGAAATGCCAGAGTCAAGCGGCATCGCCGTTGGAGATGGACCGGCAGATCGAGGCGCCTGACATCGTACCCTGGTGCATCATGGCGCTGCTGGGCGATGAAGGCACTGTCGAGCAGCAACCTCTTCCACTTGAGCTTGCGCGCAAACACCTGGAGCACCAGGGACGCGACGAGCACGAGGCGTTGGAAGAAGCCGCGGCCGACTTGGTCCGGCTTGACCGTTACGAACGACGGGCCTGGTTGCGACAAAAACGTGCCATTGGCAGTTTTATGAACCCGCAGCCGACGGCGAATTAAACTCGCTCGCCCTTGTCGACCGGTCGAGCAATTAACGCGACCTAATTCGAAGCAACGGCGGACCGCCCTGCGCGGCGATAGCGGCGTGTGGCTGGGCCGGGAGCCATTCGTTTGACCGCCGCCACTTTGGCGACAGATCCAAAAATGAATCGTTCGAAAAATGACGATGGCGAACGCTCGTGTCGGCGCAATCTTTATTAGCATTATCAGCGAGTACAATCAGAAAGTGCAAGTTGGCAAAACGAAGCCAACTGCCTATTGTTGTTGTTTTTCAAATTCTTGTCCCTTGGCCCACAACCCCCTCCCGGGCAAGATGGCGCTGCCCCGCGACGTCCGCTGACGTTGACCGCAACCCCGCTGCCGTCCACCTGGACTATGCTGATCGCTGGCTTCCTGGGCCTCGGTTATTTCGCTTATCGCCGGTCAAAGAAGAACTCGGCTGTTTTTTCAGCCGCCTGACCGAAACACTTGGTAGGAATTCGGAAAAACCGCCTCGCCCGGCGGTTTTTTTCTGCTTTTGAGGTTGGGTGTTCGCCGCCGATTGGATCGAGCCGGACCCTTTCACGATGTCCGTATTCCGGTCGCTATCAGGTGAAAAACTGATGGAGACCGAACTGCCCGCACCAAGGCGGGTTGATAAGTAAACAACCTGGGGTTTGACGCCGCCGTCGGTCGCGGCGCAGAAAACAGGGAGACGGTGCCGTCACGATTTTCGCGCCAGAAAATCGACCCAGTCTTTGATGCGAGATATTCCGCGCTCGGTATTGGCTTTGTATGTGCCAAGGCACTGTTTCGAGCAAAATGCTTTGTTGACGAGCCGATAGCGGACTAATCCAAAGCGACCATCGCATTGATAACAACGCCTGATGCGGGCCTTGCTCAAATTGACGAAGTCCGCCAACGAAGACCGCCAAGGTTGGCGGAGTAACTTATGGCCATAGAATGAGGGCTTCTCTCGAAGGCCGACGGAAAATCTAACGCCCCGTTTCAAGCGCACTTGATGATTGGCTCTCGACCGGCACCCTTAGGAAAAGCCAGATAAGTGCCGCTATTGCGCAAGTCATTAGGGTGACGCCTATGGCGACCCAGAGCAGCCGGAAGTTCAGCAGGAACCTTGTATAGGCTAGGAGGTCAGCGGCCTGAATTAACACAACGACAGGCCAGGTGCGCGGGCGTGCCACAGCCAGCAGGAATGCCATCACGCTTGCAGGAAAAAAATAACGTTCATGCATCTCGGGAAGAACATAGGGCACTACAGCAAGGTTGAGGGTCGCCATAAAGAGCAATGTTTCACGCGCCGGTTCGCGCCCCCGTGCAACAAAGGCAACCACCAGAACTAAAGCGACTACTGCCGCAATCACCAAACCGACTCTTACTACTACATCATCAAATGAGATAGGTAGCATGTACTGAACTATCACATAGGGGTTTGGCGCGTTCAAAGACAGTTGCCGGTATTCTGTGATCTGTCGAGCATAGACGCTAAGAAGATCAACCCACCCTCGTCCAGCAGCGGCGGCAGGAGCCATCGTCACGAGATATATGAGAGGCGCGATTAGGAATTGTCGCAACGATAGCGCTCTGACTACGTATAAATAGAGCAGGAAGGGGCCGATAAACACAGCTTGCAATTTGAACGCAAAAGCGAGGCCAATCGCCGCCATCGCTATCGTTCCTTTTCTAGCAATCACAAGGCAAACAAAAGCGGCCACTAACAGAGTATAGATGATGTCGCTCTGACCCCAGATGAGACCGTTTACGACGATCTCTGGTAGCGCGAAAAATGCTACTGCAATATAGAAGGCGTTTTCGCGGGACCATCCGTAGGCTCGCGCGAACCACAGGACGCCAAGGGCGCCGAGAGCATTGAAGCTAACTGAAATGCCTCGGATAATGCTCGCCGGATCGAGTAGACGATCGGCGAGCGTGCCGACACTGAGGAGATAGAGATAGGGAGGAGTGTAATTGGAAAATCTCATCCCCCATGCTGAAAGCCACCCATGCTCCAGAATAAAGCGGTACCAAGGTAGGACGTGGTCACTCAGATCGTCGTTGAGGTCCCGCCAATAGATATGAATAATAAAGGAGTCGATCACCAATAGAAGTGCCAGCAATAGTACTGGGTGTCGAACGGAGTGAGCGGGCAGTTTGTCCATTATGCTTCGTGCAATATCGAGCACCACCAAATGTTACCGGCGATCTTACGAAAGGCTTATCATCGTGTCTCGCCCATATATTCCTCCTGGGCCGCGTCATTATTCCTGAGCGAAGCGATTGGCAGAGTCATTTTCTCAAATGGTTTCGTTATGTAATTCGGGCCTCGTTGGGCGAAAGAGAAACCGCGATCGTAACAAGCGAAAGGTGCATCCCTTGGGGGGCGATCAGAACAGGACTATCAGAGCGCCCGCGAGCGCGACGCCGAGGACGAATATTGACCAGTCTCCGACATCTAGACCAAAGATCCGGTCACGGCGGCTTATGCGGAAACGTCTTGCCGTCACGATTTTCGCGCCAGAAAATCGACCCAGTTTTTGATGCGAGATATTCCGCGCTCGGTATTGGCTTTGTATGTGCCAAGGCACTGTTTCGAGCAAAATGCTTTGTTGACGAGCCGATAGCGGACTAATCCAAAGCGACCGTCGCATTGATCACAACGCTTGATGCTGGTCTTGCTGACTGGGCCTGGAGTTCGCGGCGACATACTTTTGCGCTCTTCCTGGATTATTCCTGGTAGCGCCGCTTTAGCTCACTCTGTACAAAGCGGTTAGTTGTCTCACTTGTTGTCGCTCTTTGTCCGCTCCCCGGCGGGCTCTCCATCGCGCGACTGCGCCTCTTCCCTGGCTAATCGAAGTTGTTTTAAACGCGCCATCTTTTCGCGCGTGGCGCGAGCTTGAACTTCATATTCGGTCATTGGCTTGCGCGCGCCGTGTGCACGGGCTTGGTGCTTGAAGCTCTTTTCTGCCTTTTGTCGGGGGTGATCTGAATTCATAGATACCTCGCGTCGGCGTCGTTCTTAAATGGGGTTGGCTGGCCAGGGTATGTGCTCAATCTCCTTGAACCTTGCCGCAACCCTAATCGCGGCCGCGCAAGTAGCAATTCGTTTGGCCTCAAAACCTCCGTTAATTTGCTCGTCAACCTTACGCGATATGGTTACGCTCCGCGCCCAGCACGCTTCGCTTACCCCAACGAAGGGCGCGTCGCCAAGTTCCGGGCGCGCTGAGCGAAAAAAATAAAATCCAGTTCGACGATCCCTCCCCAAAGCGAGGATTCCGTTGGACGAGTTCACCGATCTTGCGCCAGAAGCAGACTCATGCGGCACAAACAAAAAGACCGCCCCGCGGCGGTCTCTCCGAAATCCGAACAGGCGTTTTGATCAGGCGGCGGCCGGTGCAGCGCTGTTCTTCCGCTTCCTGCGCCAGCCGAGCAAACCCATCGCGCCGAGCCCGGTGGCGAAGAGTGGTAAGGCGGCGGGGAGCGGAGTCACCGCGCTTACATTGACGTTGTCCAAACCAATATACTTGGCGTCATAGTAGCTCGAGTCGCCCAGGAATTCGATCGTCGTGGACGAGCTATCAGCTATGAAAGAAAGTGTTTCCGTCGTCCACTGATTGTCGCTGGTGGGGGTCGGGGAGGTGAAAAGCTTCGAAGCAAGTGGCAAGGTGCCGGTCGCGCTCGCGGTCAATGCCGACGCAGCGAGCGAATTCGAAGGGGGATTCCAGACGTTGGAAGCACCCAAAGCGAAGGTCAATATGTATTTGTCGCCCGGCGTGGTCGTGATCGTCTGCTCAAGTCCGCCGAAGGGTGTATTGTTGGCCTGCCCCGTTATATCGACAAAATACAGACTGGCGTTTCCAGGGCTCGCGGTGAGGCCACTATAGTCGTTGGGAGTTTTCACCCAAAACTCGTTGGCGTAACCAGTCACGTTAGTCCAGCCAGGAATAGCGGTTGCTCCACCGGTCTGCCAATCGTCTGAGCCCAAACCCGTGTTGTTGACCCAGACGCCGCCGATGTTGTCGAAATCGCCGTTAACAACCAAGTTGGACGCAGCCGCGTCCGTGGCGATTAGACCCGCTCCGGCCAGCGTCGCGCCCATGAAAACAGCCGCTATTTTCATGATGATTACTCCTTACCACGGATGAACGATAACCGAACCAGTCGGTTTATCCGACGCCGAGTTCAAAATCGCTCGGCATATAAGGCCGCAAAATAGGGGCCCGCTGCTTATAGGCGAGCGCCTCAAGTGTCGGACGCAATTAGCGTCTTTGCGCCTGACCGCCGCGGGGCTAAGCCTCCAACATCGGTCTACCCCAACATTGAACGCCAAATCTGCGGGTTTGCCAAGAAAGATTATGTGTAAGCCGTCATCCCGCTGTCACCCTTTATCGGGCGCCGCATGCAGCCTGACCGAAGCCGAAAAGTCTCCGACGATAAACTGCTGCGACGCACACACCACTTGCGAATGGGTGGTTGTGTAAAAACCCGGCGACGCGCGAGCGCGGTAGAACAAGCGTACGTCCAGATCGCTGTTAGTTGTTGAGACGGTGCCAGTTTTGATGAATTCAATTTGGATCTGGAGAACGCACCGACATCCAAATCACTCGCTCCAGTCCCCCCTCACGTGCCGAAGGATCTCGAAGCGCTCCTCGGCATCGGCGCTCAGGTATCGATCGAGGGAGCCGAGAAGGCGCAGCACCATCGAGTAGGTACTGTCCATGGTGACGTACTTGTAAAGGCCGAGCCGCCCCAACGGAATCACCCCACGCTCGCGGGTCGCCGCCGCGAGGTACTTGTAGAAGCGCTCATTTTCCCACCAAACCGGATACATACGCACGCTGGCATCGACGATCTCACGCAGAACAACGTGGGAATCGGGCTGATCCGCTTCTCGATGCCCGTGATGGATGACGCCGAAATCAGTTGTGCGGCAGATCGGTGTTTCTGCCCAGGGCGTGTATACCCACGAAAACGGCACGCCGTCCGGCGCAACTCCGAGACTGGATTGGTCCGAGTTGCGGACAGTCTCGGCCTTAACGCGATATCCTCTCCACTCGAGGGCCCCATAGCAAAATCCAAAGACGGCGTCGATCGGGGCGGTGACGATGATTAGATCTGCGGCCATCCTCGAGGCGTTCGTGACGACTTGCGGCCGTTCGCCCTCAATCTCGACGTGATGGACTTCCACACCGTAACAGACGTCGAATCCCTCCAGCATCTTCTCGAAGAGAGGGTTGAACCCGCCGGTCGGGTAGAAGTGGGGCGCTTGGCTTGGAAGGCGGAAGGCCCCGACCTCGGCGACGCGCTCGAGCCGGCGGAGCTTGCCCCAATCGGCGGGCATCTGCTCGAGCCGGCGTCCCCAGAACTTTTCGTTGAAGCCATCGAACGCGAGTGCGGTCAGGGTTGGCCCGACCGTCGATTCGAGGTAGTCGCGGAGATTCCCTTCTGCGGGAGGCGACTTTGCCCGTTCAATCTCAGCCAGCTCGCGTTCGATTTGTTCGCCACATGGAAGTTTGCGGAGGCTCGCGTGATCGACGGGAAACGGGATGATTGGATACTCCGGTCGGAGGCGCGTTCCCTGATAGATAAGTCTCTCCTCGAGATTGACGAAGCGTCTGAGGAGCGGAAAGATTTCCTGCGTACCCCGAAAAACGCTGACTACCCGCGGCCCATACTCATAGGAGAGACCCTCTTTCGTGTAGAGTGTCCTGAGCATCCCCCCCGGGACGCTGGACTGTTCGAGCAGCGTGACGCGGGCGTCGAGTTGGCTGCGGAGAACAGTAGCGGCGCAAGCGCCGGCGAAGCCGGCGCCGACTATGATGATGTCCATTGGTCGAGGATTGCTCTGATCCGGTGAACGACGTGAGAATACTACTTGTTGGAGCTCTCTCCTGGAACCCCGAGCGGATTCGAAGCCTGCATGAGAGGGGCCACCGCCTCTGGGGTTTGTGGTCAAGAAGTATGGCGTGGGACCAGGGCCCGTACCCGGTTCTCGATGGGTTGGTTCAGGAGATCGGCCTGGATGACGCGCCGCGCGTGATCCGGGAGCAGAAGATCGATTGCATCTACAGCCTTTTTCAGGAGTATGACCCACGATTGTTCGCCCCGGCGACTGGCGCTATCGAGCACGACATCTCCACCCTGCTCCGTGTCCTGCTTCTCGAGCGGCAGCGGGGGGGCTTCGACGCGCCAATCGTCCGGCACTGGGGCTTCGACATCCACCAGCTAGATCCAGATGTCGCCGGCGCTCTCGACGCGCACATCTTCTGCAACCGCGAGAAGTTCGTGTACTTCACCGAACGAGCGTCCCAGGGGGGTGCAGGGCTCGATGCATTCCGCGCCTGCAAGGTCATCGCGTTTATGGACAGCGATCGGCCGAAGGGAGAATTCATAAATGACGACTTCGCACCGCGCCTTTCCGACTCGGATGGGGAGATCCACACAGTGTGCATCGGGCGGCCATTCGGCATCGATTATCTCGCTGCTGCGCGTCATGGTATTCACGTCCACCTCTACGGCAACAATTACGACGACCCGTTCGAAGCGAACGCGCGCGAGGTCCCGACGACCGGCACCAGAGACGACGCCACGAGACTGCGCCGTTTCGTCCACGTCCACTCCTCGCTGCAGACCATCGGCGCGAGTTGGTCGGAGGTGCAACGAACGAAGGCACAGTGGGTGCGCGAGTTCTCCCAATACGATGCCGGTTGGTCGTACATTGGAGACCCGATCCCTTGGAAGCCGCTGGAAAACAGGGCCGCGATCCCGAACAGGTTGTCGACCTATGTCCTCGCTGGTATTCCAATTATCACCGACCGGCGTGCGGGCTTCTATCGTTATCATGAGCCCCATCGACTGGGGGTCGCGATCGACCTCGATGGCGGCTACCGCGCGTTGCGGGAGCAGCTAGAATCAGAGCGAAGGTCGCGTGCGGGCGCGGCGAGCGCGAGGCGTGAACGAAGTGGATACTCGTTCGCGCGGTGGCTTACCGCTGCATCCGAGCCGGGCAGAGGGTGCTTCGGATGCTTCGACCAGGCACGCGAGGTCCTCGATAGCCGCTTGTGCTTTCGTGTTTACAATACAAAGAAGATGACCACTGTCGCCTCGGCTCCGCGACTGCTGTAGAGTGGGACACGGAGGCGCAGGGACACGAGCCATTGAAAATCGCGGTTCTCGAGCGCTTTGCCGATCCGTCGAGGAGGTGCGATCCAGAGGCCATAGGAGGTCCTGAGGACGAACTGACCTTTTGGAACCTGACCGACCGGGGCGAGGGCCAGTCCAGCAAGTTGTCGACGATACTCAGCCTATTGCAGCGAGCTGGGTCACTCTCGATCGGCGATCGCATCAAGCTTTTTATCGCGTGTCTCGGTACGGGAGGGGCACGTTTCGGGCCACTTGCTTGGTGGGGTGTGGAGCTGCTTAGGCGGGTGCGCGCCGGTGAGATTGAGAGCATCGCGTGTTTCTCGGGGAAGGACTTCGCTCTGGCCGAGATGCTAGCGAAAGAGACGGGCACCCCGTGTCAGGAGCTGCTGAGCCGACAGACCCAGTACTTCGGCGAGTTTAGTTTCGAACTCCTCGCCGTGGTACCCTACGCGTACTGGCTGTACCTCCGCGGACGGCTCGAGCGTACGATCGGCGGACTGGATACGCGCTGTCTCTACTACTTCTCCGAGAACCACGAGGAGCGTTCGGTCAAGAGGCACTATGTTCCAATTACTGAGTATCCGGTCGGCGAGCGAGGCTGGCGATTCGGGTACGACCGGTTGACCTTTCCGAGCGAACTCGACACGCGAAGTTGGGCCCCCCCACCGTACCGAGAGTTCTTTCGGGATGAGCGCTTTTGCTGGCATAGAAAGATTTGCATTATTTCGAACAAGATCTCTGACGAGCAATTCCCCAACGAGCCCATGGGACCTCCTATGAACTTCATTGGGAGAGAAATCCTCTTGCGATTAATCGGGATGCTAAGAGACCGCTATCAGGTGATCTACAATCGGCCGCGCGCCTCGGACATCGCCACCGATCATCAGACGATCCGCGAAACCGGCGACATTGAGGCCATCAAGCATGCCTTTCCGGACGTGGTAACGATCCAGGAGCTTCAAGCCAGGTACCCGACGCTGAGCTTTAACGAGCTGCAGCTTAGGCTCTACAGCGGCTGCCAGCACTTTGTCTCCGTGCTGGGAGGGAGTGCGTTCCTGGCGAGTTACTTCGGCGGCACAAACATTGTCCTCGCCCGGCGAGGTTGGGAAGTGGACTGCGGCGCCTACCAACGCTGGTTCGACCGCTTCTCCGGGGCGCGCGTCGTGGCCGTCGGCTCGGGTGGCGAGCTGCTTCAGGCGGTTGAACGGGAGTTTCTCTGAGGCGGCGCAGTGGCGCGTGATCGCGCCGCACTTGCAGCCTGCTTATGCTTAGCCGCCGAACAGGCGGTGTGGGAACCACCCCTTACGCCGCTCTGACCAGCGGCTAAGGGTTACTAGCGCTTAATGAGATGGTTTGTGCTGTGGCTTTTCGCCGATTTGATCTTTCGCTTGAACAACTTCAGCGAGACGATTGGCTTCCTTCTTTCGTTGGCCCTCTCCGTGAGCATTTCGCCGGAGGCGGGTATCACTGAACGCAAACTAAGAACGCGAGGAGGAGCCGGGGGCGAAGTTCCCACGACACCTTCGCCTTTTGGAGCTACGGCATGGCTCGCGCGCAAAACCCGCAATCGCCTTGAGGTACACTAGACACGTCAGCTTGCGATCCCATATCACGGGGATGTCGAAACCTCTTGTTGTTACGATCCCACATCGCCTCGGCCAAGCAGAAGCGATAACCCGCCTAAGATCGGGCCTCGATGCAGTGCAGGCAAGATTCGGACAGCTCTTTTCCATGCAGGAACAGACGTGGACCGGTAACCGCCTGCGGTTTCGCCTGAGCGCACTTGCGCAGTCCGTCGGCGGCACGATTGACGTTTTTGATGATCACGTCCGGCTGGAATTGGTTCTTCCCTGGCTCCTCGCAGCGATCGCCGAGACAATTCAGCCTTTGATCCGCAAGGAAGCAATGTTACTTCTTGAGAAGAAATAAGCCGCATTAGCCAAGTTTCCGGGATCAATTCTGAAGCTGACGGGGTCAGACCTCCGGTACCGAGCGCAGTGCGCTGGTAATGATTTCGGTCCGCAGCTTGGATTGGCCAAAATCCGTTTTATCTCCCGGGCTTTGATTATTTCGACGGAAATCAAAAATGCCGAGCGGAGGCTATCGACCTGGTGCCGGGCGCCCTCCAGGGGCCATGTGTGGACGGCTCCGAGTTGGCAGCGGCCTTCTTCAAAAGTGCAGCATTGGTCGGTGCAGCTATGTGTTCGGCCTCTCTCTCAGTGAGCTGACGTTTCACTCAGGTACTGACGCAGCTCATCAGTCGTGCGCTTCCAGGCATCGTCCGCATCGCCGGCGCGATAATGGGCCCCCTTGATGAAGTCGTGCTCGGCATCTGGATAAACGACGAGTTCGAAGGGCAGGCCGAGTAACTTCGCATCCGCCTCTATCGTCTTTATCGTCGTTATGAGGCAGCAATTATTGTAGGTGTCCTTCGCGCCAGCGAACGCGAGTACGGGCACCTTGAACGCAGCGACGAAGGCTTTCAAATCCTCGCCCGGCCGCAAGAGGAAGGCAGTCTCGGGGTAATAGACGATGACGACTGCGACCGAACTTGGCCGCCGCGTCGCGTAGGCTAGCGCGCCGCCGCCTCCTTCCGACAAGCCGATGACGGCAAGCTTGCCGGGGAACGCGTGGGGCGAGGCCTGAGCCCGCGTGATCGCCTGCTGGAGCCTAGTGCCGCCTTGTTTGTCGGGTGACAGGATGTCGTCGCCATTGAGCACTATCGTATCGTAGCCCAGTTGGGCGACACTCTCCGCATAACTCTCATAGTATGCCGGCCCCATTTTGCCGGCGACGACGATGACCACACGACCCGGTCCCGAGGGCGGCAAATACTCGATCTGCGCGGGACCGTTGGCGTCAGCTGCAGTTTTGATCCCAGCCGCTCCTGCGGCGGTCGCGAAGAGTGACAGCGTGATGCAGATGGCAATGCTTGTCGCCGTGAACACTAGCGATCCTCTCGTCGATCCATTCATTCGCTCACGACGAGGCGCACGCACAATACCCGCGATTCCCAGATGGATCCCGCTCCTACGTTGATATTCGCGCTATTCTCGCCTTCTTGCAAGCGCGTCTTGAGCCTTAGTAGTCGATGTTTGGAGGGTCTGAACGTGCGCCTGGCATTCAGCGAAGGACGGCCCGATTGTCCGGCCAAATGTAGATTGCTCTGTCTAAAGAATTCGGTGCGGCTTTTGTAAGCTTGCCACGAGCGACGATCGCAGGGGATCTAACGTCAGAACGAAACCCACCTCTTCGATTGCCCCCGCTGCGATGTGGGCTGTGAAGCAGCCAGCCCCAAGACAGATTCTAGCCCAAGACAGATTCTAGCCCAAGACAGATTCTAGCCCAAGACAGATTCTAGCCCAAGACAGATTACCGTCGGATTGCGGATGCCTTGTCGTCAAAGGTATTGGTGAACGTAAACCGAGGCACGTTTCGGGAATTCCAGCTGTACATGGTTCGGTGACAAGCATCGCACTTGGCGTAGCTGCGCTGCCGGAAAGACAGACGAGCCGTCGTCATTTCGTAGTCAGCTCTGCAATAGGGACATTTGAAGATTGCCATTCTTTCACTCGGTCGGCCAGCGACTGCGTGTTTTCAAAAGAGGATACCCCCACAGTCCGCGCATTCAAACTTATGGACCGCAAGGTCGCCGCGTCGGATGTTGCTCGATAACGGCGATCTTATCGGCTTACGGCAGTGGCTCAGCTGCCAAGCCGAAACAATCGGCCGACATCATAGGTCAACGCACCGACGATGCACGCCGCCAACCCGCTACCGACCAGGACGAGCACGACGGTCGTACTCAAACGGTCGAGCATTTGTTTGTCGACGAGATGAACTCTTTCGACGATCTGAGCCATGCGAAACACATAGTGCGGTGCTCGACCGTTTGTAAGGTCCGATCATTGCAAGGGCCGAAGATGCCATGTTCTTTTAGGCTCTGCGGCGATCCTTTTCTCCTTAAATGTTGGCTGCTGCGGCGGCGTATTCTTTTCGCAGACCATGATCCGGCTGCAGTGGCTGTGTCAGCGTTGCCCTTGGACTCCGGCTTGGCGCCACTCGGACCACAATAGGGCCTAGCCGTGAGCAATATTGCTCAGATGCGGAAAGCGTCGAAGGTCAGCATGTACGGCCAAGGGCCGGCCCGATCCGGCAGGGAGCCACAACGATGAATCCCATTACCGTATTTCTGACCGTCGCCTGCCTCGCGGTGGGCGCGGGACTGGGCGCAACTGGACACCTTTATTTGGGCGTCCCAGTCGCGATTGCCGCGATCATCGTCGCCGCCGCGCTGAAGATGGCCAACACCTGGCAAAAGTTCGTCATTCTTCGTGCGGGGAAATTACGCGGCGTCAAAGGACCCGGATTGTTCATGATCATTCCGGTCATCGACCACGTCGTCGCTGTCATCGACGAGCGCATTCAGACCACGGCGTTCAGCGCCGAGGAGGCGCTGACGAAGGATACTGTCCCGGTGAACGTGGACGCGATCATCTTCTGGTTCGTCCATGACGCGCAGAAGGCGGCCTTGAACATCACCAATTACCGCGAAGCCATCGATCGGGTTTCGCAGACGTCGCTTCGCGAAATGATCGGATCGTCGATGCTCTCGGCGCTGCTATCGGAGCGCACTGCCGCTGACGAGCTCTTGCGCGGCGAGAT
>Ga0181525_10001544_pt1 | contig 19543 bp, 16 predicted proteins | sample PEATcosm2014_Bin_48_FD_121100 | JGI IMG/M metagenome (GOLD analysis project Ga0181525, IMG submission 121100) | Peatland microbial communities from MTU Mesocosm Facility, Houghton, MI, USA - PEATcosm2014_Bin06_10_metaG | ecosystem: Environmental > Terrestrial > Soil > Wetlands > Peat | place...
CACGTGGCGCTGGTCGCGCTCTATCCCGAGTTCCGCGGCTACAGCGACTGGGAGAGCCAGACCTTCGCAAACGACACGGCGGATTCGCCCGTCGTCTATCTCCTGATCCGCGAGGAGCCCCTCAACATCACCGAGGCCGAAAGGCTGCAGCGCATCTATCGGAATTTCGTCAGCGATCCGGCCGGCAAGCCAGGTCCTTTCGATCTGACGGAGTACACATTCCGGGACGATTCCGGCTACCGCAACCAGGACCTGTTCGTGGGCGGGACGGTGGACAATCCGACCGTGCTTCGCTGCGACCGCTTCAGCCAGCAGGTGCGCAGCCCCTATTGCCTCAGGGATATGCGTCTGAAGCGCGGCGTCGCGGTGAGTTACCGTTTCAAGCGGGGCCTTCTGTCGAACTGGCGCCAGATCGCGACAGGCGTTGACGCGATGATCCAGTCCTTCCGCGCGCACGCGAAATAATCATTTGACGCGATAACGCTGCGCCAGATTTTTCCGGCGCGGCACGAGATCTTCGAGTGCGCTCGCGACTGCAGGTTGAAACGCCAGCGCACCGCCGGCCGCGAATCCAATCGCAAGGACAAATCCCGCGTCTGCGGCGCCGATATCGCGATACCATGGCAAAAGCAGGATGAGCGCCGCGAAAAAGGCCGTAGCCGCGGTCGCACCTCCATCGGCAAGGCCGGCCTCGGACGCGCCCGCCGCATCATCCCGTCCGGAAATCGCAGCACTCGCCGCGACCCATGCGATCGGCAGGAAACAGATCGCGCAAAGTTCAGCGGTCGCGAGCGCAAGCGGCGCATCGAATACCGCGCCCGTTCGGGCGAAGCCCCAAACGCCAAAGAGCGAGGCGCCGGCCATCGCCACCCAAACCGCCGCGGCTCTGCGCCAGGCGCCCGTCGCGAGGTACGCGGCGATCGAAAGCAAAATCACGGCGCCCGCGATATCGAGAAGCAGCACCCTTCGCAGCTCAGGAGCGACGACAAGACGCGCGCTGCCGAAAAACGCGACCGCAAGCAAAACGACGAGGATACCCGCAGCGCTGGAGGCCCATGGCGGCTGCGCGGCCTTTGCGACCCGTTCGAAACGGAATTGACGGCTTTCGCGAATCCGGTTTGCCCGCGCGATGAAATCTTCGCCGCCTGCCACGAACGACCCCGCGAGCGGAACGGCAAACCACGCCGACAGGATAGCGACTGCATTTCCGGCCGTGAGCAAAAGCGCGATCGACCCAAGCCGCGCCGGCGCGTTGACCGCGAGGATGCAGGGCATCGCCGTCGAGAAGACGAGCGCGGACGCGAAGCGGCGTGTATCCGGCTGCAGCGTCGCTCGGGCGGCGGTTTCCGAATCTTCCCCGTCGGCAACACGAGACGCGAAACGATCGCCGGCGGCCAACGCAACGGCGAAGCCGAGCACATAGACAAGCGCCGCGAGGAATCCCGCCGGCAAGAGTGCGGGCAGGTTCGATGCGCCGCACAGGACGAGCGACACGCCCGTGAGCGGCGCGAGCACCGCACTCAATGCGAGAACGGGATCGCGCAGATGCGAAAACGCGATCGCCGTCGCCGCGAGCAGCATCAGCCCGAATTTAAACGAGTCACCGAGCCCCGGCTGAGACCCCGATGCATAAGCAAGGAGCAACCCCGCAGCAGCGGCAGCTCCGAGCAATAAAAGTATGCTGTTTCGCGCGGGCCGAAAAAAACTCACCGTCATCTCGGCGGTGTGTCCGGGTGCGGTTCGCCCCACGTCCATCGTGGCCTAGCCGGCGCGCGACGGGGGAGCCTCCGGCAAGTCCATTTCGAGAATCGCCATCTGGAATGCGTAGGTCGTCTCGCCGTCTTCTTCATCCTTGAAGATCACGCCGATGAACTCGCCACCGACGTGAACCTCGACCGAATCGTTCTGCTTCGGCCGTTCGAGCAACGTGATCGTATCGAGACGAAAGAGGCTGCGCAGGTATTTTTCGATGCGCCAGATTTCGCTGCGGGTCAAGAAAGGCTCTCCGTTACGGCCAGGCGGTTCAAGTCGCACGGGGCGCCTGTAGGGTCAAGATAGAAACCCTTCCCCAGCTTCCCAAGAGCGGAAGCGCGCGGCCCTCGCAAAAATGCTTTAAGACGTAAGCTATGCCGTCTCCGCCTCAAGGCTATTACGCGGTCAGCGCCGGGCCGCTCCCGCCCCATCCCGCCCTCCAGCACGCGCTCCGAGCGGACGTCTGTGTCGTGGGCGGCGGCTTCACGGGATTGTGTGCAGCGCTCCACCTGGCCGGGAAAGGCGCGGTCACCGCGCTGGTGGAGGCCGAGACCATCGGCTTCGCCGCCTCGGGCCGCAACGGAGGCCAGATCCATACGGGGCTGCGCAAGGATCAGGCGGAGCTCGAGCGATGGCTTGGTCCGGTTCATGCCGACCAGCTCTGGACGTTGTCGGAAGAAGCAAAAACGCTCGTGCGGGACCTCATCGCCCGACACCAGATCGCATGCGATCTCAAATCCGGGCTCGTCATCGCGGCCCACAACGCGCGCGCGGCCCGCGCGCTTGCCGACGACACCGCGCATCTCGCACAGCGCTACAACTATTTCGCCGCGCGCATGATGGATTCCGAGGAAACACGCAGCGCGCTCGGCACCGCCATCTATCCCGCCGCCCGTTTCGATTCCGGCGGCGGTCATCTCCACCCTTTGCGTTTTGCGCGCGGGCTTGCCGCGGCCGCGGAACAGTCAGGCGCCGCCATCTGGGAGCGTTCGCCGGCCCTCGCACTCGAACCCGAAGCAAACCACGTCACGGTCCGCACGCCGTCCGCGACCATCACAGCCGATCGCGTGATCCTTGCGACGGACGCATTCAGCGGCGAACTCGTTCCGGCGTTGGCGCCCTTCATCGGGCATGTCGAGAGTTTCGTGACCGCGACGGCACCGCTTCCGCCCGAACTTTCGGAGACGATACTCCCCTCCGATGCGGCCGTCGCCGATACGCGGCATGTCCTCGATTACTACCGGAAAAGCGCCGACGGACGGATGCTGTTCGCCGGGCGGGAAAGTTATCTCTGGCCGCCCAGAGACATCGCCGCACTCGTCCGGCCGCGCATGCTCGCCGTCTATCCGGCGCTCGCGTCGGTCCCCACGGAATATGCCTGGAGCGGAACAGTCGGCATCACGCGCACGCGCATGCCCCATTTCGGCAGGCTGGGAGAGCGCATTTTCTTCGCGCATGGCTATTCCGGTCAGGGCGTAGCATTGGCCTGTCTGGGCGGTACGCTTCTGGCTGAGGCCGCTCTCGGCCAGTCCGAACGCTTCGACGTTTTCGCCCGCGTTCCGGCCGAACGATTTCCCGGCGGGGAAGTTCTGCGCAAGCCGCTCGTCGCCGCGGCGCTCGTCGCGTTCAAAGTGATGGATGCATTGTGAGGCACAATTCATGATCAGCTATTTCACCATTGCAATCGGAGGTATCGTCCTCCTGCTCTTGGTGTCGGGCTTCTTTTCCGGATCCGAAACGGCGCTTACGGCAGTCTCGCGCGGCCTTATGCATCAGCTCGAAAAGGAAGGATCCCGCGGCGCGCGCGACGTCAACGCGCTTCTCTCCGATCGCGAAGGACTGATCGGCGCCATCCTCCTCGGCAACACATTCATCAACATCCTCGTGTCCTCGCTCGCGACATTCCTCCTGCAGGAAACCTTCGGCGCGCGCGCGGTAGTCGTCACGACCGTCGCGATGACGATCCTCATCCTGGTCTTCGCCGAGGTTCTGCCCAAAACGCTCGCGATCGCGCGCACCGACCGTTTTGCGCTGACGGCGGCCTACTTCCTCCGGCCCATCGTGAGTGTGTTGGCGCCGATCGTGCGCACTGTACAGTTCATCGTCTGGCGCGTGCTGGCGTTATTCGGCGTGCGCGAGCTGGAGGAGCCGGAAGCGATACTGCCGCCGCACGAGGACATTCGCGGCACGATCGCGCTGCATCACATCGAGGGAACCGTCGAGCGCGAACATCGCGATATGATCGGCGGCATCCTCGACCTGCAGGAACTGACGGTCGCCGACGCCATGACCCACCGCAAGAACATGGCCGTGATCGACGCAAACCTGCCGGTGGCGCAGCTTCTCGATGCCATCATCGCGGCCGATCATACGCGGATGCCCGTGTGGCGCGACACGCCGGACAATATCGTCGGCGTTCTCAACACGAAGGACATCGTGCGCGAACTCGTGCGGCGGCGCGGCATGCTGAAAGATTTCAACATCCAGCCGCTACTGGCCGAACCCTGGTTCGTTCCCGACACCATGACGCTCGAAGAACAATTGAGCGCGTTTCGCGCGCGGCGGTCCCATTTTGCGCTTGTCGTCGACGAATACGGTGCGCTTCAGGGCCTGATCACGCTGGGCGATATCCTGGAAGAAATCTTCGGCGACATCCCCGACGAATATGCGAAGGTCGAAGCGTCTCACATCCGTGCACTGGCGGACGGCTCATACATCATTGACGGCACGCTGCCGATCCGCGAACTCAATCGCGAGTTGGACTGGGATCTCCCCGATGAAGAGGCGACCACGATTGCCGGCCTTGTCATCCACGAGGCGCGTACCATCCCCGATGTCGGACAGCGTTTTGCGTTTCACGGCTACACGTTCGAGATTTTGCGCCGCCACCGCAACCAGATCACTGCGCTCAAGGTAAACCCGCCTCCGCGCCAGACGGCGTCTGATGCCGCGCATTAAGGCATGATCGTCTCGTATAAGGGTTCGCCGACGGGCAGCAGCCCGTAGACCCGCTTTGCGGGCAGAACGATCGTGACCGTCGTTCCGGCGCCCAGCGCGCTCTCGAGTTCGAGAGTCCCGCCATGCAATTCCGTGATCGACCGCGCGAGCGGAAGGCCGAGGCCGGTGCCATGATGCCGGCGGCTGAATGCGGATTCCACCTGCCCGAACGGCGCCAGCACGGTCTGAATATCCTCGGGCGCGATGCCGATGCCCGTGTCGCTGACGCTGATGGCGAGACCGCCGTTCACACGCGCCCGCGCCGACAGCACGACACGACCTCCGCGCGGCGTGAACTTCAGCGCATTGGACAGGAGGTTGATGAATATCTGCGCGAATTTTCGTTCATCGACGACGATGATCGGCGCGGGATAGGGCAGATCGAATACGAAATCGAGCCCGACTTCCACGAAGCGCTCGCCGAGCATCGACTTGAATGTGTTCGCGAACCGCTCGAGTTCGACTTCGCGTTCGACGAGTTCGGCGTGGCCGGATTCGATCTTCGCGAGATCCAGGATGTCGTCGATGATCGCAAGCAGATGTCGGCCGGATTGGTGGATGTCTTCTGCATATTCGGTGTATCGGCCCACGGCCTCAGAACCGAGCGATTGCTGCGCGATGATGTCCGAGAAGCCGAGAATGGCGTTGAGCGGCGTCCGGAGTTCGTGGCTCATATTGGCGAGAAATTCCGACTTCGAACGGTTGGCGCTCTCGGCGCGCAGCTTGGCGTCGCGCAATGTCTGCGCGTCATGCGCGGCGGTGGTGACGTCGCTGCCGACGCCGCGATAGCCGAGAAAGCCTCCGTTGGCGTCGAAATTCGGTTTGCCGGAGACGGACCAGTAACGCGAAGTTCCGGCCGCGTCTTTTCGCTCGACCAGCAATCCGCGAAACTCGCGGCGCCCGGCTACCGCCTCGAGATAGACATCGCGCTGTTCCGGCGAAACGGCGCTTTCGCGCAAAAATGCGCCTCCATCCTTCCGCAGGACACTCTTCGCAGGCGCGCCGAGCACCGGGCCGAAACGCTCCGACACATAGGTGACGCGGCCCTGCGCGTCCAATTCCCAATACCAGTCCGATGCCACATCGGCGAAATCGCGAAAGCGCCTTTCGCTCGATTGCAACTGGCCGCCGAGCGCCAATTGCCGCCGCACGAGCCTCGCCGCCAATATCGTTCCCATAGCCCAAAGGAGCACCGTCATCGTGCTCAGGGCGACCACGACGAGAAACGTCGCCGAACGCGCGGCATCGCCCAGATGCGCCGAAAATTTGTTCTCGAGAACGGTGAGCCGATCGTCGATGCGATCGACACGATCGAGCAGGCGCTTGCGCGCGGATGTGTCGACATTTCCGACCGCGATCATTCCGTGAAGGCGCGCGCCTTCGGCCATCAGCGAACCAACCTGCGCGTCGCCTTCCCGCCAGTCGCCGACCGCCTCCGCAAAGGGCCGCCACCACGCAAACCAGTGGAACATGTGGATCATGCCGGCGATATCGTCGGGATGATTTTCGCCTTCGAGGAACCCCCTCTTCGCCATCTCCAAATCGGAAGGGATCTTCTGCATCGCCATGCGGGCCGCGTGATCGCCCAGCGGAACCGCTGTTGCCGCGAGGAAGCGCGCATAATCTTCGGGCTGACCGGAAAAAGCGTAACGGCGCAGATTGATGATCGCGATCTTCTCCGCCTTGGAATAGCGGCTCTCGCCGGTGACATAGGCGCGTGTGCCGTCGACGATGCGGATTGCACCCCAGCTCGCGGCAAGCGCGACGACAAGAAGAAAAACGAACACGCCGAGAATGACGCCATAGCTGCGCAACTGCTGCCGCGCGACATCCGACAGCGCCTCATGCCCGTCCGTAAGGGTCGGTTGCCGGCGCATTCACAATGGCTTTCCGGGAGCTCCCTGTGACCCGTCGCTGGAGCCTGTGCCGGCTCCTTCCGCTAAGCGGGAGCAAGCATAGAAACCCCTCGTAAACATGGGGTTACTCGACGGGCTCTGGCTGGGGCAGCCGGACCATGCAGCCGGGTGGCCCGCTGCAACCATAGGCCTGCGGCGCGGTTTCTTTGATGGAACCCTGGTCCCCCCGGGATGATGCGCTTTGCCTAATCGGATCGAGGACTACGCCGTTATCGGCAATTGCGAGACGATGGCGCTCGTCAGCCGTGGCGGATCGATCGACTGGTTGTGCCTGCCCCGCTTCGACCGCCCGGCCTGTTTTGCGGCACTTCTGGGCACCTCCGACCATGGCCGCTGGCTGATCGCCCCAACCGACGAGAATGCGCGCGTGTCACGCTGCTATCGCGGCAACACGCTCATCCTCGAGACGACATTCGAGACCGACGAAGGCAGCGTCTGCGTCACCGACTTCATGTTCCGGCGCAACGCGGTATCCGACCTGATCCGCCTCGTGCGCGGCGTGCGGGGCAAACTCGCCATGCACACCGAACTGATCGTCCGCTTCGAATATGGCTGCCGCATTCCGTGGGTCCGGCGTCGCGACGACGGCCGTCTGGAGATGATCGCCGGGCCGGACCGTCTGTTGCTGGACACGCCGGTCATGCTGGAAGGCGAAGGCATGCGGACGGTCGGCAGGTTCGACGTCGGCGCCGGCGACGAGGTGGGTTTTCTGCTGTCGCGCAGTTTGTCGTATCGGCCGGAACCGGAACGCCTCGACGCAGCGTTCGCGCTAGAGCGGGTGAAGAATTTCTGGACGGGCTGGACCGCGCCGTTTCAAAACCACTCCGAGTGGTCGGCCGAGATGCTGCGGTCCCTCCTGACCCTGAAAGCGCTTTCGCATTGGGAAACCGGCGGTATCGTGGCCGCCGCCACAACATCCTTGCCCGAGCAGCAAGACGGCACGCGCAATTGGGACTACCGCTATTGCTGGCTCCGCGACGCGACGCTGACGCTTTATGCGCTGGTGGAAACGGGCTTCCTCGACGAGGCGAAAGCCTGGCGCGATTGGTTATTGCGCGCGTCGGCCGGCAGCCCCGACCAATTGCAGATCATGTATGGGCTCGCGGGCGAGCGCCGTCTCGAAGAGTATGTCGTGCCCTGGCTGCCGGGCTATGAGGGCGCGTCTCCCGTTCGCGTCGGGAACGCCGCGGCCGACCAGATCCAGCTCGACGTCTATGGCGAGGTGCTCGATGCGAGCTACGTCGCGCGAAAGCATGGCCTGAAAACCGAAGCCTCCAGCTGGGCGCACGAATTGGCGCTCATCGAGCATCTCGAGAAAATCTGGGACCAGCCGGACAACGGCATTTGGGAGGTCCGGGGCGGTCCCAGACACTTCACGCACTCGAAGGTCATGGCCTGGGTCGCCTTCGATCGCGCCGTCCGCTCCGCACGGGAGTTCGCTCTGGACGCACCAACCGATCGCTGGTGCGAGATCAGAGACCGCATCCACGCCGACGTCTGCGAAAAAGGCTTCGATCCCGATCTCAACAGCTTCGTCCAGTACTATGGCGCGCGATGGCTCGACGCGAGCCTGCTGCAGATCGCGCTTGTGGGATTCCTGCCGATATCCGATCCCCGTGTGCAGGGTACAATTGCCGCCATCGAACGCTCGCTTCTGCGCGATGGATTCGTCTGTCGCTACAACACCGATTCCGGAACTGACGGCCTGCCGCCCGGAGAGGGTGCCTTTCTCGCCTGCAGTTTCTGGCTGGTCGACAATTATGCGCTGTGCGGACGATACGATGAGGCGCGCGCCCTGTTCGAACGGCTCTTGTCCCTGTGCAACGATGTCGGCCTGCTTGCGGAAGAATACGATCCGATCGCCAAACGCCAAGTCGGAAATTTTCCGCAGGCCTTTTCCCATCTGGCCCTCATCAACAGCGCGCGCAATCTTTCGGCGGCACGGGGGCCGGCGCACGAGCGCTCGGCCGGATCGAGCGAAACGGCCGGACAACAATCGGCAGAACCGGCGCTGCGCGCCGCAAAATAGTCAGCGCTTCATGGCCTCGCCGGGCGTCAGCGTCGTCAGCGCGAGCGCGTGCACACGATCATTTAATTCGTCGGCAAGAATGGCATAGATGCGGCGTTGCCGTTCGACGCGCGAAATGCCTTCAAAGGCGGACGAGACAATTGTCACACGAAAATGTGTTTCGCCTTCCGGCCGCGCGCCAGAATGTCCCGCGTGACGCGAGCTTTCATCTTCAACGGTGAGCGTATCCGGCGCAAGCGCTTCGGACAGTTTCGCCCTTATTGTTTCGGCAACCTTCATAATATCCTCCGAACAGCTTCAGACGCATAGAGCAGCGTGCTCGTCAAGCACTTCGTTTTCTTGTTTTTTCATGGTTCGGACCCATAATTCCCCAATGAGCGAAGCGCGCTACAGGCCGAGGTTCGGGAAGGACATCCGCATCAAGCCGGATCCGGCAGAAGTCGTGCGCCCGCCTGCCCCGCGCCGCTGTGCAAGGCCGGAATGCGAAAAAGAGGGCACGTGTCGCGTGCCCAAGTCCCGCGACAGGCTGAACGAACATCTCTGGTTTTGCCTCGAGCATGCGCGTGCGCATAACGAATCCTGGGATTTTTTTGCGGGCATGAACGAGGCGCAGATCGAGGCGTTCCGCGCCGAGGCATTGACCGGCCATCGTCCCACCTGGCCGCTCGGAAAACGCTCCGCACGGTCGCGCGCGGGCGTCGATCCCGTCCATTTCGACGACGGTTTTTCGGTGTTTGGCGACGTCGCCGAAAAAGAGCGGCCGCGGGCGCCGGAGCGCCATTTGACGCGTCCTCAGTTGCAGGCCCTGGAGATGCTCAATCTTGACGCATCCGCCACCTTGCAGGAGGTGAAGGCACGGTATAAGGAACTTGTGAAGCGGTTTCATCCCGACGCCAATGGCGGCGACCGGGGCGCTGAAGAGCGTCTGAAGCAGGTTATCAAGGCCTACGCCGTCTTGCGGGCGAGCGGCCTTACCTAGGGCGGCTCCGAGAACGCCCTGCTCCCCACGCGGCCGAGGACCAGTTTTTAAACTCGGACGAAGTTTCCATGGACACAAAACCTCAAGGCCTCGATCCCGCGTTCACGCCCGACACGACGGTCGATGTGCGCGCGACTTTCGGCATCGACGCCACGATGAAGGTGCCGGCGTTTTCAAAGGCCAACGAATACGTTCCGGAGCGCGATCAGGCCTATCGCTTCGACCGCGAAACGACACTCGCCATTCTCGCGGGCTTCGCCTTCAACCGCCGCGTGATGATCCAGGGCTATCACGGCACCGGCAAATCGACCCATATCGAACAGGTCGCGTCGCGGCTCAACTGGCCGTGCATTCGCATCAACCTCGACAGCCATATCAGCCGCATCGATCTGATCGGCAAGGATGCGATCGTGCTGCGTGACGGCCAGCAGATCACGGAATTCCGCGAAGGGCTGCTGCCGTGGGCGCTCCAGCATCCCGTGGCGCTCGTCTTCGACGAATATGATGCCGGCCGGCCGGATGTGATGTTCGTCATCCAGCGCGTGCTCGAGGTGCAGGGCAAGCTCACGCTGCTCGACCAGAACCGCGTGATCCATCCCCATCCCGCGTTTCGCCTGTTCTCAACGACCAACACGATCGGCCTGGGCGACACGACCGGCCTCTATCACGGCACGCAGCAGATCAATCAGGGCCAGATGGACCGCTGGAGCATCGTGGCGACACTCAACTATCTCAGCCACGACGCCGAGGCCGAGATCGTCATCGCCAAGGTGCCGCAATATGCGACACCGGAAGGCCGCAAGAAGATCGCCGCCATGGTTCGCGTGGCCGACATGACGCGCAATGCGTTCATCGCGGGCGATTTGTCGACCGTCATGAGCCCGCGGACTGTGATCACCTGGGCGGAGAACGCCGAGATATTCCACGACATCGGCTTCGCCTTCCGCCTCACCTTCCTCAACAAATGCGACGAGCTCGAACGCGCGAGCGTAGCCGAATTCTACCAGCGCTGCTTCGGTGAAGAGCTGCCGGAGAGCGCGGCGAAGGTGCTGGTGGCGTGAGCAAGACGCGACTGGCGAATGGCGAGTGGCGAATGGGGGAACTGGACGCTCCATTCGCTATTCGCCACTCGCCACTCGCCCCGCACCTTAAATGAAGAACGAGAACCCAACAGAGCCCTTCAAGCGCGCCGTCGCGACGGCCGTGCGCTCGCTCGCCGGCGAGCCGGAACTCGAAGTCAATTTCAGCGCGGAGCCGCCGGCGCTTAAGGGCCTGAAGGCGCGGCTCCCGTTGCCGTCGCGCAACCTGTCGCCGGCGGAAGTCGCGATCGTGCGCGGTCAGGGCGACGCCTATGCGCTCCGCCGCGCCTATCACGAAGACGCCGTTCACGATCAATTCAAGCCGCAATCCTCCGACGCCGCCGCCGTATTCGAAGCGGCCGAGCAGGCGCGCGTCGAAGCCATCGGCACGCTGGCCATGAAAGGCGTCGCCGAAAATCTCGCGGCACAGCTTGAGCAGCGTTGTAATGCGCGCGGGCTTGCCAAGGCGCGCGACCGCTCCGAGGCGCCGCTTGCGGACGCTGTCGGCCTCATCGTGCGCGAGAAACTGACCGGCGAAGCGCCGCCCGAATGCGCGCGTGCAGCCGTCGATCTCTGGCGCCCCTGGATCGAGGAACGCGCGGGCAAAGACCTGGCCAAGCTCGACGGCACGCTGCGCGACCAGAAGGCTTTCGCGAGACTCACGCGCACGATCCTGCATGACCTCGACCTCGGCGATGACCTGCCGGAAGACTCCGAAAGCGAAGGCTCCGACGAACAGGGCGAGCCCGAGCCGCAATCCGACGAAGGCGACGAGAGCGCGGACGCAAGCTCCGAGTCCGAGCTTGCCGACGCGGAGATGAGCGAAGCTGACAACGAAGAAGGCGAAGACACGGCTTCGGAAACGCAGGTCGAAGAAACCGCCGAACCGTCGGAGTCGCAGGAAACCGACGAAGGCATGAAGCCGTGGCGGCCGGAGCAGCCGTTCTCCCACCAGGATGAGTGGGGCTACAAGATATTCACAACGCAGTTCGACGAGATGGTATCCGCGACCGATCTCTGTGATCCGGAAGAGCTCACGCGCCTGCGCAACTTCCTCGACCAGCAATTGCAGGCGATGCAGGGCGTCGTGGCGCGCCTTGCCAACAAGCTGCAGCGCCTCCTGATGGCGCAGCAGAACCGCAACTGGGAATTCGATCTCGAGGAAGGCATTCTCGATACGTCACGCCTGACCCGCATCATCATCGATCCGATGTATCCGCTTTCGTTCAAGCGCGAAAAGGACATGACCTTCCGCGACACGGTGGTCACGCTCCTCCTCGACAATTCGGGCTCGATGCGGGGGCGGCCGATCATGGTCGCGGCCATGTGTGCCGACATTCTCGCGCGCACGCTTGAGCGCTGCGGCGTGAAAACGGAAATCCTGGGCTTCACGACGCGGGCCTGGAAAGGCGGCCAGTCGCGCGAGAAGTGGATCGCCGCAGGCAAGCCTCCGCATCCCGGCCGCCTCAACGATCTCCGGCACATCGTCTATAAGGCGGCAGACGAGCCCTGGCGGCGCGCACGCCGCAATCTCGGGCTCATGATGCGCGAAGGCCTGCTCAAGGAGAACATCGACGGCGAGGCGTTGATGTGGGCGCACAACCGCGTCATCGCCCGCAACGAGCAGCGACGCATCCTGATGGTGATTTCGGACGGCGCGCCGGTCGACGATTCCACGCTGTCGGTCAATGCCGGGAATTATCTGGAACGCCACCTTCGCCACGTGATCGACGAGATCGAGGAACGCTCGCCTGTCGAGCTGGTCGCCATCGGCATCGGCCACGACGTGACACGCTACTACCGCCGCGCCGTCACCATCGTCGACGCCGAACAGCTGGGCGGCGCCATGACGGAGCAGCTGATTTCGCTCTTCGTGGAAGAAGACAAACGCGCCAACGTCATCGGGCACCGGTCCGACGCGCGCCACTCCCGGCCGCGCGCCCACGCTGGCGCCTAGAATCCGTTATTGGACGCGGTTGCGGACGCGAACGCGCTGCACGCTCTGCTGAAACCGCTTCAGTTCGAAGCCGTCGACGTCGCACCGATATGCGCGGCGAGGAACTTTTCCACTTCCGTCAGGAATTGCACCCGCGTGCTGGCGCGCGAGAAATAGTGATCCTCGCCCGGAACACGGATGAACCGCACATCCTTTTTGGCATCCGTCAGCGCGTCGTACATCAATTCGCTCTGCATGATACGCACGGTCGTGTCGCCTTCGCCGTGCATCAGCAGGACCGGGCATTTGACCTGATCGGCATGCCGCGCAGGCGACGTGGCGCGCAGTTGGTCGGAATCGTCATCGGCGCTGCCGATGCGTGACGTCCAAAACGATACCGTCGAAGAATCTCTGCCGTAGTCGCTGCGCTCGGACCGCAACTCGGCCGGAAGATCCGAGATGCCGGCATAACTGACGGCACAGGCGTAAAGGTCGGGGGTAAAGGCGGCGCCTGCCAGCGCCGCGTAACCACCGTAGCTTGCGCCAACGATGCAGATGCGTTTCGGATCGACAACGCCGTCCGCGATCAGCTTCTTCACGCCGTCGGTGATGTCATCCTGCATCTTGAGGCCCCATTGCTGGAGACCGGCCTTCGTGAACGCCCGTCCGTAACCGCTCGAGCCGCGATAATTCGGCTGGAAGACTGCATAGCCGCGATTGGCAAAGAACTGTCCGATCCAGTCGAAGCCCAGCCTGTCACGTGAATCGGGACCGCCATGCGGCATGACGACAAGCGGCAGGTTCTTGCCCGCGCTTACCGGCGGCAGCGTGAGATAGGCGTGAATGTCGAGCCCGTCGCGCGCCTTGTATGGATAGGGTTTCATCTCGCCCAGGTCGTCCGCCGACAGTTCCGGATAGCTCGATGCGATTCTGTCGGCATGATGCGTCGTGCGATTGAGCAGATAATACGTCAGCGGCTGTTTCGGGCTTTCGACTTCAACGATCACGCGATCCCGCGCGAGGTCGCTCGACCCGGCGTGGACAGTGACACCCGGGAATGCCAACTCCAGACCGCGCTGTAGCGCATTCCGCGCGGCATCGAAATAGACATATTGCATCCGGTCGTCGGCGTATGTGGCCCCGACGATCCGGCCGGTCCACTCATCTTCGATGTCGCTGTCGACATCGTATTGCCCGTTCTCGAACAACGCGCTCCGTTCGCCCGGCTTCGCAAGCGATGCCGTCGTCATTCCCAGCAGGTCGTGTCCGTTGTAGCCGAGAAAAACGGCGGAAGCGCCGTCCTCGGAAAGACCCTGGAGGCCCGTGCCCCGGTCCGCCGTTGCGTCGAACGTACCCGCATCGTGCCAATCATTTCCGTCGTGGAATTTGAGATGATCCTGCAGCGGGTGCTTGTCCTGATCGATCCGCGCCACGACATGGCCATGGCCGTCCATGTACCAGGCGATCGTACGGGAATTTCCGGTCATAAATCTATGCGACTCGCCTGTGCGCGCATTGACGGCGAGAAGGTCGAGCTGGAAGTTGTCGTCATCATCGGACGGATGGCTCATTTCCTCGTTGATGAAATTATAGCGATAGAGGGGCACGAATATTTTGTCCGGATCGTCGAGATCGGTGTCGATGATATCCGAATCCGCCACATTGTTGCCCAACGAGATCTGATTGTGGTTGAGCACCACCGCATCGCCGCCGGAAACCGAAACGGTAAATTGGCGCATCCATGTCCGAACTCTGTCATCGTCCGGGGCCTTGTAGGATTTTTTCACGGTGATCGCGAGCCGGTCGTTTTTCGCCCACTGAATATGCTCTACGAGCCACTCGTCCGATCCGAGTGCCGCCGGCTTCGTGCCGGGGTTGTTCAAATCGTAGATCGTGACGGCAGGAATGCCTGCGACCGCCTGAATGATCGCAAAGTGCTTACCGTCCGGCGAAAGGCGCGGCTGATCGTAAGCCGGCAATCGCGCGAACGCTTCGATCGGCGGCTTCGTTTGCGCCAGCGCCGGTACCGTCATCAATGCGAAACAGAATCCCGCCGCTGCGCGAAATTTCACGCCCGCCCCCTGCATGTCGCCCCAAACGAATGTCGCGAAGACGAACGGATTGCGCAAGCGGACATGAAGGAGCGCGCGCAAATTTCTTGAGATGACGCGCTGTCCTCAGGCGGACGCTCAGTACCCGCCGAAGCCCGGCAACGGCGCAATCAATCCGCGCAGCAGCCAGTAGGGAACGAGGAGCACGACGGCGCTTGCCGCCATGATGCCGGCATACGCCATCATCGGTGCGAGCCAATCCGCGCCCGTGCCGGCATAGGCCACCGGATAAGCGACAAACGCGAGCGCCACGCCGCCGAACAACGACGCGAAGAACGGCGCCTGCCACCAGCGCGGGCCGCGCAGGCGATCGAAGACGAATATCGACAACAATTGCGCAACGAGCAGACCTGCACCGAATGCCGCAACAAAACGCGGCGCCGGCAGCGGCGCGCCGCGCAGGAGCGCCAGATCGTCATTGATGTAAATGGCGGCGGCGATGATCGCGGCAACGGCGGCCAACACCTGAACGAAGGCATAGCCTGCGCCGTAACGTCGATTGGTCAGCTGCACGATGAAAAGCGTGAGCGGCAATGCGAGGAGGCCTGTGGCGAGCGGCTTCGCCCCGACATCGATGTCGCCGAGCCAGAGCGCGGGCTCGTTGCCGTAGATGAGTGCGGCCGCAGCAGCCGTCACCAGAAGGAAAACCGGAAAAATCAGGCGGGCAAACGCGAGAACCATCTCGCCGATGACGCCGCGAGAACTCTCCGCGTGCCGCGCAACATGGGCGCGCCCAATACGGTCCATCGGCCGGCGGACGCGCTCAGCGTCGGCTACGCCGGAAACAAGTCCTACGCCGACGGTCCTGCGACCGTCGCGCACTCCGGATTCGAATACTGACACGATACCCCACCCGCGCCGGTCAATTTTGACCTGGCACATTTTGAAACATTACCCAAGTTTCACTGCAGACACCATGCCTGCACTGGGTTTTCGCGGACAGTATCGTTAACGGACGACGGTTCTGTTGCAGCTTCGCTCTAGAAGCCGCTGTGCGATCGAATTGGCTGTGGAAAAAACGCGACCGATCAGGCCGCAGCGGCCTGCTTCTTCGCAATCTGGCGCTTCAGCTTCTGAGCCTTTTCAGACAGGACGTCGTCCTTGCTCTTGAGCAGGAAGGCGTCGAGGCCGCCGCAGCGGTCGACCGAGCGCAATGCGTTCATGCTGATCTTGAGGCGCACATCGTGCCCAAGGGCTTCGCTTGCCAGCGAAACGATCTGGAGGTTCGGGCGATAGACCCGCTTCGTCTTGTTGTTGGCATGGCTGACGTGGTGCCCCACGAGCACGCCTTTGCCCGTCAATTCGCAGCGCCGCGACATAGCCTTGCCTCTCGTTCCCAGAAAAGAGCGGCTCTCTTAAGGGGATGGCTTTTGCCAGTCAAGCGCGGCGGAAATTCCGGATGAGGTCCCGCGCGGCCGCATGGGGCAGTGCCCGGCCCGCCGCGACCGAGGCTTCGAGGCCGGCAGCGGCGGCGGCGGTCCTGGGGTCGGCGGCGATCTCCTCGCTCAGGACTGCCTCCACCTCGTTCCAGAACCAGCGTCGCGCCTGCCCGTCTCGAAGGGCAGCCAGGTGGCCCCCGGCTACCAGCGCGCCTCGAAACGCCTCCATGGCGCTCCAGGCCTCGCCTACCCCCTCGCCCTTCAAAGCCGAGACTTTCAGGACCTGGGGGAACAGTCCCAGATATTTGGGCCGCATCAGGTGCAGCGCTGCCTGATAGTCGGATGCCGCTCGATTGGCGGCCGCCAGAAGATCGCCATCAGCCTTGGTGACGAGGATCAGATCCGCGAGTTCCATAACGCCGCGCTTGATGCCCTGCAGATCGTCGCCGCCGCCCGGACTGACCAGAAGCGCGAAAAGGTCGACCATCTCGGCCACGGCCGTTTCGGATTGTCCGACGCCCACCGTCTCGACCAGCACGACATCAAAACCCGCCGCTTCAACCAGGAGGAGCGCTTCGCGGGTGCGCCGCGCCACCCCGCCAAGTGTGGTTCCCGAAGGCGAAGGACGGATGAAGGCGTTCGGATCGCGTGCGAGAGTCTCCATGCGGGTCTTGTCGCCGAGTATCGAACCGCCGGAGCGTTGTGACGAGGGATCGACGGCGAGGACGGCGACGCGTTTGCCCTGGCCCGTCAGGAACGTACCGAAGGCTTCTATGAACGTGGATTTGCCGGCGCCGGGCGCGCCGGAAACGCCGATGCGGACCGCACGTCCCGTCTCGGGCAACAGGAGGGCGAGCAGGGCTTCCGCCGTTTCGCGGTCGCGCGGGCGAGTCGACTCCACCAGCGTGATCGCCTGTGCCAGCGCACGGCGATCGCGAGCGCGCACGGCCTTCGCGAGCGCGGAGTCCGTCGCCTTTACCGTTCGGTCTTTCACGATTGGACCGCCATGATGGGCGCCACTATGATCGTGCGACGCTGCAGCGGCACACACCGGAGACGATGACGATGACCATGCGTTCCTCTCGCCTGCCGATTTTGGCCGTCCTCGCTGCCACCGTCGTTTCGTTGCCGGCCGCCGGGGATCAGGCGAAACCGGCGCCCGCCAAGGTCGCCGCGGCCGAGACCGCACCGTCCCTGGGTATCGCCTACACAATCAGCTTTTGGGGAATTCCCTTCGGACATACCGATTTTCAATTGAAGCTCCGGGACAAGGTTTACAGCACGATCTCGAATTTCGAGACGAGTGGAATCGTCAGCATGTTCTGGCAGGCGAAGATCGAAGCCAACTCCAACGGTCAGATAGCGGCCAACTCGCTGCAGCCCGCCGTGTACGATTCCATGTATCAGCGCGGGACCAACAACAAGGAGCAGGTGAAGGTCACGTTCAGCGGCGCCAGCCCGACCGTGGAAGCCAATCCGCCCTACGACCTGGCGGCCTATCCCGTGACCGAGCAGGAAAAAAAGGAAGCCGTCGATCCGCTGAGCGCGGTGACGCTGATTTTGACAGGCCTCAAGGCCGATCCTGCCAACCCGTGCGGGACCGTCGCCCCCGTCTATGACGGCCGCCGGCGGTACAATATCGAGTTCACCTATCTGAAGGACGAGAAGACCAACGTGCAGACGGCACTCGGCAAAGGCACGGCCCATCTCTGTCAGGTCCGCCAGCATCAGATCTCCGGCTACAAGCCGAGGATCCTCAAGGACGGAAAGAACTTTCCCCCAATCTACGGCTGGTTCGTCGACGTCCCGAACCCGGGCGCGCCCAATGGCCACTACGTTGTTGCCCTGAAAGTCTGGGCAGCGACGGGTTGGGGCACGGTCGATGCGACGCTGTCCCAGCTCCATGTGAATGGCGCAGACCTGATCCCCAAGGGATGAGCCCAAACGGAAAGTGACAAATCGTCAGTTCTAGGGTAAATCTGCGCTGCCTCAGAAGGAGCGCCGATTCATGGCGGATTTGCCCACGGTTTTCGACCTGACGCCGCTCAATCCGACCTTCAACGAAAATCCCCATGCGCTCCTCGATCGGCTCAGAAGCGAATGCCCCGTGCGTCGCGATCCGGCGGCCGGTCTTTTCCTTCTGACGCGCTACGCCGATGTGCGCGGCGTCCTGTCCGACACGTCGATGTGGCGCGGACCCGAACGCGCGGAAGAAAGCGCCACGCTCACGCGCGCCATCCTCAATCAGAATCTCGAAGGCCGCACGGTGCCGGCGGACGAAGACGGCGCCGGCATTCTCCTCATGGACGAGCCCGATCATATGCGCATCCGCGAGCCCTTCGCGAAGGCGCTTTACAAGCGCGTGGCAAAATCGAAGCCGCTCGTGCAGCAGGTCGTCGAGGAATATCTCGACAAGGTGGAAGGCCGCGCGACGTTCGACGCGATGACCGATTTCGCCCTGCGCGTTCCGATCGACGTGATCGCACGGATATTGGGCGTCGATCACGATCATCTCGACGAATTCCGCGAGTGGAGCGAAGGCGTCATCCTGGTGCTCAACCCGTTTCGCACGCCGGAGGAAACGAAGTTCTGCGTGCGCTCCGGCAACGCGTTGTCGGCCTATATGCGCGATCTGATGGCGCGCCGCCGCGCGAAGCCCGAAGACGATCTCGTCAGCGACATGATGCAGTTGCAGGCCGAAGGCGCGGAACTTGCCGAGGGCGAGATCTCGAACAACCTTCAGGGACTGCTGATCGGCGGCAATCTCACGACGACCGACCTCATCGGCAATGCGGTCTGGCTGCTGCTGAAAAATCCCGGCGAGCTTGCGAAGCTGAAAGCCGATCCGTCGCTCATCAATTCCTGCGTCGAGGAAGTGCTGCGTTACGAATCCCCGGTCGACGTCACCGGTCGTGTCGCGCCGCGCGACATGGAGGTGGGCGGCTGCCCGGTGAAACAGACGCAAGCGCTGTTCATGTCGCTCAGGGGCGCCAACCGCGATCCCGCCGCATTCCCCGATCCCCATCGCTTCGACATATCCCGCAAGGACGCGCCGCACGTGGCCTTCGGCGGAGGTTTACATCTCTGCATCGGCTCGCCCCTCGCCCGTCTCGAAGCGCAGGTCGCGATCCAGATGCTGTTCGAGCGCTACCCGAACCTTCATTTCGCCGATCCCGACTTCAAACCCGAATGGCGCACGCAGCCCTTCTTCCGCGGGCTCAAGACGATCGGCGTGGCGGTTTAGCTGTTCGCAACGCCCGATGCCGCAAGCGCGCGCCGGCTGCGCGCAACGGTTTGTCCGACAATCAGAAGAAGCACGCCGCCGAAGCTCACAAGTGCTGCGTGGATCGTCCAGAACGTCGTCG
>Ga0181525_10001545_pt1 | contig 19541 bp, 15 predicted proteins | sample PEATcosm2014_Bin_48_FD_121100 | JGI IMG/M metagenome (GOLD analysis project Ga0181525, IMG submission 121100) | Peatland microbial communities from MTU Mesocosm Facility, Houghton, MI, USA - PEATcosm2014_Bin06_10_metaG | ecosystem: Environmental > Terrestrial > Soil > Wetlands > Peat | place...
ACGCTTCGATGCCAACCTTGCAGTTGGTCAACGCATGACTCGGGGTCAGGATGGCTCGCTATGCCTTTCCTGTATGACTCTTTCATTCACTACTCCACGCCGGTTTATCCCGGCGCACGACACTGGCTGTTAGCGTTTGCCATGCGAGAAAGTTTCCGGGGCCGTTTTAGAATTCGTCCGAATCGGGTTTGAACAAAAACGTCAGCACCATCTCGCTGGACACGGCGTTCTCGCCCTCGCGAGCGGGACGAAAGCGCGATTGCTTCGCTGCGCGCAGGGCTTCCGTCACCAGCAACTGGGCGCTGTCGCCTTTGGTGGAGGCAACGCGCGCACTGGTTACGTTTCCCTCCCGGTCGATCCCCACCACCACGTCCACCCGCACTTCGGTTTGAATTTTCGATTTCACCTTAGCGGGGATATCGAGCGGGATGAGGGGGCCGGTGAAAGGTTCGGGAGAGCGGGCCAGCACGGTCTTCACCATCGGCCGCGGCGCTGCCATCCCCCGCGACGCTACCAGCGGGCGCGGCAGTGCCACTGGCCTTGCCGCTTTCCGGGCCATCGCACTGTTGGCGGCCGGGGCGGAAATCGCCGGCAGGGCAGGTGGCGCGGGCGCTTTCACTTTCACTATCGGCAATTTCTCCAGCGCGGCGAATCGTACCCACTGGCGCTGCATTTCCGGAAAGGCCAGACCGGCCAGCACCGCGATCAACCCCGCTGCGGCGATACCTAGCGCGGACCAGCCCGGCCGTTTTTCCGGCGTAACGTGCGATTCCCCCGCTCGAAGCTCATCCGGCAATTCGGCTCGGGTTTCGCTGGCCGGCGCCGCCGGGCGAGGTTCAGAAGCCAAAGCTCCCGTGGCTGGAGGCAATTGGGCGAACTGCCGGGGAGCTTGCGCCCAAAACGTTTCCATGGCCGCCAGGAGCCGCTGAAATTTCTCTTCGGCGGCGTCCGGATTTCCCTTGATTTGCTGCATCCTCCGCGTCTGTTCCGCCACTTCTTCTTCCAGCAGTCCGATGCGCCGGGCGAGGTTGGATTCCAGCTCGCGGACTAGTTTCGATGGGTCAGCCGCCAGCGCCTCGCGTTCCCTGCGATCTTTGAACAAACGGCGTCCCGCCACGCTACCGCTCATTACCGCGGGCAACTGCGTTTCGGGGGCGTGTTCTCCGGCGGCTTGCGCCAGCAGCCGGATCTCTTCGCCAAAGCGCATGGCGTCGCGCTTGGAAAGGCAGCGCCATTCGGTGGGTTCCGGTTCCTGATCGGACTGGTAAAGCCCGAATCCAACCAGCTCGTCTTCGCCCAGAAATTCGGCGATGCGGGTGAACTGCGCGATGGTGGTCTTGCGCAAGGACGTAGCGCCGGAAAAAGCCGCGCCGAAGGCCCGCACCTGCTCGGGCGAAACCGGACCGGCGTATTCAGCGGTAAAGTTGAGCGCATCGGCGTCAAAGTCCGACGCCAGCCAGTCGCCTCGTCCCGCTTCGATTTGTACGTCTTCCGCCAGCAGGAACAAAAACTTGCGGGTTTCCTCTACCACTTTCGCCATCTTATCGAGCGGTACGCCGGCCATACGCCGGTTCAGTTCGATGCGGATACGAAGACGCGCCATTTCTAGCCGACCTCCCACTGCGCCAGGCGCACCGCCGGATCGACGGCAACCGGCTGAGGAACGTGGAAGGCCGATACAATGCGGCCCAGCGCAACGCGCAGATTGTGCCATGCCTCCAGACAGCCGGGCGTTTGCTGCAGAATGCGGTCGCAATAGCGCGCAGCCGCATGATGATCCTGACGCGCCAGCGCCACCGCCGCCAGGCCTTGCAAAGCCGCCTGCGATTGCGGAGCAACCTTCAGCAGACGCTGCGAATATTCGCGGACGCGGTCCAGATCCTGGGTTTCAATACCCAGCGCAATCAAGTTCGACAAAGCTTCCTCGGAAATTGGATCGGAAGCCAGCAGCACTTCGTACGCGCTGACGGCTTCGCCGAACCGCTGCAGCAGTTGCAGCGTCACCGCTTTTCCGAACGCAGCCGCGAAGTCCAAAGCAGCCGAACATTCATGAGCCGAACATTTATGGACCGAACATTGATGAAAGACCGCCAGCGCTTCCTCCAGCCGATTCAGATAAAGCAGGCTGGCGCCCAGGCCCAGCCGGGCTGCATCGCGCGAATCGTCCAACCGCAGCACGCGTTCAAAAGCCTGGCAAGACGCATCCCAGCGATCCGCCCGCTGCAGGCATAGCGCCAGATTGTAATGCGCATCGACGTTCCCCGGATCTGAATCCACCACCCCGAAAAAGCTTAAAGCGGCCTCCTGAAACCGGCCTAAAGCAAATTCCAGCTCGCCGCGAACCGTGTAAAGATACGCGCTATATTCTGCCGGGCTGGAGAGCGCGTGAAGCGCTTCCTCCAGGCGGCCGGAAGAGCGCAGCGCCAGGGCCGCGTCAATTTGCGGCTGAACGCCCGGCTTAAGCGAGATTTCGATGACCTCCGCGACTTTTTTCATAAGCCGCCCTTCAACTTCATCCGCCGCCCTCCGTCTCCTCCAGCGGGATGAACATCCGCGCGTCCGTCCGAATCATTCTCGGAACAACCATTTCCCATGCCGCGCTCGACTCCACCAGGGGGCAACCCTGTTCCATTAACGGAGCAGCCCCCATGGGAACCAAAGCTAGCGGGACGGAGGGATTTGGAACACTGCGCCTCGGCCCTGTGGACTCAATCAGATCCAAATGCGCAAATAGGGTGACCCAGGTTACGGCGAAATGGAAATCTCGAGTTTGCTCGGCTTCCAGTTCGCTTGAGCCCAGCGTTGCCAGTTCGGGCGTTGTTGCAACCGGACTCGCCTGTGAATTTCCCATAGCGACAGTTCTACTAGAAGAATGTTCTGGCCAGCCCTCTTCCGCCAGGGCTGGCAGCAACTTAAGAATCGTCACTTAGCTCCGGGAACAATAGGGTTCTAAGTACTAAAAGGTCGAGAGTCCTACCTCTCGCGCGCTGAGACCGTGAGCTAGGGGACGACTGAAACGGCTCATGACTCTCGCCAGAGAGGGGCGGAGGTTGCCCCCAACTGACCCGACCCCAATTCCCGATAGAAATGGTTAGTGTATACTGGACCACAAGCTGAAGCGGCCTTAAGAGATGTTAAGGCTGCAGCAAGTTGCCTCAAAGAGGAGGAGAGTTAACTATCATGACAAGACGCTCAAGAACTGAGTACTTGATTGTCACTTTCGGGTTGCTGAGTTGGGCCTCGGCGGTCTGCGCCGCCCCAACTGGCCACCCCACACGAGTCATCCTAGGGCCTATCGATGAATCGAAACTCGTGGTGTTGGAAGGCAACACCCGCCCCGAAGCGAATGCAGTAAACGATCGGGGTAGGGTTTCAGACGACTTCCAACTGGACCACATGCTGCTTCAGTTAAAGCGCTCCGACGAGCGCGAGGCGGCGCTGAGACAATACATCGACCAGTTGCACGACCCGCAATCGCCGGAATTTCATCAGTGGCTCACGCCGGAACAGTTCGCCGAACACTACAGCGTGGCGAAAGAAGACGTGGATACCGTGACGGCCTGGTTAAAACAGCACGGCTTCACCGTGCACGGAGTGCAAGCAAATGGCTTGATAATCGACTTCAGCGGTACCGCCGGAATGATGCGCAGCGCCTGGCACACCGAGATTCACAACCGTGAGGTGAACGGCGTCAAGCATTTTGCGAATATAAGCGATCCCAGGATCCCGGCCGCCCTTGCATCCGTGGTGGCCGGTATCGTCTCCATTCATAACTTCCACCCCAAGCCGATGCTCGCGCCGAAGCCGAAGTATACCTTCACCAATCCATATGGTACTTTTTGGGCGTTAGTTCCAGGGGACATCGCTACGATCTACAACATCAATCCGGCCTTCGCGGCCGGCTACACCGGTCTCGGCCAGGCGATCATGGTGGTGGAGGACACTTATCTCTATTCCAAGAACGACTGGGATGAGTTCCGAAAGATTCTTGGACTCACGGCGAAATATCCCAACGCAACCCTGACTCAGGAGTCTCCCCAGGGCTACTTGGCCTGCACCAATCCATATTTCCAGGGAAATCCCGTGGATCCCGGCTACGGCGATGACGCCGAAGCGATTCTGGACGTGGAATGGGCGTCGGCAGCCGCGCCCAATGCCGCCATCGTGCTTGCGGCCTGCGTCGACACCTCCACCACCTTCGGGGGCTTGGTCGCAATAGAGAATGTACTGAACGGACCAGCCAAAAACCTGCCTTCAGTCATCAGCATGAGTTACGGCGAGGCTGAAGCTTGGAACGGGGCCGCCTTCAATAGCACCTTATTCTTCGCGTTTCAGCAGGCCGTGGCGGAAGGCGTATCCATCTTCGTGTCTTCGGGCGATGAAGATGCATCGAGCGCAGCTGAAGGCTTGCCGTCCACTTATGGAATTGGCGTCAGCGGCTTCACGTCCACTCCCTACAATGTCTCGGTAGGGGGCCTCGATTTTGGCTTTATACCGGACAATGTTCCCCCCAGCACCTACTTCAGTTCCACCAACCGCCCCGATTACAGTTCTGCGTTGTCGTATATCCAGGAAGTGCCCTGGAACGATTCGTGCGCCGGGGGATTAGCAGCTTCGTACCTCGGGCTGACTCCCATCGCCCTCTGCAACAGTCCGGAGGTTACCAACCCGGCCGGCCCGCTCAACTTCACGCTTAACGCGGTTGGCGGCAGCGGCGGCCCAAGCGGCTGTGCGAATGGCGCCCCAGCCTACTCGGGAGTGGTGGGTGGAACCTGCACGGGTTACTCCAAGCCGGCCTGGCAGCGAGGCGTTACAGGCAATCCCAATGACGGCGTTCGGGACATCCCCGACGTCTCCCTTTTCGCTTCCAACGGCTTTTGGAGTTCCTACTATATTGCTTGCTGGACTAATCCCGCAGGTGGATTCCCGCCGTGCGCCTCCGTTCCCCCCAGCGACTGGTCCGGGTGGGGCGGAACATCGATCTCGTCTCCGATCATGGCGGGAATTCAGGCGCTCATCAACGAAAAGACCGGCAGCCGTTGGGGAAACCCGAATACGGTCTACTATTCGATCGCGCGGAAGGAATTCAGCACCACATCCGTTTGCAATTCGAACACGGTGCCCAAGACCGGAAGCCATTGCGTATTTTACGACATTACGCAAGGCGACATCGATGGCGCATGCCAGGCCGGTTATGCCGGTTTTCTCATCAATTGCTACAAGCCCGCCGGCATGGCTTATGGCGTTCTGGCAACGCCCTCGTATTATGATGACCCCGCCTACTTAGCCACCCCTGGATGGGATTTCACCAGCGGCATTGGATCGGTGAACGCGTGGAATCTGATCCAGGCGTTTCCGGGAGTAAGCGGAGGCCAGTGACGCGAATATAATTGACGCGCAAGTAACTGAAGAAACCGGCCCGGCTAATGGGGAATATTCCGTTAGCCGGGTTTATTTTTTGGCGCGCTAATTCGCCAGCGGATCCGCTCATTTGGCGTGGCGCACGCACTCCTGCGCGCAGCGTTCACCATCGTGTGAACGCTTTAAGTCCGCGAACAACGTTCGCACGAGTGCGGGCACAGCACGTTGAGAACAGTTGAGAACGTGTGCCACATCGACGGTGGGATTAGACGCGGACGGAGCTGAAACTTCGTCTTTATTCCACCTTTATTCCTGGCTTTTTTTCCGCAGGTGATGTAGAATGGCGCAATCCTTTCACTTAAGGCGACCGGTTACAGCTCGGGAGCTTGGAATCATGTACAAACGTGGGTTTGAGACCGCCGCGTTGAATCTGCACGGTAGCCTGCGTTCAAGCCGCGCACGCGGGACCTTGTTTGTCTTCGCGGCGGTCCTGCTCCTCTCGCGCGCTGGAGACGCTCAGCAGCCTCCCCAGGTACTGCACAGCAACATCCCATCGGTGGTCGCAAAGGGACAAGCTGTGGCGGTGGGAACGCTTCCCGCCACCCAGCGCTTGAACCTGGCTATCACACTTCCGCTCCGCAATCAGACCGAATTAACAAGCTTACTAAAGCGCCTGTATGACCCGAGCGATTCTGAATACCGGCATTGGCTTAGCGTAGCTCAGTTCACCGCTGAGTTCGGCCCCGCGGTAGACGATTACCAGGCTGTTGTCGATTTCGCGCAATCCAACGGTTTTGTCGTCACCGACACGCCTCCGAATCGCTTGCTGGTAGATATCAGCGGCACGGTTGCCCAAATTAACAGTGCCTTTCATGTCGTGATGACCGTGTATCGGCACCCTACGGAAAACCGGACTTTTTTCTCTCCGGATCGCGAGCCGTCTCTTAACTTGACCGTGCCCGTGGCGCATATCGCCGGTCTGAACGACTTCTCTATATCGCATCCTGGGGCCAAGAGAGGAGCAAACAACTCTGGCGTACAACACTATTCGGGCTCGGGTCCGGGAGGGGCGTTCCTCGGAAGCGACATGCGAGCCGCATACTATGGCGGCACATCGCTTACAGGAAGCGGCCAGGTGGTCGGACTACTGGAATTTTCTGGCTACAGCCCTAGCGACCTCCAGGCCTACTTCTCAACCACGGACCAGACGCTAAGCGTTCCTATCAACCCAGTGACCCTGGACGGTGCGAGCGCTACCGCGTGGACCGACCCCGATGGGGAAGCGGAGGTTCTGCTGGATATAGAACAGGCAGTTTCGATGGCTCCAGGATTGTCTCAACTCCTGGTCTACATTGCGCCGTCAGGCTTTGACTTCGATGTACTTAACAAAATGGCTAGCGACGATCTAGCCAGGCAGTTAAGCTGCTCGTGGTGGTGGCTTCCCGATGATCCGGAAGTGGACGATCCCATCTTCCTGGAATTCGCCATGCAAGGACAAAGCCTTTTCGTCGCGTCCGGTGATCATGGCGCCTTCACTGGCTCCGACTCTAACGACAAGAGCTACCCAGGGGAGGACGTTTATGTCACTGCCGTCGGTGGGACGGTGCTGACCACAAACGGGGCGGGTGGTCCTTGGCAATCGGAAACTGCGTGGAGCTTCAGCGGCGGCGGCCCGAGTGACGACGGATTCCCTATCCCTATCTGGCAGGCGCCGGTGATCAATTCGGCTAACGGAGGATCAGCCACCTACCGCAATGTGCCGGACGTCGCTGCGGAAGCGGGGAACGACAATTACGTGTGCTGGAACAACGGAGCGTGCGAAGGGGGCTGGGGCGGTACCAGCTTTGCTGCACCTCGGTGGGCAGGCTTCATGGCTCTCATCAATCAGCAAGCCGCCCAGCAGGGCTATCCGCCCCTTGGCTTTCTCAACCCCACCCTCTATCTGATCGGCCAGGGTTCGCATTACCCTAGCGACTTCCACGATATCACTAGCGGAAATAACAACATCGGCAATGGTCAATCTTACAACGCGGTGAGCGGCTTTGACCTGGTTACCGGCTGGGGAAGTCCGAATGGGCAAGGCCTGATCAACGACTTAGCATCTGGGTTGTACACCATTTCGGGCCAGGTGACCTATAAAGGGACTGGATTGCCCGGTGTGACAGTGTCGCTGTCAGGAGGCGGGTCGGCTTCGGCGATAACTGATTCGTCCGGCAACTACAGCTTTAGCGGTTTGCCCGGGGGCCCTGCTTACGTTCTCAGCGCCTCCTTGGCCGGATACTCGTTTAGTCCGCCAGCGGCCGGATTCGATGGATTGAATGCGAACCAGACGCAAAACTTCGTGGCCACACTCGTGTTCACCAGTTTAACCGTCAGCGAATCCGGATTGGGAAGCGGCACTGTGACGAGTTCGCCCCCTGGCATTAGCTGTGGAGCTACCTGTACCGCGAACTTCTCTCCTGGAACCCCGGTGACTCTGACCGCCAATCCCTCAGCCGGCTCGGCGTTCGCTGGCTGGGGTGGGGCTTGTGGCGGGGGTGGAAATTGTACTCTAACGTTGAATGCAAACCTGACGGCGATAGCCGTATTTAACCCAACGGGACCGCTGGCCGCATTCACTCCCGGCAGCCTCACTACCTTTGCAGGCAACGGAACCACTGGTTACATGGGAGATGGCGGAGCAGCTACGAGCGCCGAGTTGTACACCCCATTGGGCGTGCGTGTCGATGCGGTAGGCAATGTGTATATTGCCGACACCTTTAACAATGTTATTCGCATGGTGAGCGCAACAAGTGGAGATATTTCTACGGTCGCCGGGAACGGATATGGCGCCGGCCAAGGGTTCGGAGGCTACAGTGGCGATGGCGGTCCAGCCACTTCCGCCGAGCTTTACGTTCCCAGGGATGTGGCCGTAGACGCCGCTGGCAACCTGTACATTGCGGATAGTAAGAATAGCCGGATACGGGCCGTGAATATGCAGACTGGCGCGATCACGATCGCGGGCGTGACGATCCAGCCCGGGAACATCGCCACAATAGCAGGCAATGGAACCAACGGCGATACCGGAGACAATGGCCCAGCTACCAGCGCTGAACTGTACGAGCCTGGCGGAATCGCCCTGGACGCCGCGGGCGACATCTTCGTTGCCGACACGTACAACTCAGTGGTCCGAATGGTCAGTGCGGGAGCGCCGAATCCATTTGTACCTAACAATCCCACCACGGGCTACATCTACACTGTGGCAGGCAACGGAACACCGGGGAACATGGGAAATGGTGTTCCGGCGACAGACGCAGAGTTGAACTTGCCGCTTGGAGTGTCGGTAGATGCTCTGGGGGACCTCTATATTGCCGACACCTTTAATAACTCAGTTCGCGTCGTAAGTGCCCTAACCAACGCGAACAAAACCCAAGGCTACATTTACACCGTGGCGGGCAATGGTATCTCCGGCTATAGCGGCGACGGCGGGCCAGCTACCTCCGCCTCGCTCGCTGGTCCCTATGGTGTAGCCCTGGACAACGCAGGGAACCTGTACATTGCGGATTTCGGGAACAATCGGATTCGAGTGGTCAGCGCGGCTACCGGACTTATCACCACCGTCGCAGGCAACGGCGGGGGCGACGCCGTCGACAACGGCACGGCGACCAGCACTGGAGTGGCCGCGGCCAGTGTGGCCGTTTCCGGCTTGACGGGCAATCTTTACATCGCCGACGACTTTGCACAGGTCCGGGAGGTTAACGTCCAGCAGACGTCGCTCACATTCCCGTCCGTGAGCGTTGGCCAAACCAGCACGGCACAGAACATCACACTTACCAATATTGGCAATCAAGCGCTAAGCATCAGCCAGACGTCGTTCACCGCGGGCTTTAGCCCAACAATCCCCGACACCTGCTCGGCTAACTCAATGTTAGCCCCAGCCGCGAGTTGCATATTTGGCGTCGAATTTGCGCCAGCCCACGCCGGGCCGGCCGTCGGCAGCTTGACGGTTACAGATAACGCAGCCAACTCTCCGCAAATCATTGCGTTGAGTGGCACTGGCCTACCTGGAACACCAGCGCTGAGCTGGAACCCGTCAACCACATCAATTACGTACGGAACGGCACTCAGCGCAGGCATCTTGGACGCCATCGCGAAGATCGACGGGAACTCCATCGCAGGAAGCTTCGCTTACTCTGCGACCATTGCGGGTGGTTCCCCGCAAACGGTGAACGTCGGAACCGTCCTCGCGGCCGGAGCCTATACTCTGGCGGTGCTGTTCACGCCGGCCGACCCAACCGACTACACTACTGCCAGCGGGTCTATCTCATTCACGGTGACCACGGCAGGCGTGTCGGTTCTATCGCTTTCGCCGAGTTCCGGTACAGGTCTGACACAGACGTTTAAAGCGACTTACTCGGATGGAAACGGTGTATCGGACCTGAACGATGTGATCCTTCTCTTCAACGGCTCATTGAAGGTGAGCACCGCCTGCGCAGTGCTCTACAAACCCGCAACGAACAAAATGTTCCTCTACAATGACGCGGGAACCGGGTTTACATCGGGAGTTACTCCCGGCTCGTCAACCGCGGTCTCGAATAGCCAGTGCACGTTGGCCGGGAAAAGTTCTTCCTTTACTACCTCTGGCTTTAACTTGACCCTAGACGCCGCGCTGGCTTTCACCACCAGCTTCGCCGGTCAGCAGAACGCGTACTTGTATGCGGCCGGGAAATCGTCGAATAGCGGGTGGGTGAAGAAGGGGACGTGGACGCCTTCGCTTGCTCCGCCGACGGTAAGCAGCGTATCGCCGGGTAGCGGTTCGACGGCAGGGGGAACAGCAGTCACCATTACCGGGACGAATTTCGCCACCGGAGCTACAGTGACTTTTGGCGGGACGGCTGCGACCAATGTTGTAGTGGTGAGCGTTACTTCGATCACCTGCAATACGCCTGCGGGGAGTGCCGGTCCCGTGACGGTGACGGTGATTGTGAGCGGCCACAGCGGCAGCCTATCCGGCGGATTCACTTACATCTCCACGCTCGCGACGCCGACCTTTAGCCCTGCGGCGGGGACTTATTCCAGCGCCCAGAGCGTGAAAATCAATCTGCCTGCCGGCTCGACGGGTTGCTACACCGCCGATGGAAGCACCCCGGCTGCCACGACGCCGGGTACCTGTTCGCATGGGACGCCATACTCGACGGCGGTGATGGTTTCCAGTTCGCTCACCCTCAAAGCGATAGCTACCGAGACCGGATTCATCAATAGCGGCGTCGCTAGTGCGGCTTATACGATCGGCAGTACTTGTGCACAAAATTTAGCAATTGGCACTTACACCGTCTGCGGAGAGGCTTATAACGTCGTCACCTCGGGGACGCATGTAACAACAACTTACAGCCCATCGCCCGGCAACGGCATTATCGCTTGGGCCACGTGGTGTTACAGCTCTTTATGCAACAGTTCGATCTCCGGCATAACTGCAACTATTGGCGACAACGTCAATGCGACGGAATCGTGTTTCGCCGCCAGTCCGCATAGTCCATTTATTACCAACGCCAACGGGGCCGCTCAAGGCAGCGGCGATTTTCAGGAGCATTATGTCTGGTATTGTCCCAGCATACCAGCCGGAGTGACATCCTTCACGGTGACCCCAAGCAACCCATCTCTCAGTTTCCTTCAGTTACAAGTGAGTGAATGGAAGACCGGATCGCTGGCTGCGTCCTGCTCGCCCATAAGTAACTGCTTCGAAAATGTAGATAACCTTGGGGAGGCGGGAAATAAAACGGGGGGAACTACAGCTACTATCACCACCAGTGGTCCAACAGTAAATGCTAAGGATCTGATATGGGCTGGAACTCAGATCCCCTGCTGTAATTTCACCGGCGCCGCTGGCGCCGGATATACGGGAATCACCGTGGCTCCTAGTGCTAATCCTGGAATGGTGAACGAAGCAAAAGCGGTTACGGCCGTCGGAACCCAGACAGCAACGACAACGTGGACCGGGGGGAGCACTCCTTGGTTTGGGTTGATCGTCCCGATAATAGGAGCCGGGTCGCCTGCACCGACCGTTACCAGCGTATCGCCGAATAGCGGCTCGACGGCAGTGGGAACGGCGGTCACCACACCTGGACGAATTTCGCCACCCGAGCTACAGTGACTTTTGGCGAGAAGGCGCTGACGTCGTCCGGTCTCGCTATGGAACGGAGTGCGCGTTCCCCAGGTGGTCCAGACTCCTCTCCCTTTCCACCCGGTCTTGGAGTGTGAATATTGCCCGATTCACAAAGGCGATTCGTATTAGCCGCATGGGATCGACCACATTATCAGCCGGAAGCACGGCGGGTGTCGACAACTTGGCCTATGCTTGCCTCCGATGCAATGCCTGGAAGGGGAGTGATGTCGGTTCGATCAATCCTCTGACTGGCGCGTTCGTCAGTCTCTTTCATCCGCGCCGTCGTCATTGGGATGATCACTTCGTTCTTCGCGGCTCGGTAATCCACCCAGTGACGGCGGCAGGCGAGGCAACGGCGCGACTGCTCAAGTTAAATCTTGACAAGCGCACAGTAGCGCGGCAATTGTTGGCCGCCGCCCAGAGATATCCGCGATAGGGCAAGGCGACATCTGAACTCAAGAATGGCCGCTCACGCCCCATTCTGACGTCTGACTCCCGAATTCCGACCACGCAGTTCCGGTGTTCGCTTGTGAACACTGCGCTCCCACGCTCCACTTCCTAACCGCCTGACGACATTGACGGCAGATCTGCTTCACGGCTGGCTGGGCGATTGCACAAGCAGCAGCATGGTCCTCGGAGCCGTTGCCGAAGGAATCGCGAATAAGTCGGAAACTCCCAAAATACTGGTGGTAGACGATCAGCCGGATGTCCGCGAAGCGCTGCGCTTGTTGCTTAAAGGCCAAGGCTACGCAATCGAAACAGCGGCATCGCCCGATGATGCGCTGGCTGCCGCCGCGTATGGCGATTACGACCTTATCGTCGCCGACATGAACTTCAGCTGGGACACCACCTCGGGCGAAGAAGGCTTGCGCCTGGTGGATCGCCTGCACGCGCAGCAGCGCGACGTGCGCGTCATCGCCATGACCGGCTGGAGCACCATCGAACTGGCCGTGCAGGCGATGCAGCGCGGCGCTTGCGACTTCATTCCGAAGCCTTGGGATAATGGCAGATTCATTTCGGTGGTGCAAAAGCACCTGAACTCGCCGCCCGCACCGAAATTGCCGCTGGACGCCGACCTTGCCCTAGCGCGCAAGGTGCAAAGGAAGCTGCTGCCGCAACCGCATTTCAGCGCTATGGACTCAACTGCGAGTGCGCCTCCCTGCCGGCCGGTGAGATCGGCGGGGATCTGTACGACTTTTTCGCGATCGACGCGGGCAGGATGGCTTTTCTGTTGGGCGATGTGAGCGGAAAAGGGATCGGAGCGGCCTTGTTGATGGCGAATCTGCAGGCTACCATCCGCGGGCAACAGCATCTGACGAAGGATCCGGCAAAATTGATGCAACGGGTGAATTACCTGTTTTTCGAATCGACGCGGCCCGAGCATTTCGCCACGCTGTTTTACGGCGTCTACGACGCGGCCACACACACCATCCGCTATGTGAGCTGCGGCCACCCCTCGGCTGTGTTGTTGCGGGCTTCCGGCGATGTCGAGCTCCTCGACGCCACTGCGACGGTCCTGGGCGCTTTTAAGAACCGGGGTTTTGAGGAGCGCTCCGTCGAGTTGCAATCCGGCGACCGCCTGGTGCTATTTTCCGACGGATTCTCAGAGTCCCAATTGGACGCGTTGACAGAAGAAGAAAGCGACCAATGGGCGGTGCGAACCATCGTGTCGCTCGGGGCATCGCATTCAGACCAAGCATCGCATCAAAATGAATTAGCGGGCGCGTTAGCAGCGGCGGCGGCCGCTTCGATGACAGCCTGGGGCGGACAGCAAGCCGACGATATCACCGTGATGGACCTGCGAATTCTGAATTCTGACTTCTGCTAAACTCTCGGACGTGGAATACAGCCCCTACCAGGAGAACACGCAGCTTGCCCGCTATATCCAGCATTATCCTCGCAGCTTCACACGCAATCCGTCGCAGCCTCTGATTGAGCGGCCCCTGACGCTATCGGAGCTGACGGGGCCGGTAGCGCTGGAACAGCGGCTGGCGCTTAGCGAAGGCGACCTCGCCCACCTGACGCCCGGCGGTGCGCGAGCCATCGGTCAATACATTGAAGTATCCGGGCGCGTGGTGGATGAAGACGGAGCGCCGCTGGCAGGCTCGCTGATCGAGATCTGGCAGGCCAACTCCGCCGGCAAATATATTCATGAAATGGACCGTCACGAAGCGCCCGTCGATCCGAATTTCGTGGGTCTGGGCCGCTTCGTTACGGACGAGGAAGGGTGCTACAGGTTTCGTTCCATCAAGCCGGGCGCTTATCCGGTCACGGAATCCCAATGGTGGTGGCGGCCGCCGCACATTCACTTCTCTATCTTCGGCCCCAGTTGGATGAACCGCTTCATCACACAGATTTTCTTTCCGGGCGAGCCGCTGAACGAAGTGGATCTTTTGCTCAATGCGGTACAAGATCCGGAAGCTCGCCACCGGCTAATCTTTCAATCCACTCCCACCGTGGTTGGCGCGGTGAATTTTCTGGCGTTCCGCCGCGATTTTGTTTTGCGCGGCCGGCATCGCACGCCCGCATTGGATTAAGGAGCCGGATTAGCATGTCCCGTCCCGCCTTACCCACCTCGCCTTACTGCACGATCGGACCGTTCTTCCCCGGCGCCTTTGTCACCGGATGCGAAGACCTGACCAGCTATCAGGGACGGCGGGCGCAAGGACAGCACATCGTGCTAACGGGCAGCGTATTCGAAGAAGGCAATCGCCCAATCCTGAATGCAATCGTCGAGATCTGGCAGCCGGACGCCAACGGAATCTTTCGCCACCCGCTGGATCCGCATGCAGGCGACGCCGACCCGGGTTTCTGTGGTTGGGGGCGGGCGCGCACCGATGCCGACGGCCGCTACGCGTTTCGCACCGTGCTGCCGGGCGTCAGTCCCAGCGATCGCCAAGTGCGATGTCCGCACCTGAATCTGATGCTGCTGGCCATCGGCCTCACCCGCCGCCTGGTGACGACCGTGTTTTTCGCCGACGCGTTTTCTGCCGACGCGTTTTTGGCCGAAAAGCTGGATACGATTCGCGATCCGGTGCTGGATTGTGTTGCCGATCCAATCGCGCGTGCGCGGATGCTGGCCCGGCGGGAGAAGGATGGTAACGGCGCGGGCGAACCACCCGTCTATCGCTACGATATTGTTACCCGCGGCGATCTCGAAACGCCTTTCTTTGTAGATTAATGGCTTTAACACTCGCGTAACAGCCCCGCGGGTTTTCGCATCTAACGTCAGACGAACGCGTGTGCGGTAGCCTGCTGCACGGAGGAATCAATTGAGCGCGAAACAATCAAGTCCCGCCAAGATTGTGGTGGTGGAAGATAACGCGGCCGACGTGTTTCTGCTGCGTCACGCTTTGGACCAGCACCAGGAGAAGTACGAGCTCGATGTGCTTCGCGACGGCGAGGAGGCCATAGAATTCGTTGGCCGGCAGCGAATGGCGGGCGCCCGCGAAGAGCCTTGCGTCATCGTCCTGGATCTGCATCTTCCCAAGCACGATGGAACGGCGGTTTTAAAGGTGATCAAGCAAGAGCCCGCTTTGGCCACGGTGCATGTAGAGGCGCTCACCACACTGGCCAGCCCCCAGGACGAACAGCAGGTTCGCGAGTTGGGCGTTCGCCTCTACCGGGCGAAACCGACTTTAGTGGAAGAGTGGGTTAAGCTGGCGGCTGAGATTCTGGAGATCTGCCGCGAACAAGTCCGCATGGCATTCGTATAGGCAACTGAGCCGCGCTCCTCTTTCACTCCTTTCATTGCACCCACCACTGCATGGAATCCGCTGCCGCGGTGAAATACTCGTCCTTATTGCTGGTTGGATCTCGCTTGGTCCAATTGCCGGCTGGTTTGTAGTTCGGATCGTGATACACCCACAATTGCCCGCGATCGGCGTGCACCAGAATGGGCGCAGTCGCCGTCGCATCGTACGTCTCGTTGTCAATCGTAAACGTCAGATGCTTTCCATCCACCACGCCTACCTGCTGGAATGGCCGCTCATCCACAGCCTCAGTGGAGAAAAAGTAACCGCCATGCCCCGGCAAGTAGAACATCGCATAGCGCCCAGCCACATCCGACCCCGCGCCAGTGGGAGACGCCGACTTGTCTTGAATGTAAACTTTCAACCCGGCAAAGCGAATCTGCGCCGAACCTGCCGCGCCATTGTTGGCTCCTCCCCGCTCGCCGACCCGTATCTGGATCACATCGGTCAAATCCTGCCCCAGCCCTGGATTCGTCGGAATCGGAATCGTAAACCGCTCGCCCGAATGGAGCAGAGGGGATTCAGCTACTGCCGATAGCGTTGGGGTGGGCTTGCCGCCATCGGCATTGGGATAGCGGGTGGCGAAAGCTTCGGTGGCCGGCTTCGCGCTTATGCGGAAGTTCTGGCCATCCTGCGTGCGCACTACTTCCAGTTCGTATGCGAACACAGCCAAATTGTTCTCATCGCGAAAAATGCGATAAAAGCTATCGCCGGAAGCCGGCTCCAGACTGCTCTTCAATGTCAGCGGCGTGGCATCCGAACCGGCATTATCGGAACGGGCATTGTCGGAAGCGTTGGATATGGTCAATTGGACGCCGTTGCTCAAAGAAACACCTGCCGACGTCTGGGCTTGGCAGGAAACGGCGGCGAGTAGCAGGACTGTAATACGCATTAGTCACTCTCTTTATCCGATCCCGTGCACTCCGAGGGCCAATCTCACCCCTTGGATGGACTGGTCCTTCCAATGCCGGCTCAGGTTATCGATGCTCATGAAGGATCGCGGTTCCATTTGATCGATATACAGGCGGCCATAAAGATGATCGATCTCGTGCTGCAGAATGCGCGCATACCACCCTTGAGCCTCCACACGGCGCGGTTGGCCCAGCTCGTCCCAATATTCGACGGCCACCTGCCGCGAACGGTTCACCAGCGCACTGAACCCAGCCAGGCTCAGGCAGCCCTCGAAGAATTCCACCTGTTCTTCGGATTGCTCGATGATGCGGGGATTAATCAGAACTTGGAACGGCACCGCTTGGCGCTCGCGTTCCGCCAGGCGCTCGGCGGCGATGTCCTTGGAATACTCGGGGCGGTCTTCGATTACCGCAAGCTGGAGCGGCAATCCGATTTGCGGAGCTGCCAGGCCGACGCCCGGAGCGTCGCGCATGGTTTCGTGCATCCAAACGATCAGTTGCTGTGTTTCCGGCAGTGCTATTTCTTCCTGCGACAAAGGCCGGGCGCGTTGCCGCAGCACCGGCTCCCCCACTTGAACGATCTTCAGCCGCACGTTTTGATTCTAGCGGCTTCCACTGGATCGACGTACCCAGCCGCGACTCAAACCCAGCCGCGACTCAAGCGAGCCGCGACTCAAACCGAGCCGCGCCCGTGAGGAAGCGGTTTCGAAATTAAAGCGGAGCGCTCTGGGGCGGCGGGTCGTTGGCCAGGATGGCCATCACTTTCGTGAGCACGCTGGCGATATCGGCTGCCACCGCGGGCAGGGTGAAGCCGGTAGCCGCAGCCAGAAAACCGGCCAGGAGCGCATATTCCGCCAGATCTTGTCCGTGGGTGTCTTTCCAGATCTTCAGCTTCAGGCTGGCATCTATTATTCTCGTCATCGCCTTCTTCCTCCTCAGTACGTCCTGATTTTGGCAGCAGGGCGTGCTGGATCAAAGGCCCCAATGTACTGATTTTGCTGAAGCCACAGGGCTATGCCTTTTAGAACCCGGCCCGGCTTCGGCCTAGTATCCGGGTACTGCCCGCCTGCCTGTTTTCCGGTATACTGGCCGAAAACCAGGAGGAACCAATGAATCGGATGCCAGTCCTGCACTTGCTTCTGGTGTTAGGCGCAGTCGCCCCATTAGCGGCGCAGTCCCAACCGAGCTACGAAGTCGCGGCCTCGAAAAACGTCATGGTGCCGATGCGCGACGGCGTCAAGCTGGCCACCGACATCTACCGGCCCGCGCGCAATGGGCAGCCGGTGGAAGGTAAATTCCCGGTTCTGCTGGAGCGCACGCCCTATAACAAGAAGAGGGTGGATGCGGCGGCCAGCTATTTTGTGCCGCGAGGATACATCGTAATCGGTCAGGACGTACGGGGGCGTTATGGTTCGGAAGGGCACTGGCGTCCTCTCCAAGACGATCCGAACGACGGCTTCGATACCGCCAAATGGATTGGCGAGCAGCCGTGGTCGGATGGCGGTATCGGCACGATGGGGACATCCTATGACGGCGGCACGCAGCATGCTCTGGCGATCGCCAATGCTCCTTACTTGAAAACGATGATGCCTGTGGATGCTATGTCCGACACAGGCCGGTACGGCGTCCGCCACAATGGCGCATTCGAGCTGCGCCACTTCAATTGGGTACTTGGCGACGGAATGGCGGCCGAGAGCGGCAGCAATGAAGCGGTTGCGGCAGCGCGGGCCGTGTCGGATCCGGCTGCTGCTGCGGCCTTTGTCGAAATGGGCAAACACGTCCAGGACTACGTTCGCAGCCTGCCGTTGCGTCCGGGTACAACCCCGCTCAAGTTCGCTCCCGATTACGAAGCCTGGTTGATCGAAGCGATGAGGCACGGCGACTACGACGCTTACTGGAAAAATGCAGGCGCCAGCGTAGTGGACCACCTGGCGGAATATAAGGACGTTCCGGTGTACCACACCACCGGCTGGTACGATTCCTGGGGTACGCAAGTCGCGAATCTGAATTACGTCGAGCTGCATAAGGCCAAGAAAAGCCTGCAGCGCCTGACGATCGGCCCCTGGATTCACGGCAACCAGACTCACAGCTACGCCGGCGAAGCGCAGTTCACCGACGACGCCGCGCTGGATTTCAACCCGTGGCGGCTACGCTGGTTCGATCATTGGCTGAAAGGCATCGACAACGGAGTGGATCGCGAACCGCCGGTGCGAATTTATGTAATGGGCGGAGGCGACGCGCACAAAACTCCCGAAGGCCGCATCTTTGTTGGCGGGCATTGGCGTGACGAGCAGGAGTGGCCGCTCGCGCGCACCGCGCCCACGCCGTATTATCTGCATGCCAACGGCGTTCTTTCGCCGCAGAAGGCGGCCGATGACCGTCCCATCACCTACGCGTTCGACCCAAAGAACCCGGTACCGACCCTGGGCGGAAATGTTTCCTCGCAAGGAACGTTGATGTTTCAAGGCGCGGCGGACCAGCGCTGCCGCCCGGATTTCTGGCTGTGCTCCGATTCCAAGCCGCTCTCGGCCCGCAACGACGTGCTCGTGTTTCAGACTCCTCCGCTCACCGGCGATATCGAAGTGACGGGACGCCTGATCGTGAAACTGTGGGCGGCCTCCGATGGCCCCGATACCGATTTCACCGCGAAGCTGATCGACGTTTACCCGCCCAATGCCGGCTTCCCCGCCGGAGTGGATCTCAACATCGCCGATAGCATCGTGCGAGCGCGCTATCATAACGGCCTGGGCAAGGCGGAATTGCTCCAGCCGGGGCAGCCTTACGAATTCACCATCGAGATGTATCCCACTTCGCTGGTCTTCAAACGCGGCCACCGGATTCGCCTCGATATATCGAGCAGCAATTTCCCGCGCTTCGATGTAAATCCCAACACCGGCGAGCCGCTGAATAATAACCGGCGCTGGCGAGTGGCGGAAAATACGGTGTATATGGATGCCAAGCACCCATCGCAAATTGTGCTGCCGGTAATTCCGATGCAGGTAACGAACACCACTGCGCAGAAGGGCGGCCTGTAATCATTTCGCAGGCCACCAGCGAATCCGATCTTGTTTTGGTGCGCGGCTTGTGGCGGGAATACTGGGAATCGTTCGGACTGCCGATGGACTTTCAGGGCTTCGGAGATGAGCTGCTGGGGTTGCCCGGCGTGTATGGCGCCGAGGGTGGAGCGCTTCTGATCGCTAAACTGAATGATGAGCCTGCCGGGACGATCGCTCTGCGGCGGCTGGATCTGTTATCTGGTGAAGTGGCCGGTGAAGTAAAGCGGCTGTACTTGCGTCCGCAGTTTCGCGGCGAGGGGTTAGGAAGGGGCCTCCTGGAGGCTGTAATCGAGCATGCAGCAGCCGTCTCATATGAGTA
>Ga0181525_10001547_pt1 | contig 19508 bp, 20 predicted proteins | sample PEATcosm2014_Bin_48_FD_121100 | JGI IMG/M metagenome (GOLD analysis project Ga0181525, IMG submission 121100) | Peatland microbial communities from MTU Mesocosm Facility, Houghton, MI, USA - PEATcosm2014_Bin06_10_metaG | ecosystem: Environmental > Terrestrial > Soil > Wetlands > Peat | place...
ACCCCGTCGACAACAGGCTTCTCGGCGTCATTCGGTTGGGCGAACCGCAGCCGGGCAACATGAGTCCGCTGTATCACGGCCAGGTGCTTGTGCATGGCATGGGTTATTCGCCCGATCATAAGACCATCGCAGTCGTATCGATTGCTAGCAACTCTGTTACATTTATAGACACAGCCACGAATGCCACGAGGCACATTACCTATGTAGGGCGAGCGCCGCACGAAGCCTTCTTCACGCCCGACGACAACGAGGTCTGGGTCACGGTGCGAGGCGAGGACTACATCGCCGTGCTTGACGGGCGCACGTTCGAGGAAAAAACGCGGATAAAGGTCCCGGCAGGGCCCGGCATGCAGATTTTTTCGCCGGACGGAATGTATGGCTACGTCTGCTCGTCCTTCAATCCTGATACGGTGGTGATTACGGTCGCCGACCATCAGATCGTCGGCCATGTGAAGCAGGACAGTCCGTTCTGTCCCAACATTGCGGCCACACCGGACGGAAAACAGGTGTGGCTGACACTCAAGGATACCGGCACAACGCAGGTGTTCGACGCCCGGCCGCCGTTCGCCGTACTGAAGGTCCTCGACACCGGCCCGATCACCAACCACGTCAACTTCGTCTGGAACACGAACGGCATGTTCGCCTATGTCACGATCGGTGCGCTCAATGAGGTACAGGTCTTCCGGACCAGCGACTTCACTAAGGTGGCGACCATCCCGGTTGGTTTGCTGCCGCATGGCATCTGGCCTTCGGGCGACGGAACGCGTGTCTATGTCGGGCTTGAGAACGGTGACGGTCTTGCGGCCATCGATACACTGACCAACAAGGTCATTGCGACCATTCCGATTGGGCAGGCGCCGCAGGCTCTTGCCTACGTTTCCAACGCCGTGCCGGACGGGGACGGAATGCAGAATTTGCACCCGCTCGGAGATGCCGGCCAAGCGGTGCAGCTCGTCCTCGAGCCGGCGATGGCCGCTAAGTCTTCCGGCAAGTCGCCCACCAGCGTGTCCTTGTTCGATCAGGGCCTTACACAGGTCCTGGAAGCATCGGTGTCAGGATTGCTCCCGAAGCAGCCTTATGTGCTCGGCCTCGCCACCAAGCGGGACGGCAAAGGATCGGTCGAGCCACTCGCGGCCTTCACCACCAATCCAGCGGGGTCAGCGATCGTCAACGCCGTCGGACCAATCCGTCAGATCGTAGAGGGTGCACAAAGCGCGCAGCGGCGCTATCTAGTGATCGTTGAGGGGACCGCCGAAAAATTGGGTGCGCCAGTGCAAGTGCAGGCTGAGTAGGAAGAGGCTTTGAATTGATTTCTCGCACGTCAGCTTAAACCTTGCCGGTGGAAGATTCGGAGCTTCTGCGAGCACGATGAGCCCATGAAGTGCAGGACGTGCACGCCCCTCCAATCGAGCACCTCACGAGTCTTGATGTCGCCGTCGACGAGTTGAACCACGTGTTTCCTCTCTAAAAAACCAGAACGCAGGGGTCAAACGCTTCACTTCTGCGATGTCCGAGTTGTGACCGCTTTCCATTCTATCGCGTCCAAATCGCGGCACTTCGGGTTATTTGCCCAAGCTCAAAATATACGCGACAATTGCTTTTGTATGAGAACAAGCCAAATTGCGCGTGGTAAGCCATTTGGGTTATCCGGACCCTGATGTGTCGTGGCGAGAACCCATTTCGGAGATTCCGCACTCAAATCCATGCGTTGAATGATCAACGCAAATGATTGCGCCGGCAGGCTTAAGGTAGAGGGAGAAGGTATGCGCGATGTCGCTATTATCGGCTCGGGCCAAGCCGGCCTGCTTGCCGCTCACGGCCTCGTTGACGCGGGACATCGCGTAACGCTTTATTCCGACCGGACGGCCGAACAGTGGCTCAACGAGAGCCGCCCTACCGGCACTGCAGCGCGCTTCCATACCTCCCTTGAATACGAGCGCGAGCTCGGCCTGAACCACTGGGAGAAGGAAGCGCCGAAGGGCGAAGGCGTGCATCTCACCTTCTGCCCGGCCAAGGATAATCGGCTGCTAACCCTGGCCGGACGCCTCAAGGACTATTTCCTTGCTATCGATCTGCGATTGCAGAGCCACCGCTGGATGAATGATTTGGCCGCCAAGGGCGGCAAAATCGAGATCGAAAACGTCACCGTACCGCGTCTGGACCAGATTGCCGGCGAACATGAATTGACGATCGTGGCGGCCGGGCGCGCCGACCTTTGCAATCTATTCGAGCGCGACGTAGCACGCAGCGTCTACGACAAGCCGCAGCGCAACCTTACAATGATCATTACCACAGGAGGCAAGATGGGCTTTGCCGGCGTACCGTTCCTGCCGGTCAAGTTCAATTTTTTTGCTCCGTTCGGTGAAGCCTTCTACGTGCCCTACTTCCATAAGGACCACGGGCCGACATGGAACATGCTGATCGAGGCGAAGCCCGGCGGTCCACTCGATCGGTTCGGCGACTGCAAGAGCGGCGAGCAGGCGGTCGAGCTCTACAAACAAGTGATCAGAGACGTCATTCCCTGGGACTACGACTGGGCGAAGGATATGCAGCTCGCCGATCCGAACGGCTGGCTAGTGGGCCGTTTCGCGCCGACTGTGCGCAAGCCGGTCGGCCGATTGCCGTCGGGGCGGATCGTAACGCCGCTCGGCGATACCGCTATGGCACTCGATCCGATCGGCGGACAAGGCGCCAACAACGGCAACAAGATGGCGCGCAACCTCGTCGAGTCAATTATTGCGCGAAAGGATCTACCTTTCGATGCGCGGTGGATGACCGACACCTTCGAGCGTTTTTACGATCGCTTTGGACGCATTACCTACACGTTCAACAACATTCTCCTCGAGCCGATCACTAACGCCGGCAAGATGCTCCTGATAGCACAATATGGCACCGACGGCCGCACCAGAGGCTCGACCGGCCAGCAACGTATTGCCGACGCCTTTATTGAAAACTTCAACGACGCCAACGGCCTCACGCCCGCTTTCCTTGACGCGGGCAAGGCTCGCGCCGTGATCAAGGAGCAAACCGGCGTGAGCTGGCCGCTGGCCGTAGCTCGCGGGGCGCTCGGCGTCGCCAGGGGGCAGCTCCGGCAAAAGCTTGGTCGCGAGCCTGGCCACCCGGCCCTTAACTAACGCGACTTTCTCACATCGATATGTGTCGATGAGTTTGAGTTGAGGGCTGACTGCAGGGTCTGGTCTCGGTCGTCCATGTGAAAATGCGTCGATCTTAACGGAGCCAAACGAAAGGTCCTCCCAATGAAAAAGCCCGCTTGCGTCTGGTAGGCGTCGGCCCCGGCAATGGCGCCGCCCTGGCCCGACGCTTCGCCGCAGGCGGATACGCGGTTGCCTTGATGGACGTCTGCTCGTGGCCCCAAACTTCGTTTGCTGCAAGACAGCAAAACGTCAGCGACTGGAGTTAAAGCGGACTCGTCACCGACAGGCTCAAAGAGACGCTGATGACCCAATCGCCGACATATCACTGCGCCGCAGCAAGTGACGGTCCGAGCCAACTCCAGACAAGCAGAAGTTAAACCCTGCCGGCGAACGGGTGCTATCAAGCCTGCCGAAAGTACGGCCTGTCCTTTAGATTTAACATGATTATGGGATAAGCCATCAAAGCCGCTCCGCCGAAAATCGCTAGCGTCACCGTAGTCCAGTCAAGCACTGCCTCGTGCCCAGCCTTTTGCCACACAGCTATTCCGGTCGGGAGAAAGAGCAGGATTGCGGTAACAAGACCCGGCGAGAACCGCCCACCCATTCGTACAAAAGGCAGGATGTGGAAGAACATCGCATTGATCAGCATGAGAGAAGCAAATATCAACGGCGCCAAGGGAAGCGTCGGCGACAATTCGGCCTGCGCGATACCGAGCGAGATCACGACCGCGTTTGTGACATAGAAATCGCTCCACTCGACAGGCAGTTTGATCACTGCTCTTGCCCAGTTCCGCCAGTCGAACGTAAATTCTTCCATGATATGTACGGCGTACGCAGCCATTGAGAGCCAAGCCAAAGTTTGTAGCGTCATCGATCGTCTCCACGTCACGTCGCGAAAGGTTGTGAGGAGCTATTATCGACACTTATTTTAAGCGACAAATACAATGTCGGTATGCCCTTAAGACCCTTGATCGCCTTCCATTCGAAGAAGCCGTCGACCGGAAGAATGCAGCGGCGCCGCGCATAGGCGTCGCGGAATGTCGGCAAAGTCGCTACCGCTTCCGCCTTTGCGTTTATCGGCTTGCGTCCGCCTTTCGGGTCCTTGCACCAGTACGGGATCAGTCCCCAGCGCAAAGGGTCGAGCGAAACCTGGCCGGTGTCGCAATTGCGACGGATGACCAAGAGCTCCTGGCTCGGGGCGCCGTTGTACCGGGGAGGATAGTTGCTGATCCAGCTGTCGTGGACGTTCATCCCGTCCATGATCGCCAGATTAAGCGGCCCGCTGCTTTGGATCACTCTTCCGCACATCTGCATAATGCCGCTAGATGTGCTTGACCCAATCCGGAGCCACGTCGACTATTATGTAGCACTGAATCGAACGCTTCAAAACCGAGGTTTCACTTTGGCCGCCAACGCAGACGATCCCGGCCTCACCCCCGACGAAGCGATGGCCGCCTTAACCGAACTTTTCTCCGATCTGCCGAACTCATCTAACTTCAATTCGCGCCGGTACATACTTGCGCTTGAAGCCGGCGAGCCCGTTTTCCGGCGCGACGATATATGCCTGGCCCTCGAAAACGCGGTGAACGAAATACTCGGGCTACCACCGAACAAAGACAGGGACGATATCGTCCCGCAGAAACTCTCCAAGCTGTTTTCTGGTCGTCGTCAACCTCAAGGCGTTTAAGCCTCAACTGCCCATGAACCCCAGGGCCAAGCAGCTCATGGCCGTCGCGCACAGCTTCCGCCGCTTAGCGTTGAGAAGTCCGTCAAAGCGTGAGGAGTACATGAAGTGCGCGAGGCTCGGCGTGATATTGGCGCGCTTGGCCCAAGAGAGAAACGCGCCGCCGCTGCCTAATCTCCCGGATCGCCAAGTGGCTTCGGAAACCAGCTCTCGCGCAAATTAGCCGAGCCTAAATCGCCCTTAACTAGCACGCAATTTCCACCGGCCGGCGCCGCTATGGAATAGGCTGCGCTCTCTCCATTGAGCGTTACGGTGTATAGCTTGGTGGTCTCGTCAAAACTCCACGTTCCGTCAACTTTCAGGTATTTTCCGCGCTCGTTCCTTTTTGCCTTGTCGTACATGACGGCTCGCAGATCATCGGAAAACTCAAGTTCCTTCGTTCCATCAAGCGACGCCATATAAGCGCAATCCAAGAGGTCAGCCCATCCCGCAGGCCACGGCTGTTCGGCCGCGAGTTCTTCATGTCGCCGGAAGATCAAGTACGCGACACCCGCGACCGCGATAGCCAGCACGAGCAGCCGCAGATATCGCGTCCTGGACGGCGGCTTAGGCCATTGGACAAGATCTGGTTCAGCGGAGGTGTCGATCACAGCAGGCAATTTTCGTGGGTTGTATTTCTCTGGCATCGAGTGTGGCCTCCGATGTTGCACCTACCTCCTCGCCCAGAGCCATCCGCCAAAAAGGGCCAACAAGATCCCAACCGAAAAAACGTATCGGTACGCAATGCCGTCAACGGTGCCGTTGATTACGTTCCAAGCTATCCCAAAGCTGGGCAGATACCGGTCTAAAAACGAGAAGCCTATAATTATTACCCCGCAGCCAGATAATACCCACAGCGCGGGGTGGGCCATGTGCGCCCTGCGTAGCAACTTCGTTGCCGCATTCTCCGGGAGCACCCAGCCGCATTCAGAGCACCGCGGGATCTGCTTGACTGAGTAAGTGCCCACCCGATTGAGCACTCGACAATCCGGATTGGCGCATCTGACATCGGACATCTGAAGCGCGCCCTGCATTCTTTCGGAGCTATTTTATTCTAATAGTTCACGTCCGCGATCTTCAAGCGGATTCGGAACGATCGTTCCTGGAAACATCGTTCCTACCATGGTTGCCCTTGGTTCCATGGACTTGAAGAGGGCGATGGCGATCAATTTGCGCCGCGAACGCCATGCTAGGGAATTGACGCAAGAAGAACTGGCTGACCGGGCGGGATTAAGCGCCCGTTATCTCGGATCGATTGAACGAGGGGCGGTTTCCGCAAGCGTCAGCGTGTTGGGCCGCCTGGCGCAGGCGCTGCGGATTGATCCGTGCGAATTGATTCGCAATCCTCAGCGTCGCTGATGTCGCACGGGGCCTGACTGTTTGCACACCCGCAGGCCCGAGGGATGATGTAGGGAAGTTACTTCCGACGAGAGCGGTTATCGAATAGAACAAAGTGCGGTTCGCCGATACAGAGAGACAGTCGGAAAGGGAACATTAAAGCAATTTCAGTCGTTTTGAAGAAATGATGATACTAGCTGCCAGGCGAGTGATTCGGTTCCAGGTCTCAGGCGCTGGTGCCAATATAGGCCGAAATTACCGCCGGATCGCGTCGCACCGTTTCTGGGACGCCATCAGCGATAACCCGGCCGGCATCGAGAACCGTGATCCATTCCGCCAGTGTCATTACAAACCGCATATGGTGTTCAACGAGCAGAACCGTTACTCCCGCGCGCTGGATATGGCGCACAACGCCGGTTAGGTCCTGGACTTCAGACGGGCTCATCCCGCCAGCGGGCTCGTCGAGCAAAAGAAGTCGCGGCCGACTTGCCAGCGCACGAGCGATCTCCACTCGGCGCTGATCAACCAAGGTCAGTTGATCGATAGCGCGGTTGCCTTGCTTCCCCATGCCGACGAATTGCAGCGCTTCATGCGCTTGGGTTGCAGCATCGCCTGGGCGGAATGGAAGGACAAAATCGACAACATCGCTCCACGTCCCAGCGTTGGTCTGAGCATCGCTGCCGATCATGACATTCTCCAGGACGGAGAGACCCTTGAACAACCGGACGTGCTGAAAGTTTCGAGCGATCCCCATGCCGTGAATCGTGTCGGGACGGCCACCGGTATATTCCTGCCCAACGAATGCGACGTTTCCGCTTGTTGGAGAAATCACTCCGCTGATGATATTCAGCAAGGTGCTCTTGCCGGCCCCATTGGGACCGATCACGGCGTGGATCCGCCCCTCAGCCACCTCGCAGCTCACGTTGCTCAGCGCCAAAAAACCGCCAAACCGTTTCGACACCTCGTGGACTTGAAGAATGGCGGTCATTGACGGGTCCTGATGGCGGTTACCAAGCCGTCCGGTCGCCAAAGCGCAACGGCAATCAGCAAGGCGCCGAAGAACGTCATTCGCCAATCCTGGAGGAAGCGAAATATTTCTGGGGTTAGCGTCACCACCGCAGCGCCGGCTATCGGGCCTAGCGGATTGGCGATTCCGCCAAGAACAACGAACAGAAACGCATCGGCGGAGCGCAAAAAGCCGAACTGGGCCGAATCGATGAATAGCGTGTAGTGCGCGTAGAAGGCGCCGGCCACGCCCGCTATGAAAGCTCCTACAGCGAATGCGGTCAGCTTCGCGCGCACGACATTGACGCCCATCGCCTGGGCGGCGACTTCGTCGGCATGGACGGCGATCATGGCGCGACCCATGCGCGCGTAGCGATGCCGCCATGCGACCAAGCTGGTTAAGAGGCAGGCGGACGCCACCCAGGCCAAATTCGTGTACGGCGCCATTCCGCCAATACCGCTCGCGCCGCCGGTGAAGGCGAAATTGAGAAAAAAGACCCGCACGATCTCGCCGAAGCCGAGCGTGAGAATGATCAGATAGATGCCGCGAATTCTGATGGCTGGAATGCCGACGACGATGCCGCTCAAGGCCGCAAGCAAACCGCCTATACCGACCGCAATCCAAAACGGCATGCCGCTTTTGGTCAGCACCGCACTTGCATACGCGCCGATGGCCATAAAGCCGCCCTGGCCGAGCGAGATCAACCCGGCGGTCATCGGGAAATAGAGGCTGAACGCCATAAGCACGTTGATGCCGAAAAAGATCGCGACTGAACCCCAATAGCCCTCGAACACGGATCAGCGCTCCACAGCCACGCCGGTTGCGAACAGGCCGCGTGGTCGCACCAACAGGACAATGATCATAAGGCCGAAGGCCACGGCATCCCGGTACGAGGAAGCAGCATAGGCAACGCAGAGAACTTCGACCGTTCCAAGAAGGAGACCGCCCGCCATGGCGCCGTAGATACTGCCCAGCCCACCGACCAGCATGATGGCCAATCCTTTGACCGCCATGTTGATGCCCATGAACGGCGAAACCGCTGTGTAGGCGAGACCGACTAACACGCCGGCGATGCCTGCGAGACCTGAGGCGACCGCGAAGGTCAGCATGATAACCGCGTCGGCGTTGATGCCGAGGACGCTCGCGATCTCGACATTCTCCGCAACCGCCCTCATCGCCATTCCATAACGCGTCCGCGATATGAAGAGATGCAGGACGATCATTGATAGAATTGCAATCGCCATGATAAACACCTGAGTCGCGCTAACGAGCAGCGGGCCGATGTGGTAAACGTCGCTGCCGACACCGGCTGGGAACTCGCTTTGCTCCGCGCCGAATATCTTCGTGAATATCTCCTGCAGGATCAGGCCCGCACCGATGCTCGAAACCATCGGCGCGAGAAAGCTGCCTCCTTTGCGCCGAATGGGCCGAAATAGAATCAACTCGAGAACGATGCCCAACAGCGCCGTGCCGACGATCGCGGCCGCCAGCGCCACTACGGGTCCGACGTGAAAGGCAAGCATGACCTCCAAGCCGATATAGGCGCCAACCATAAACACCTCGCCATGGGCGAGATGAATGAGCCGAAGAACGCCGAACACCAGCGAATAACCAATTGCGACCAGCGCATAGGTGCCGCCAAGCATAAGTCCATTAGTGAGTTGCTGTAGCAGCATGACAAAGCCTCGTCGCTCCGCCGCAACGGCGCGCGCCGTTACCGCTTGTCGGTCGCAGTCCCTTCCCTGATGAAGACCGCAAACTCATTTAACTGCGCCCGCACGGCTTCGCGCGTCGCCTTGTCGATTAGCTGATCCGTTTCGTCGAACTTCGTCGTCGCGGGTCCAATCATGACCTCAGGGCGCGGCATGACGCGCGCGTTCACGAAGACCATTATCTGCCTGAGGTGATGCTGCATCCGCACGCCGCCCATCGGTCCGCCAGATACCGATTGGATCAATACCGGTTTGCGCGCGAACGGTTGGTTCGGCGTACGGGATACCCAATCGATCAGATTTTTCAGCCCGCCCGGTACCGAATAATTGTATTCGGGCGAGGCTATCAGCAGGCCGTCGGCCTCGCGTATCGAAGCCGCGAGTGCGTTTACCACTGCTGGAAAGCCGCTCAGTCGTTCCAGATCGCCATCATAGACCGGAATGTCCGCGACGGACGGGCCTTCTTTGAAAATCAGGTCGCCCGCCGAAAGCGACGGCAGTGCGCGCAGCAACGCGGCATTGTAGGACTCCTTCCGCACGCTTCCGCATAAGGTCAGAATGTTCAATGAAAAGTCGGCTGTCATGTTCGCCTTTCGTCTCAATAGGGACCATAGCGCGGTCATGGTCGTACAAACGAGCCGTTCGGCCGGGAAACGACTTCACCGTCACGGGCGATCATTTTGCCGCGTAAGAACACGCCCTCGACCCGGCCATTGATCGTGCGGCCCTTAAGCGTGGTGTAATCCGCTTTACTGCGTTGCTGACTGTCGGTGATCAACGTGCGATCCGTCCCATTTATGACGATGAGGTCGGCGTCGGATCCTACCTGCAGCGCGCCCTTCTTTGGAAAGAGACCGAACGCCTTCGATGGTCGCTCTGCGCATGAACGCGCGATGTCGGACATGGATAGTTGGTCGTCTGCGACGAGGGCCAGCATCGACATACACAGCGTCTGCAAGCCGGGCATGCCGGGCGGTGTGCGCCAAACGTCGCTCCAGCCGAGTTCCTTGTCCTCGCGCAATACCGGCGAATGATCGCTCACGACCATGTCGATTTCGCCGGACCGGACCGCTGAACGGAGGCAGTCGCGTTCATTGCTGGTTCGGATCGGAGGAATGATGATTCCATACGGTCCCAATTCGACCGCCTCCTCTTCGGCGAACAAGAGATGGTGAGACATCACCTCAGACGTTAGCGGCAGCGAATCGCGAAAACGCCGGACCAGATCGATGCTTTTCTGCGAGGACAATGATCGGAGATGGACGCGCGTGCCGGTCTCGCATGCGACGGTGCAAGCGCGCGTGATGCCAAGGCCCTCTGACAAGGTCGGGCGCGTCATCGCAAAGTTTTGGACCGGCGGCAGGGGATCTCCCCTCCGCTGCGGATCGAGATGCTGTCGTTCCGCCTCGCGCTGCTTTTGCAGCTCGGTGAGTTTTGCAATCAGGGATCCCGAGTGCGGCGTGACACCAACGACGCCGCCCACGTCATGAACGAGCTTCATAAGCCGGTGGAGTTCGTAGTCATCGTGGGCGACGACGAAGGCCGGATTGCCGCCATAGGCGAGAAATAGCTCGAATGACACCGGGCCGAGCGACGCCATCTCTTCGATCTCGCCGCATTCGGTCTTAGGCGACACCAGGGCCTGAATGGCAAAATCCACGAAAGACTCCTGCTCGCCGATCCGCTTCTTTCTTTCGAAATAGCTTGCCGAGACCGTGCGCGGATCGTCGGTGGGCATGAGCATGATGGTTGTCACCCCACCGATGGCGGCGGCGGCGGTGGCGGAGCTGAAATCGTCGAGCCGGTGGCGCAGCAAATAACCGGGTATGTGGACATGGGCATCGACTAACCCGGGAAGGATGAATTTGCCCTTGGCATCGATTTCGGTAGCGGCGGCGGGCGTCTCGCCGGCCTGTACAATCGCCTTGATGATTCCGTTGGCGATGCCGATGTCGGCGCGGGTGAGCCCGTCCGAGCTGACAATGGTCCCGCCGCGCACAATCAGATCAAACATACAGCAACCGAAGTCCGTTTCGCAGGCCCGAACCGCGGCAAGGCATCGCCGGTTCACACCGCATTAGCCGCCTCAAGACCGCGCTTATACTTGTCGACCACCCAGGTGTTGAGCTGGGTTATCGCGTTCTCTAGGTAAGACAGCCGTCCGGGCGGCATGTACCGCGAATGATATGCTTCCTGCAGTGCCGCCTGCGTTACTTGGTCCTGCATAATGATGATCTTCATGTGCTCGAACTGCTCGTGGCGGATGCGATCGAAGTCAGGTACTTCGGTTGCAGGCTTGCAGTAAAAATTGACACGGCGCGAGTTCATGATGCCGGCCGATACCGGGCTGAGAAACGTGATGGTGACAAACGATGGCTGCAACACAGCAACCGCACAAGGCATGATCGAAATAAACAGCACCCGGCTGCGCTGCTCTTCGCTCAGCCCCTCGATCTCCGGCAGCCGCCGACTACCCGATTCCTCAAACAGATCGCCGGTCGCCTTTGCAAAGCCTGTGGTGCGCATCACCTGGCCGTCGCCGATCTCGAAGTCGCAGAATTGAGTCAGATTCGAGGGCACGGCGTCATGATAACCCTTGTGGACATACGAGGTGTGATATGGCTCCAACGCATTTTCGTGATGCAGCTTCCAATTCCACTTCAGCGATTCTTGCGGGAATACGTGGGCCGGTATCAATTGTTCCAACCCGTAGCTGGCGAATTCGGCGTCAAGCTTAGCCAAACCCGGAGCAAGCTGCGGCGCGTCGTCGTGGAAGTTGAGGAATATCAGCCCATGAAAGATTTCCGACTTAATTTCGGGGAGGTGCATTTTGTCACGCAACACGGAGACCGGAGTGGTCTCGCTCATTGACGGCGCTCCCAGGAGCCGACCGTCCAGCCCATAGACCCAATTGTGATAGGGGCAAATGAGCCGGCTTCCGTTCATGCACCGGCCGGGCTGCGGATTTTGCAAGACGCCGCCGACAAGGGGATGACCGCGGTGTCGGCAAATGGCCGATAGCACGCGCACGTCACCGTTTTCGTCCCGAACGACCACGACAGGTTCATTCAAGACGGTCAGCGGCAAATAGTCGCCGACGTTTGGCACCTCGTTGATGTGGGCTATGCATAGCCATTCCCGTGAAAATATGGCGTATTTCTCGAAAGCCCAGAACCGCTCGCTTACGTAGGCCTCTTGCGGAAGTAGTTCCGCTTCCTTAACCGGAAGAACGCTGAACCGCGTACGTCCGACGATTTGGCGGGCGAACTGGAAATCTATTTCGTCCGCTACTGTTTGGGGCACGAGCGAGGTCTCCTCTAATCGGCAAGGACGCGTTTTCGCACTGACGCGTTTTCGCACTTTTGCCAAATTCGTTCGGCGGCAAACTTAAATTTTGCATTGCCCTGCCGCGATATGTAGCACCAAATGGTCGATGCCGGGCATGGCGTTGCTCTATGACCTTGGGACCGGGTCGTGGTGCGGCAACTCGACCGGTCGTCTGGTCCGGTTCTTGCTTCTAAGGCCTTGAAGTGTAAGCCGATTGTTGCGATTCTGGCTGTCGGAGGCAGACCGCGATGGGCAAGTCTGAGGTGATTTCCGAACCGAGCGTCACGTTTGCGCGCAACGTCGACTGGAATCTGTTCAAGGTGTTCCACGAAATTGCCCGGCGCGGTGGTATCAGCGCCGCCGCAAGGGCCTTGAACAAGAAGCAACCCAGTGTCACCGCAGCGCTGCGGCGGCTCGAAGACCAAGTTGGCGCGACGCTATGTACGAGAACACCACGCGGCGTCCAATTGACGGTGCATGGACACCAGCTGTTGGCAGCTTGTGAGAGTCTGCAGGCGTCGGTTCAAGATATTCCGCGAGCAATTTCCGCCACCAACGCGGAGGTTTCAGGTACGGTCACGCTGCGCGTTTTGTCGAACTTGTACAATCTCAGCGCGCTGAGCGGCATTTTTGATGATTTTCACACCCGCTATCCCCGCATTGAGATCAGGCTCGACGTGGCGCCGTGGCGCGAAATTTTGAACTCTTTGAAGAAGGGTGAGATCGAGCTTGCGATCGGATTTGCCGATGAACTCGACGACCGCTATCTCTTCATCCCGATCACCAAACAGCCCCAACAACTTTATTGTGGCCCAAAGCATCGATTCTTTGGACGGCCTGCAGTCTCCCCCACGCTTATGGAAGCCGAGCCTTTTGTCATAACGCGCGATGAGCCGCTTCCCTACATTCGCTATCGGGACCGTTACGGACTCGGCCGCCACATCGGCGGCTTCGCCGACAGCCTGAATGAGCGTATGTGGCTCATCCAGCTCGGCATGGGCATCGGTTTTCTTCCGAAACCGATCGTTGAGAATTCAAATTTCGCTTCGGTGCTGTGGCCGCTGTTGCCTGACGACGAAGCGCCGATTTGCAGCGTCTATCTGATGGCGAACGGACACGCTGCGCGCAGCGCACCAGCGCAACTATTGCTGGATACCGCTGTGACGCATCTGCAGCGGGGCACCAGATGATTCTCCGCTTTGCTACGGTAGCAGGCAAGCACCTGTCTCCGCGCCGGCAGCACACATCATGATGATAATTCATCTATCGGAAAAAGCGGCAGTGGATTTGGAATTAAACGATGGCGGTTACCGAGAAAACTTCGGGTCCGATCTGGCTGGGCGATTGTTACAGATCGGAGGGCAGTTCGCCGAAATACGCTTCGCGAACTTTCTCGTTTGAACGCAAGTCATCTCCATCTCCCGCAAGCACAATCCGTCCCGTTTCGAGTACGTATGCCCGATTTGCCAATTTCAGCGCGGCATTGGCGTTTTGCTCGACCAGCAGAACGGTCACTCCAGTCCTGGCCAATTCCGCAACAATAGCGAAAATTTCTTCCGCAATGAGAGGTGCAAGGCCGAGAGACGGCTCATCAAGCAGCAACAGCTTCGGATTCGCCATCAATGCACGTCCAATGACCAGCATCTGCTGCTGACCGCCCGAAAGATTCCCGGCGAGGTGTTGCAGCCTCTCGGCAAGAAAAGGAAAACGCGTCAAGACCGCCCCAAGCTTGTCTCTCGACTCCACTCGGTTGCGGTTTGCAAAGCTACCGAGAACGAGGTTCTCCCGGATAGAAAGCTCGCGCAGAACACCCCGACCTTCCGGCACGTAGGCAATGCCCATCCGCGCGACGGTGTGTGTGCGTAACGAATCCAGCCTGCGGCCGTCATATTCAATCGTGCCGGCGTGGAGTGGCGCGAGCCGCATGATGGCACGCATCAGAGTGCTTTTTCCCGCCCCGTTGGCACCGATCAGTGTGACGATTTCGCCGGCCTCCACTCTCAGCGAGACGTCAGTTAGGGCTTGGCTCTTGCCGTAACGAACAGACACGCCTTCCAGCCGCAACAAGCTCATGCGGCAGACCCCGGAATGACGAAAGTCTCCGCGGTCTGAATAACGCGCCAAGAGGAAGATGCCGGCGTCAAAGCTGCGCGTCTACCGTCGCGAGCGACAAGGGTCCATCGACGCAGTCTATGATGGTCATCGGTCTGATGGCGCTGTGGGCATCGAAAGAGGCATGGTAAAAAATGTCATCCGCCGGAGTGCGCGAAGCTTTTCGCGGAATTTTATAATCTGAGGCACCCATGGGATCAACGGCTACGGCTCCCCAACACCTTGATAGTCGCCCTCTGATCAGCGGTTTTGGGGTGGAAATCACCGGCATTGACGTTCGGACAGCCGATCGCGAAACCCTGAACGAAGTCGCCACCACTCTGGCGCACCACGGCGCCATCGTGTTGCGCGGACAGCAGTTGAACCCGCACGAGCAAGTCGATTTCACGAGCGTGTTCGGCGAGCCGGCGGGCAATCCGCAGCTAGAATTTACGGTTCCAGAAGAACCCAAGGTTTTCGTCATCTCGAACAAGATTGTCGACGGCAAACCGATAGGCGACCCGGAAGCAGGCACGGCCTGGCACACCGACCTGAATTACGAGCGCCGGCCGGCGGCCTATACGTGCCTGCATGCGGTCGAAGTTCCGCCCGAAGGTTCGGACACACTCATCGCCGATACTTGCGCTGCGTGGAGTGCTTTGCCGCAGCAACGCCAGCGGCAAATCGATGGACTTAGGGTGCATCATAGTTATGCTAATCTTGCTGCACGGTCGCACCGGACCCTGACGGAACAGGAAAGGCGCGAATACCCGGATGTGCTTCATCCCCTGGTTCGCAGGCACCCGGCCGACGGCCGTAAGGCACTTTGGGGACTTTCCACGACCACACCGAATGGCATCGTGGATATGCCAAATCCGGCCGGCAAAGAGTTGATCCGGGAACTGATGGAATTCGCTACCCAGGACCAGTTCGTTTACCGCCATAAGTGGCAGGTCGGCGACATCCTTGTGTGGGACAATCGATGCACGCTGCATCGCGGCACGCCATTCGACAAGGGCAAATACATTCGCCTCGTCCATCGCACCTGGGTACGAGGTGAAGAGCCGGTCTAGAGGCAGCAGGCCACGCGCTGCGCGTCTCAGCGATGTGTGCTGTTAGCGCGTCCCTTCATCAATCAAAGCACTTCTTGTTCGATGAGGTCGAATATCATGCCGGGGTCGAAATGACGCGAGAGCAAGCGGATCACCTGGCATGAAGAAGGCAAACTTAGTGACACCCCGGGAAAAACATGATCAACGATGACTGCTGTCGGAGGTAAGTCATGTACCGAATACTGTTTTTGATCACGGCGCTGACGGCGGGCGCGCAGGCCGCCTATGCGGATGTGCGGATTGGTATCCTCATGCCGCAAACTGGCGCCGGTTCACGATATGGCCAGGAACAACGCGTAGCTGTCGAGATGTTCTTGGAAAAGTACGGTGACCTCGGCGGCGCCGCGGGGAAGCTTGTTCCGATCATTTACGATACGCGATGGAGCGGTACGGAGGCCATCAGCGTGACGCGCAAGCTCATCGAGTCCGATGAAGTCGCGATCATCGTTGGACCTATGTCAAGCAGCGAGAGTGAAGTCGCTATGCCAGTCGCCAATCGGATGGAAACGCCGATCATCACGCCAACAGCCGCAAAACCAGGGATCGCCACCGCCAACCGCCCCTGGGCTTTTGGCTTCGCTACTACCGCGGACAAGCTCGATGGTTCGCTCGTGACCGCATGGCTCGATGCACACCCTTCTAAAAGCGTGGTCATTTTGGTCGATGCCAAGGATGCGGTTTCCAACAGCGAGTGCACGCGCGTTTTCCCCCCTGCGCTCGAGAAATCCGGCGTCAAGGTGCTCGATACGATTTCATTTCAGACTGGAGACATCGATTTCTCAGCGCAGGTTACCAAAGCCAAAAGCCTTGACCCGGATGGAGTGGTGCTGTGTGGACTCTACACAGAATCCGCGCATGTGGTGAAAGAGATGCGACGGCAAGGAATGACACAGCCAATCGTCGCGGGAATCGCGGTCATGAGCGACCGGTTTAACGCGCTCGCCGGCGCCGACGCCAACGGCATTATGAGCGTCACGGACTTTTTTGCCGGCAATCAAGATCCAACGATTGCCGCCTGGGCGCAAGAATATGAAGCACGTTTTAAAAATCCTCCGACCAATGTCGGCGCTTTGACATACGACACGCTTTATTTGACGCGTGAATGCATCCTCCAGCGCGGCGTTGCCGGCAAAGACCTTGCGGCCGATCGCACCGCAATCCGCGATTGCTGGGCGCAACTGAAGGAAGCCAAGGCGCCGTTGACCGGAGCCAACACAGTGAACACGGACGGGTATGCGGTTCGCAAAGCGACGATCGTGACGATCCAAGGAGGCAAAATGGTTGCCGTGCACTAGGGCAACTTCGACCGCCGCGTTGGGCCATCTCAGCGCCTTTGACCGCCAAATGCGTCCAGCCTTTTTAAATATTGTAGTGGCAGTCGCAAAAAAGCCGATCACGTTTGGGAGCGTTGAGAAATGGGAGCAAAGATGATGGGGGCGCGGGTCCCTCGTCTCGAAGACCCCCGTCTTCTGCGCGGCCAGGCAAGTTTCGTTGATGATCTGCGCATGCTGGGAGTTTTGCACGCCGCAATCTTACGCAGCACTCACGCCCACGCCCGAATTCGCAAAATCAATCTCAGCGCGGTGCGCGCCGCAGCCGGCGTGGTGGACGCCTTTTGCCTCGGCGACATTTGGCAGAACCCGCCGACGATCCCGGTGTTGGTCGGCGTCCCCTCTCTGCTGCCCTGCGCACAACATCCACTAGCTCGCGACGTCGTGAGGTATGTCGGGGAGCCCGTGGCGATCGTCCTGGCATCGGATCGCGTTTGTGCCGAGGACGCCCTCGAAGCCGCAGAAGTAGAATATGACCCATTACCTAGTTCGACTGATGCCGATCGAACACGCGCGGCAGAGGCGCCATTGCTGCACGCTACCGCACCTGGAAATGTTGCGGCGCGCTGGACGCAAGGCTTCGGCGACGTAAAAGCGGCGTTCGATGGAGCCGACCACATCGTGCATGATCGACTTCGCATGCAGCGCTACACGGGCGTGCCATTGGAAACCCGCGGCATCTTGGCTAGCCCTGATCCGATTAGTGGTGAACTGATCGTATGGGCATCGGGTCAATGGCCGCATTACCGCGCGGCGCATAACTGCGGCCATGCTCGGCATTGAAGAACGGTCCATCAGATGCATCCTGCCGGACGTCGGCGGCGGTTTTGGCATTAAATGCGACATTTACCCTGAGGACATTCTGATTCCGTTCGCCGCTACGCGCCTCAATCGCCCGGTCAAATGGATCGAGGATCGCAGGGAACATTTCCTCGGAAGCGTGCATGCGCGCGAGATGACATTCGACCTTGAACTGGCGCTCAAAGCCAACGGAACAATCATTGGCATGCGTGGCCAAATCATCAGCGATCAGGGCGCTTATGTTCGTACGCTGGGGATGGTCAATGCTTCGCTGGCAATTACCGGACTGCCCGGACCGTACAACATCAAGAATTATTCGGCTGAGGTCGTCTGCTCGCTGACGAACAAAAGCCCGACCTCAACTTATCGTGGTGCAGGCGCCCCAGAGGCGACTTATGCGCGCGAGCGACTTCTTGATATTGCGAGCCATCAGCTCGGCATCGACCCTGCCGAGTTGCGCTTGAAGAACCTTCTGCCGCCCGAGGCTCTGCCGCACAATATAGGGCTCGCGAATGTTGAATGTGCCGTCAGATACGATTCCGGTGACTTCCCTGCGGCTTTGCGGCAAGCCATGGAAAAGGCCGATTACGCAGACTTTCGCAAAGCCCAATTGCAGGCTCGAAGCGAGGACCGGCTGCTGGGCGTGGGTATTTGTGTGTACGTGCAACAGGCGGCAATCGGTCCCTACGAGGGCGCGGAGGTTCGCGTTGATGGGAACGGCAACGTCGCCGTCGTAAGTGGCGCTGCGCCACAGGGCCAAGGATCGGCCACGGCGCTCGCTCAAATCGTCGCCGATCAGCTTGAGGTGCCATTGGAGCGAGTGAGTGTCTGCTTCGGTGATACGGCCCGCATCCCGTTCGGGGTCGGAACTTACGCAAGTCGCAATGCCGTTATGGCGGGTTCAGCTGCATTGGGCGCGGCTCAACAGGTTCGCACAAAGGCGATCCAATTGGCCGCGCATCTGTTCGAGGCTAGTCCCGAGGATCTCGAGTGGAAGGACGGCGTTGCACGCGTCGTCGGTGTCCCGGACAAAGGCTATACAATTGCTGAACTCGCCCAGGCAGCAGTCCCGGCCGGAAATCGGCCGCCTAACACCGAGCCCGGCCTGGAGGCGTGGTATTACTTCGAGAAGAAGGAAGCGCCCTTCTCCTATGGAGTGCATATAGGCGAAGTCGAGGTTGAACGCGAAACCGGGGATGTGAAGCTGCGGCGCTACGTCGTGGTGAACGATTGTGGCCGGATGATTAATCCGATGATCGTGGAAGGTCAGATCGCGGGTGGCATCGCGCAAGGGGTCGGTGGCGCGTTACTTGAGGAACTTGTCTATGATGCGCAAGGACAGCTTCTGACAGCGAGCTTGCTCGACTATCCCCTTCCGACCAGTCTCTATCTGCCACCGATTGAAATCAGTCACCTTATATCGCCCACAAGCCTGAACCCTCTTGGCGTGAAAGGGGTAGGCGAGGGCGGCGCTATCGGAGCCCACGCCGCCATAGCGAACGCGGTTGCTGACGCAATTGAGCATACCGGCGCCCGCGTGCGCGGGACGCCGCTTCGGCCCGCCGTCGTTTGGAAGCTTCTGAACGAAACGGTTGTCCAGTCTGCCTAAGTATCTTGCTCGTCGATGGATAGCAGCTGCTCCTGCATCCCTAATGTTTCCCGCCGCGTGGGATCGCGGTCGCGGAGCGTAGAGGCGGTCCGCTATGGCAGCTTTGCTGCGATTCAGGAGTCGGAAAAGTGGCCCTCAACGGACATCACCCGAAGGACCTCGAATATCCGCTTTCGGAAAGATTGTGTTGCAAAACTCGAAAGTTGAAGGGCTACGAATTTTTCGCAAAAATAAGAAACCGAACGCAATCGCTGATTCGTATAGTCTCTGTCGCGCTACCGAACTCGCCTATGAGTTTAACGT
>Ga0181525_10001550_pt1 | contig 19496 bp, 18 predicted proteins | sample PEATcosm2014_Bin_48_FD_121100 | JGI IMG/M metagenome (GOLD analysis project Ga0181525, IMG submission 121100) | Peatland microbial communities from MTU Mesocosm Facility, Houghton, MI, USA - PEATcosm2014_Bin06_10_metaG | ecosystem: Environmental > Terrestrial > Soil > Wetlands > Peat | place...
ACCGACAGGCCGGTGATCGTCAGGTTGTAGTAGACCTTGCGGACCGGGCGGGCGAAGGCCCAGCCGTAGGCGAAGTTCATGAAGGCACCGTCGAGGGTGTCGAACAGCATCATGCCGCCGGAGAAAAGGAACGGCAGCGCCAGGACGGCGAAGTACGGCAGGCCCTGGATCGCGGCGTACGCGGTCGCGGCGAGCAGCAGCACCTCGGTGGTGGTGTCGAAGCCGATGCCGAAGACCAGGCCGACGAAGTACAGCTGCCAGGTGTGGTTGATGGACCGCATGAACCGGCCGAAGAACCGGTACATCAGCCCGCGGGCCTGCAGTTGCGCCTCGAGCTCCTGCTCGTCGTAGCGATGAGAGCGCATGTCGCGGAAGACCTTGAAGATGCCGGCCAGCACGATGAGGTTCAGCAGCGCGATCAGGTAGAGGAAGCCTGCCGAGACCAGCGTGCCGATCGCGCCGCCCGCGGTCTCGTAGGCCGAGCTCGGGTCCACCACCGCGCCGAATACCGCCCTGGCCGCGATCGTGATGCCGGCGCCGACGGCGACGATGACCGTGGAGTGGCCGAAGGAGAAGAAGAACCCGGAGCCGAGGGGGCGCTTGCCGTCGGCCATCAGCTTGCGGGTGGTGTTGTCGATGCAGGAGATGTGGTCGGCGTCGAAGGCGTGCCGGAAGCCGAGGAACCACGCCGTGATCGCGACCCCGAGCCCCACGCCGAGCCCGGCGCTGCCGCCCTCGCCCCGGTAGACGAAATGGTGCGGCATCACGTACAGGACGAAGATGCCCCAGCCCGCGGCGTTGATGGCGAGGATGAAGCCGAGCATGGCGGCGAGCCTGCCCCACTCCCTGGCCGCTAGCGCCGTCGCGATCGTGCGGAAACGTGGGCCCGTCATGGCTCCGCCACGCTATAAGCCGGGCCGGAAGGGCGTCAAGCCTGATCAGGTGATGAGGTTTTCTTTTGACACGGATGGGCGCGGCCCGGATCGCCGGGCACGGCGGGTATGGGATCCTTGAGCGGTGCATCTCCTTCCCGCCGATCGGGCCGATGCGCGCGTCATCGACGAGGAGCGGGTCTGCCAGGCCATCGCGGCCCTGGACGGCCCCGAGGTCATCGCGGCGCGTGCCAGGCAATTCGCCGTGCTCGCCGACCCGACCAGGCTCACGATCCTGACCTGCATCAAGGCCGCGGGGCCGATCAGCGTCTCGGACCTTGCCGCCGCGACAGGGATCAACGACACCACGGTCTCGCAGACGTTGCGCTACCTGCGGGCCACCCAGACGGTCACGGCCGAGCGCGACGGCCGGGTGATCCGCTACCGGCTGGCCCGGACCCCGGTCGCGGACCTACTGGCCCGCGAGGGCTGAGCCGACGGGAACGGATCCCGATCCCTGACCTGCGGGCGGGATACCACGGCTCGTTCGGGTAAATAAATCTTTTGATCTTTACAGGGGCGGGCCGGGGATGAGGGCCAGGTTGCGGGTCTGGCGCTGGTTGTCGGGGGTGACCCAGGTGACCTGGATGCTCTGGCCTGGCTTGTACTTGGACACGATCTGGGTCAGCGAGCTGGGCGAGCCTACCGCCTGGCCGTTCACCGCGGTGATCACCGAGCCCCCGGTCAGGCCGATCGACTGGGCCGGGCTGCCGCAGATCACGCCGATGATCAGGGTGCCCGAGCTGACGTTGGCGATCTGCTGCGGCGCGCTCAGGCCGCTGTCGTCGGTGTAGCAGGCCGGCGTGCCGCCGACCCCGCCGAACCCGCCGCCGAAGCCGCCGCCGTTCCCCTCTTCCTGCTGCGCCTGCTGCATCGGACTCGCGCTGCTCGTTCCTGGCGCGATGTAGATCCCCATGAAGGCCGGGTAACCCAGCGCGATCGTCGAGCTGGCCTGGCCGGCGGCGATCTGCCTGGCGATCGACAGGGCCGTGTCGATCGGGATCGCGTAGCCGTCGGTGGACTGCTGGTTCGGGAAGTTCCCGCCGCTGCCCGCGGTGTCCATGCCGATGACCTGGCCCGCGGCGTCGGCCAGCGGGCCGCCGGAGTCGCCGGACACGACGTTCGCGTCGGTCTGGATCATGCCGTGCAGGGTCTCCGAGGTGATCGAGCCGCCCGAGTCGCTCGCGGTGATGGTCTGGTCGAGCCCGGTCACCGAGCCGGCCGCGGGCACGATCGCGCCCTGGCCCTCGGCGTTGCCCATGGCGAGCACCGAGGCGCCGTTCTTGACCGCGTTGGAGTCACCGAGCGGGACGGTGCGCAGGCCAGATGCGTTCTGCAGCTGGATCAGGGCCACATCCCGGGTTACGTCGTAGCCGATGATCTTCGCGGTGTACCGGTGGCCGTTGCCCAGGTCGGTCGCGGTGATGCTGGTGGAGTCCTCGATCACGTGGTTGTTCGTCAGTACCAGGCCGTCTTGGTTGATCACCATGCCGGTGCCTGCCGCCTGCTCGCTGTTGTACTGCAGCGTGGTGTTGATGATGACGAGGCCCGGCTCGACCTTGTTGAGGATCGCCGTCTGGCTGGCGTTGCCCGCGACGCCGCCGCTGCTCGGCTGCGGTATGGCGGTGCTCGGCATCGGCGTGGGCGCCGTCGGGATCGCGCTCGGCTGCGGCGCCGCGGCCGAGGTGTTGCTTGAGGTGGGGTGATACAGGGCCACCACCGAGCCGGCGCCCAGCGCCCCGGCGACCACCGCCACGACCAGGTAACTCAGGAAGCCCGTCCGGCGGCGCGGAGGCGGCGGCATGGGAGGCATCGGAGGCAGGGGTGATGTTGACCCGAAAGGCGGCTGGCCGTAGCCGCTGTAGTCCTGCATCTTCAATCACGCCTTCGGTTGGGCGTCCGGTTGGCTGGCAGGCGACCGGGGTTCCCGTACCAACCAGGCGGACCCGGCCGGTCGTGCTCTCTACAGTGAGCACTACCAATCTGACGAGTAGCTGAATGTCCGCTGCAGATTCACACTAGTAAGAAACCAGCTTATGCCGAACGGGCCGTGGTGGCGGTTACCAACCCGCGCCGCCGCTGCCGCTGGCCGACGTCTCGCGGGGCGGCCCCTGCTGCGAAGGCACCTGCTGCTGGAGGAGCTGCTGGTCCTCGGCCTCGGCACGCTCGTGCTCGGCGCGGCCCATCGCGTCCTGCAGCAACCCCAGCGCGGCCAGCCTCTTGACCGACTTGGTCTTGCCTCTTCGCCACATCCCTGGTCCTCCTGCGTGCTGCTCGCAGCGAACGTCCTGCGTCCTCTGCCCAGCCAGGCGAGGATCATTCCCTGACCTAGAGCGCAGGGATCATAACTAATAGTAGTGAATTTCTTGCTAGTGGCCGGCCAGGGCGGCGAGTTCGGGGACGAAGTACAGGGCGTTCACGGTGCCGACGCCCGCGGCCAGGCTGTAGCCGCGGCGGGCGGCGAACCCGGTGACCGTGTGCTCGCTGCCGCCCTGGTCGAACGACACCGTGTTGTTCCCCGAGGTGACACCGACGATGCCCGGCGCGCTGCGCGCCGACAGCTGGTACAGGGCCGGATTGATCAGCCCGAGCGAGTGCCCGGCCACCTGGTCGGCCAGCGCGACGATGCCGGCGAACAGCGGCGTCGCCTCGCTGGTCCCGCAGGACGGGGACCAGCCCGAGGGCGCGCCCGGGTAGGTGCTGTAGATGTCCACCGAGCCGTTGCAGGACGCGCTCATCGAGATATCGGGCACGCCGCGGTGGTTGCCCACCACGCTCTTCACCCCGTTCTGGTACGAGGGGCGGGCGAAGAAGATCGACAGGCCGCCGCCGCTGGCCAGCGGGTTCGGGCCTGAGTTGCCGTCGGCGAACTCGTTCGTGATCTTGTTGTAGGTGTCGTTCCACACGCTCGGCGCGGTGGGCTTGCCTGCGGCGTTGAAGTGCAGCTGCGTTCCGCCGACGCCGGTCACGAGCGGGTCGCTGTCCGGCCAGGACGTCACCGGGTGCAGGTAGTAGGTGGCCTGGTCCAGGCCGACGTCGGCGGCGCCGCTGTCGCCCGAGGCGGCGAGCACGGTGACCTTGTCGTTGTCGGCGGCGATGTAGGCGGCGCGCAGGTCGCCGACGGCGATGGCGTTGGGGAAGGTCTGCTCGGTCGCGCTGAAGCTCTGGCTGATCACGTCTACCTGGTAGTGCTTGAGGACGTACTGCTCCGCCGCGACGATCTGCGGGAAGCCCTGCGTGCCCTCGGTCTCCGAGACCGGGGTCTCGACCAGCAGGATGTTCGCGCCCGGCGCGACCGTGTGCGCGTACTCCACGTCCAGCGTGGTCTCCCCCGCCCAGCCGACCATGTCGGAATTGGCCGGGTTGAAGCGCGGTATCTGGCCGGCCGGCGCGATGATCTTGAATGACGGCGGCGCGGGCAAGCCGAAGGTCTTGTCGAAGGCGGCAAGGTCAGCGGCGATCGTCGGCGAGCCGAACGAGTCGACGATGACGATCGTGGTGCCCTTGCCGGTCACGCCCTTGGCGTACAGCGCGGGCAGGTCGTACGCCTGCCGGATTTGGGCCGGTATGTAGCACGCGACCTTGTAATCTTTTTCACAGTCGGCCGTGGTGGGCGGACCCGCCTGGGCGCGGCCCAGGCGGATCATGCCCGGGCGGACGACGACGTCGGCCAGGGCACTGCCGCGACCCGGCGCGGCGGCCGCGGGGCGGGCGCCGGGATAAGCCACCGCCGAAGCCGGACCCGAGCCGCGGGGTCCGGGCACACAAACCGCGGCGACGGCAGCGGCGGCCAGCCCGCACGTACCGATCGTCACCCCTACTAGCCTGGCCACGCGCATCGACGACTCCCTCCCGCAGTCGGCCCGATGACCCTAACACTCGATTGATCACAAACAAACATCACAGCCCGGCGAGTCGCCTGGTCGCGGCCTCGGGCAGTACGCTTAGCGCCCGTCACGCCGGTCTTGTCCGACATACTTGGACATAGCCGGGGTCACGTTGGGTAAAGGGGCACGGGTATGCGCTTCCGTAGTAGCGTGGCGATCGACCTCGGCACGGTGAACACGCTCGTCTGGGTGGCAGGGCGCGGCATCGTGCTCGAGGAGCCTACCGCGATCGCCATCGATACGGCCGTAGGCAAGGTCGCCGCCGTCGGCGCGGCGGCGGACGCCCTGGCGGACAAGGAACCGCGGGACATCGAGGTGATCCACCCGTTGCGCGACGGGGTCATCGCCGATCTGGACGCGACCGCCGCGCTGCTGCACGAGTTCCTGCGTAAGACCCGGCACCGGGGCAGCCCGATGCGGCCTCATGCCCTGGTGTGCGTGCCGAGCGGCGGCACCGCAGTGGAACGCCGGTCGATCGTGGCCGCGCTATCGGTCCGGCGCCCCAGGTACCAGGTGCGGCTGATCGACGAGCCGGTGGCCGCCGCGGCGGGCGCGGGGTTCGACCTGACCGGCGGGGCCGGCGGGTTCATCGTGGACATCGGCGGCGGGACCACCGAAGTCGCCGCGGTGGCCGGCTGGCGGGTCGTCAGGGCGCGGTCGCTGCGCAAGGCGGGCAACGCCATGGACGATGCGATCCTGCAGACGGTCCGTAACGAACTCGGCCTGATCATCAGCCAGCGCGCCGCCCGGCAGCTCAAGACCAGCCTCGGCGTCACCGGCGGAGCCGAGGGCTGGGCGGAGGCCGTGGGGCTTGACGTGGCGCAGCGCACGCCGCGTTCTGAGTATGTGCCGGGCGGCCTGGTCGCGGCGGCGCTCGAGCCGATCGTGGCGTCCATCGCCTCGACCGTGCACGAGATGCTCTCCGACATCCCGGCCGGCATCGCCGAGGACGTGGTCCGGGGCAAGATCCGGCTGGCCGGCGGCGGCGCGCTGCTGCCGGGCCTGGCCGCCAGGATCGAGACCACCGCGGGCATCGCCGCCATGGTCGTCGACGACCCGCTGCGCTGCGTGGTCCGCGGCGCCGCCGAGATCCTGGAGCGGAAGGGCAATCAGCCCGGCCCGGACCTCCGCGGGTAGGTCCGGACCGGGCCGCTGCGTTACTCCAGCGGCTGCCTGGAGATCGTCGACGGCTCGCGCCCGGCGACCAGCCAGCCGACCGCCGCGGCGACCAGCGGCATGCCGATCAAGATGATGAGCAGGTTGGCAGTCGGAATGTTTTTCAGCTCGCCTAGGCCGTCGAGCCTGTTGTCGAAGGAATAGGCGATCGCGGCGACGTAGGCCGCCAGCGTGCCGAGCACCGCGCCGGTGAAGCCGAGGGCTCCGGCGGTGACCGCGGTGAGCGTGCGGCGGGTCGAGCCGCCCGCCCCGGTGGCGGTCAGGGTGCGCAGGTCACTAGCGGTCTCGGCGCGGATCAGGCCGACGCTCATGCCCAGGATGCCCAGGGCGAGGACGATGCCGAAGACGGTGGCCCAGTTGATGATGTCGGACGAGGCCGGCTGGCTGTTCCTGGTCTCGATCGACATGCCGTTGGCCGCCGCCGTGACCCTGGCGCTGCTGATCTGCGCGGCGGTGAGCGGATGCGGGGTCAGGATGATCCATCCGGCGATGCCCGCCTGCAGGCCGAGCTGGTGCACGGCGTACTCGGTGATCACCGTGTTCGGGGCCGATGTGCCGGCCGGGAGGGCGCCGACCTCCTCGATTGTCGGGTTGGCGAGGCACTCGCTGGCGGGGCACGGGTAGCTGGTCGGCCCGTTAGGCTGGCCCGGGCCGTTGCCGGGGCCGCCGCTGGAGGCGTAGTAGTTCCCGTAGACGAGCTGCATCAGGGAGATGCCGGACAGCCCGGGCCGCGCCGACAGGATGTCGGCCGTGGGGTCGAGCTGGGAGGCCTTGATCCCGAAGGCGGCGAGCAGTTGCGGGGTTGCGACGTATACCGGCCCGGACCACTGGCGGCCGGCCGCGGCGTGCTGGAGGCTGGCGCCGGTGCTTTCCAGCGCGATGGCCTCGTGGCTTCCCAGCGCCGCGGCGATGCCGTTCGCGGTGGCGGTCTGGGCCGCCATGCTGGGGGTCGGGCCGCTGTTGCCGGGGCCGGGGCCGTTGCCGGGGCCTTGGCCGGCCGTGTAGACGATGAGCTGGCTGCTGGTGACGTTCGGACCGGCGTAGTCGAGGACGTTGCCATAGCGGCCCGCGGCGAGGACGCAGACCAGGACGGCGATCATCACGCCGAGGGCGATGGCCGACAGCGCCGAGCCCGAGCGGGCCCGGTAGCGGCCCAGGTCCCGCAGCGCCAGGCGGGCCGCGATCGGCGTGCTGCTGGCCAGCTTGGCCAGCGCGGCCAGGCACAGCGGGGACAGCAGGATCACCGCGATGATCAGCGCGACCAGGCCCCCACGAGGCCAGCTGCGCGTCGTGGGTCACCACGACCGCGGCCACGCCCCGCTTGCAGGCCGCGTGGATCAGGCGCATGACCGCCTCGCCGTTGGCCGAGTCGAGCGCGCCGGAGGGCTCGTCGGCGAGCAGCAGGCGCCGGTCGCCGACCACGGCACGGGCGATCGCCACCCGCCGACGGCGGTGTGGCTCTGAACTGGGCTAAGACGGCTTAGGGGGTGGGTCGGTCAGGGGGCTCGGGCCTAAGGCTGCTCGGCAGCTGAAGATAGGGAATTCGTCCGATGTGAGGGGCGGGGCCTTACGGCGAATCTTGAGGATGTGGGGAACCAGCAGAGGTTCCCACGGGCCCGAGGAGGAACCATGCATCCCGAGATTCTCCGTGAACTGACCTCGCAGCGCGGCCGTGAGATGCGGGCGCGGGCACACGAGGCCATGCTGGCCCGGACCGCGAGCCGGGCGCGTCGGGCCAGGCGGCGCGGAAGCGTGCTGGACGAGGCGGACAGGTTCGACATTCCCGCCATTCCCGACTACGTGGACGGCTCGTTCAGCGCGACGTCGGCCGATGGCTCGCTGGCCGGTCAGCCGGGGCGAGTGCCGGCCGCCCGCCGCGCCGCCTGACGCGGTCATGACTGCCCCGGACCTCGCCCGTTCATCGTCCGGCGGGCCGAGCGCCGCCGCCGGTGAGCTCGCCAGAATGTCAGACCCTGGTGAGATGCTGACGGCAGAGATGAGCGGGCGAGCATCAAGCCCCGTCCTGGTCGGGCGGGACGAGCAGATGGCCGCCCTGGAGGCCGCTTTCGACAGCGTCCGCCAGGGCGGCCCGTCCACGGTGCTGCTCGGCGGGGAGGCGGGGGTCGGCAAGTCGAGGCTGGTCGGCGAGTTCGGCAGCAGGGCCGCATCGGCGGGGGCTCGGGTACTCACCGGGGGCTGCCTGGAGCTGGGGACCGACGGGCTGCCGTTCGCCCCGTTTACCGCCGTGCTGCGCGACCTGGTACGCGAGATGGGCGCGGACGCGCTGACCGCGATGCTGCCCGGCCGGACCACACGGGAGCTCGCCCGGCTGCTGCCCGAGCTCGGCGAGCCGGACGCCGGCGGCGGACCGGACGCCGGTGGCGAGCCGGGCGCCGGCGGCGAGCCGGGCGAGGCTCGAGCACGGCTGTTCGAGGAAGCGCTCAGCGCGCTCGAGCACCTGGCCAGGATCTCGCCGGTGATCCTGGTGATCGAGGATGCGCATTGGGCCGACCGGTCCAGCCGGGACCTGCTGACCTTCCTCGTCGGCAACCAGCGGGCCATCAGCGGGCTGCTGATCGTGGTGACGTTCCGCTCGGACGAGCTGCACCGTACCCATCCGCTGCGTCCGCTGCTTGCCGCGCTCGACCGGATCGACTGGGTGGAGCGGGCCGAGCTGCCAAGGCTCGGCAGGCAGGATACCGGCGAGCTGGCGCTGCGCATTCTCGGGCGGCCGCCGGGAGGCGACCTGGCCGACGCGCTGTACCACCGCTCCGAGGGCAACCCGCTGTTCGTCGAGGCATTGCTGTGCTGCGACGGCGAGCTGACTTGCGGACTGCCCGAATCCCTGCGAGACCTGCTGCTGGACAGCGTGCGCAGGCTGCCGGAGGATACCCAGGAGGTGCTGCGGGTCGCCAGCGCGGGCGGCGGGACGAACGGGCCCGCGCTGCTCGCGGCGGTGACCGGGCTTGACGACGGCGAGCTGACCCGCGCGCTGCGGCCCGCGGTGGTCGCCAACGTGCTGCGCGCGACGGCCGACGGCTACGCGTTCCGGCACGAACTGATCCGGGAGGCCGTTCACGAGGACCTGCTGCCCGGCGAGCACAGCCGGCTGCACAGCCGGTTCGCCGAGGCCATCGACGCCGATCCGGCCCTGGTGCCGCCCGGCCGCGCCGCGGTTGAAATGGCGCACCACTGGCACTCCGCGCACGATTCGGTCTGGGCGCTGATCGCCGCGTGGCAAGCGGCGGCGCAGGCGGGCAAGGCGGTCGCGGCGGCCGAGCGGCTTGCCCTGCTGGCCCGCGTCCTGGAGCTGTGGGACCAGGTGCCGGACGCCGCCGACCGGATCAGCGCCGACCACGTGCGCGTCCTGGAGGAGGCGACCTGCGCGGCGCATGACGCCGGGGAGTTCGAGCGCGGGATCGCGCTGGCCAGCTCGGCGCTGAGGGAGCTGGACTCGGCGGCCGAGCCGGTCCGGGCGGCCCGGCTGCTTGAAGATCGCGGGCATTTCAAGGTCAATCTAGGTCGCGCCGAGGCCATCGAGGACTTCTACGCGGCGCTAGCGCTCGCGCCCGCCGACATGCCGTTGGTACGGATACCGATCCTGCTTGCCACGGCGCGCTGCGGGACAAGGGCGTCGGTCGACCTCGGCTACGCCGAGGAGGCGCTGGCGCTGGCCCGCCAGTCCGGCGATGTGGCGAACGAGGCGAACGCGCTGCTGACCATCGCGGCATTCAACGCGGACGGGGGCCAGGTGGCCGGGCCGGGCAGCGGTCCCATCGAGCTGATCGCGCAGGCACGCGCGATGGCCGAGCGAGTCGGCGCGCATCCCCTGCTGGTGAAGGCGGCGATCAACGAGTCCCACCTGCTCGAAGGGGCGGGCGAGCACGCACTCGCCCTGGCGGCGGCGCGCGCGGCCGGATCGGACCAGGACGCGCTGTACCTGGCCCGTGCGTCGCGCAGCCTGCTCACGATCAACCAGGTGGAGCCGCTGCTCGCGCTGGGCCGCTGGGATGAGGCCATCGAGGTGGCCGAGGCGGCGCGCGACTTCCAGCTCACCTCGCTGCCCATCCACCGGGCCGTGCTGCAGGTGATGAAGGCCCGCATCCTGCTCGCCCGCGGCGAGCCGGATGCGGCGGGCGAGGCGGTCTGCGACGCACGCGACCTGCTGCGCAGCGCGCCGTTCGAGGATCAGCACCAGCTTCCGCTCGGCACGGCCGAGATCGTGCTGCGGCTGGCCACCGCCGGCCCGCCCGCGGCCCTGGTGTCGGCGTCGGCGACCCTGGACCGTTACGACCTGTCAGGCAGCAGCTCGCGGCACGTGTGGCCGCTGCTGACCGTCGCGGCGACCGCCTGCGCCGCCGCGGCCCGGCACGCGGGGATCGGCCATGACGGCGCGCTTCGCGCGCAGATCGCCGCGCTGGCCGACCGGCTGCGCGCGATCGCCGAGAAGACGGAGGTCGCTGGCAACGCCCAGCGAGCCCACCAGTTGACCTTCACCGCGGCGGACGCTCAGCTATGCGCCCTGCTGGCCGCCCGCGGTGCCCGCGGCCGCGATGCCGGCGACCCGTCCGGTGCCGACGGCGGCTCAGCTGCCCGGCCTGCCGAGCTGCTCGCCGGGTGGGACCGGGCCGCCGCGGCATGGGAGGCGATCGGCGAGCCCTATCCGCTCGCCCAGGCGCTGCTGGAGGCGTCGCAGGCCGCCACGGCCTGCGGTGACCGCCGCGGCGCGGCCGCCCGGCTGACCCGCGCCGCCGCGCTGGCCGCCCAGCTGGGCGCGCTCCCGCTCGGCGAGCAGATCGGCGCCCTCGCGCGACGAGCCAGGATCCCGCTGGCCGACGATGGTGCGCAGGCCGCGATCCGCCCGCGGGCTGACCTCGGCCTTACCGGACGCGAGCGTGAGGTGCTGCACCTGCTGGGGGCCGGGCGCAGCAACAGGGAAATAGCCGCCGAGCTGTTCATCTCGCCCAAGACAGCCAGCGTCCACGTCTCGAACATCCTGGCCAAGCTGGGCGCTGCCAGCCGCGGCGAGGCCGCGGCGAAGGCCCACGCCCTGCGCTTGTTTTGAGTTGGCGTAGCCGACGGAGCGGGCGGGTCGGAGGGAACCGTGACCGGGCCGAGGCGTAGTCGTTTCCTGGGGCGCGTGCACTGGGGGCGCAAGATCACTAAAGTTATCGGGTGAACCCGTTTCTGCTGCTGTCTATCCGGGCCGACGATGCCGCGGCCGATAACGAGTACGAGTCGTTCCTGGCCCTGTCCGGGCTGGACGACGGCGAGCTGCGGCGAGTGCGGCTGGAGCAGCGGCCGCTCGGTGACATCGACCTGGGGGACTGGTCCGGGATCCTGCTTGGCGGGGGACCTTTCAACTACAGCTCTCCCGAGGAGCTCAAGTCGTCGGTCCAGCGGCGGGTCGAGGCGGACCTGCGCCGCCTCCTGGACGCGGTGGTCGGCGAGGACTTTCCCTTCCTCGGAACCTGCTACGGCATCGGGGCGCTCGGCAGCCATCAGGGAGCGGTAATCGACCATCGCTACGGAGAACCGGTCGGAGTGACGCGGGTCATACTCACCCGCGAGGGGCGGCAGGATCCGCTGATGAGCGGTCTGCCGGAGGAGTTCGACGCCTTTACCGGCCACAAGGAAGCGATCAGCACGCTACCGGACCACGCCGTGCTGCTTGCTACGGCGGCCAGTTGCCCGGTGCAGGCGTTCCGGATCGGCTCGAACGTCTACGCCACCCAGTTCCACGCCGAGCTGGACGCGGTCGGCATGTGCACCAGGGTCGACGTCTACAAGCACGCCGGCTACTTCCACCCGGACCAGGCCGACGAGCTGAAGGCACTGGCATACAACAGCGTCGTAACCGAACCGCCGGCCATGCTGCGCGAGTTCGCCGATCGCTATGCCGGCAGCGAGAAGGCCGAGGCCGCGTCGGCGACGCGCTGAACCGGATCGACCGGACTAGAATACAGGTTCGATCGACTGGGTATACTGTCCGCGTGGCCGCATATACGCCGCCGGGGTGGCCGGCCGGGGTGCATCCGCCGGGAAGCGAAGAGTTCGAGTCCACGGCGGTGGCCTGGCTGCTCGACGTGGTGCCGCCCGATTACCGGCTGCACGGGGTGCTGCGCCGGTATCCGGTCGCGCTGGCCGCGCTGGCCAGGTATCACTCCAAGGCCTGCGTAGAGGGGGCGCGGCAGGGCTACCGCGCGGCGCGGACCGAGCTGGCGGACGCTCTGCCGCCGCACGCGATCGATACCGTGCTCGCCGCCTACCGCAAGGAGGGCGCCAGGCTTGCCGCCACGGCGCGGGCGGTCGGCCTAGTGGAGCGCGCGCTTCGCGGTGAGACGTTCACGCCCAGGATGTCGCCGGAAGGCGCGCCGGCCGGGCAGCCCCAGCCGGGCACGCGAACTGGGCAGCCTCGGCGCGGAAACAAGACCCGTTCGTGAGACTATTACGGCAAGCCAGCGGGGTGGACCGGCAGGTCCGCAGGAGCGTGGGCAGCGATAAGGAAGTGAGCCAGTGCCGCGGCAGGCGCGGATCCTTCTCGTTGACGACCGGACCGAGAACCTGGTCGCGCTGGAGGCCGTTCTTTCCTCTCTCAACCAGATCCTGGTTTCGGTGCGATCCGGCGAGCAGGCCGTGCAGGCCCTGCTCGCCGAGGATTACGCGGTCGTCCTGCTCGACATCATGATGCCGGGGATGGACGGCTTCGAGACCGCCACCGAGATCAAGCGGCACGCCAAGAACCGCGACGTGCCGATCATCTTCTTGACCGCCGCGATCGAGCGGCCCGACCATACCTTCCGCGGCTATTCGGCCGGCGCGGTCGACTACCTGGCCAAGCCGTTCGACCCGTGGGTGCTGCAGGCGAAGGTGTCGGTCTTCGTCGACTTGTACCTGAAGAACAGCCAGCTTCGCGAGCAGGCCGAACTGCTCAGCGGGCCGCCGCTGCTCGACCAGCTGTCCGGGCGGCTCGAGGCTGTCGAACAGAGCGTGGCGCAGTTGCGCTCGCTGCCCGCGGTGACCAAGGACGCCGAGGCGGACGAGGCGGCCGCCCGGCTAGCGCAGCGCGTCGGGCGCCTGCGCGACGCCCTGGACGCCGTGCGCCACCGGCCCGGATTGAACACTGACTGAGCGCAGCGGAGGGGACCAGCCGTCGCCGGGCAGGTAGGAGCGGACCATCTTCGCCGGAACGCCCGCCACAACGCACCGGTCGGGGACGGTGCCGCGAACCACCGAGCCCGCCGCTACGACCACGTTGCGGCCAATGCGCGCGCCCGGCAGCACGACCGCGCCCGCGCCGAGCCAGCAGCCCGGTCCGATGGACACGGCGGCGTTGCTCGGCAGCTGCCTGCCAATCGGGACATCCGGGTCGGCGTACCCGTGGTTCTGGTCGGTGATGTAGACGTAGGGGCCGGTGAACACGTCGTCCCCGATCACGAGCGACTGATGCGCCACGATATGGCTGCCGCGGCCGATCACGCAGCGGTCGCCGATCCGCAGCACCGGGTCCGGGCCGAGATCTTGACCGGGCACCATCCCGGCGGACATGGTCACGAAGGCGCCGATGAGCGTGTCGGCCCCGATCGCGATCCAGGGCTCCCCGAAGACCGACCCGGGCGGGAAGGCCGCTATCGAGCCCGGGCCGAACACGGCGAAGCGCCGGCCAGCCGGCGTGTCCGCCGTCACCACCCCGGCCCGTTGCGTCGCTTCCCACCCCCAGTGAACCGCCCGCCACATCAGGCGGCGCAGCCAGGGGGAGGAGCTATGAAGCGTCATGGCGAGGCCCGGCGACCGAGGCGGCGAGCTGCCCGCAGGCACCGTCTATCTCGCGGCCGCGGGTGTCGCGCACCGTTACCGGCACGCCGTGGCACTCCAGACGGCGGACGAACTCGCGCTGGGCGGCGGGCCGGGACGCGGTCCACTTCGACCCCGGCGTCGGGTTGAGCGGGATCAGGTTGACGTGCGCGAGGCGCCCGGCCAGCAGCGAACCGAGCCGGTCGGCCCGCCACGCCTGGTCGTTGATGTCCCTGATCAGGGCGTACTCGATCGAGACGCGGCGGCCGGTGACCGCCGCGTAGTCCCACGCCGCTTCGAGCACCTCGGCGACCTGCCACCGCCGGTTGACGGGGACCAGGGTGTCGCGCAGCGCGTCGTCCGGTGCGTGCAGCGAGACCGCGAGGGTAACCGAGAGGTCCTCGGCGGCCAGCTTGCCGATGGCCGGGACCAGGCCCACCGTGGAGACGGTTACCGAACGCTGGGAGATCCCCATGCCTGCGGGCAGCGGCTCGGTGAGCCTGCGGACCGCCGCGACCACCGCGGCGTAGTTGGCCAGCGGCTCCCCCATGCCCATGAACACCACATTCGAGACCCGTCCGGGTCCACCAGGCACCTCGCCCGCGGCCAGCAGCCGGGCGCCCGCCACCACCTGGGCCACGATCTCCGCGGTCGACAGGTTCCTGGTCAGGCCCGCCTGCCCGGTGGCGCAGAACGGGCAGGCCATGCCGCAGCCCGCCTGCGACGATACGCACATCGTGACCCGGTCCGGGTAGCGCATCAGCACCGATTCGACCAGCGCGCCGTCGAAGGCGCGCCACAGCGTCTTGCGGGTGGTCCCGCCGTCACAGGACAGTTCGCGCTCGGCGGACAGCAGCGGGGGCATCATGGCCTGGGCCAGCGCCTCACGGGAGGCCAGCGGGAGGTCGCTCATCTCCGCCGGGGAGTCGGTGAACCTGCCGAAGAAGTGCCTGGACAGCTGGACCGCCCGGAACGCGGGCTCGCCCAGATCGGCCACGGCGGCCCGGCGATCGGCAAGCGAGAGGTCGGCCAGGTGGCGCGGCGGCCGCCTGGCAGCCGCACGCCGACTCACCGGCGCCAGCGGGAGCTCCCGGTTCACGGCGGGGTCTGGGCGGTCGGCGGGGGGCGGGCTCGGGGCGGAGGCCTCTGCTGGTACCACTCGATGAGGTGCCAGTGGGCGCGACGGTGACACACGGCTCCGTTCTGATAAATAAAGAATTTCCTGGTGCCAGACCAGGATATGGCGAGCGGTCGGGAACGGCGCCCAGGCGGGGTTTTGACCAGGCAGCTGAGTCAGTACATTTCGTTTTATGGCCACCTTGCGCTCAGACCCCGGCTGGCGGCAGCCGGTGACGCTGCTGGAGAGCTTCAGCCCCTACGGGAGCCGCAAGGTCACCGTCGAGTTCGACGGCCTGGTCACCGCCGCTTACCTCTACGACGACGCGACGGCGATCTCGGCGACCTGGATCGCCAACCACCGGCCCGCGCCGCAGGCCACCGACCAGGCCAGGCTGGACGCCGGGCGGGCGCCGCTGATGCCCGCCGCGCGCACCAGGCATCCCGCGGGCCGCCCGCCGCTGCAGGCCGCCGCGCTCGAGGCGCTGTGGTTCGAGGAGGGCGACGGGGTGGCGATCCTGGAGCGCGGGCGGCCGGTCGCGGTGATCGCCGGCTGGTCAGACATGGACCGCGGCATGCCCGGGTACAGCATGGACGTCATCGGCCAGACGCCGTTCGGCTGGTCGCTCGATGACGCCATGGACGGGCTGGCGCCCCGGCTCGAGCGGTCCAGGGCGTACTGGCGCTGGCGGCAGTCGGACGGCGGGTGGGACCAGTTTCAGCAGGCGCTGCTCGGCCACCTGCAGGCCAGGCTCGGGCCGGGCGGCCAGTACTGGGATGCCTCCGCGGGCAAGCAGCCGGCCATCGGGGTTACCGAGCGGCCGCCGGCATCGCGGCGGCCCTATACGGTCCTGTCCACCGTGGGCATGAGCTGCCAGCGGATGCCGGTCGTCGAGCAGGTGCTCGACGACCCGAGCGGATACTCCAGGATCGAGCTCGCGCTGGCCACCACGATGCCGAGCGCGCAGGCGGCCAGGGTGTTCTTGTGGCTCGCGACCTACCCATGGAACGCCGTCACCTGGTTCGGCCCCGGGCACAGCGTTCGCTGGTACCACGAGCCCGCCACGTTCCCGCTCGGCCGGGGCGGCGAGGCCGTCCTGCTGCTCGACTCCCCCGGCAGGCTGGCCGGGCCGCAGCCGCCGGATCTGTCGGGATTCTCGTTCGGCGGAGACCCGGTGCGCTGGCTCTGGATCGTGCCGATATCGGAGGCCGAACGCAAGCTTGCCAAGGAAGGAGGCTCCGCCGCCCTGGTCGGCCGTCTCGCGTCGCAGCAGCGCGGCTGGGTGGTCGACTAGCGGGCAGGGAGCATCACCTGCAGCATGAGCCATACGACGGGGGCGCAGACGAGCAGTGAATCGAGCCGGTCAAGGATGCCGCCGTGACCGGGCAGCAGGGTGCCCATGTCCTTGATGTCGAGATCGCGCTTGATGATGGATTCGACCAGGTCGCCGAGGGTGGCGGCGACCACCGCGGCGGCGCCGGTGAGCAGGCCCTGCCAGGCATGGCCGTGCAGCAGCAGCGGCACGCAGACCGCGCCGGCGATCAGGCAGGCCACGACCGAGCCCGCCAGGCCCTCCCAGGTCTTCTTCGGGCTGATGACGGGGGCCATCGGATGATGGCCGCCGCGGCCGAGGGTGATGCCGGCGAAGTAGCCGCCGATATCGCTGCAGACGGTCAGGATGATGAACGTGAGGACCCGGCGCGGGCCGTCGTGTTCGGCCAGCATCGCGGCCACGAACGATGCCAGGAACGGCAGGTAGGCCACGGCGAAGACGCCCGCGGTCACGTCCTTCACGTAGCCGGTGCTGCCGCCGGGCAGCCGCCAGACGAAGACGACGATCACGGTGAGCGCGAGCGCGGCCAGGGCGGCCTGTGGCCCCAGCCAGTACTGGCACGTCAGCACCGCCGAGCCGCCCGCCGCTATGGGGATCACCGGGATCTGGATGTCGCGCTTGGCGAAGGCCCCGGTCAGCTCGGCCAGGGCGACCACCAGGGCGGCCCCCACGTACAGCAGGAACGTTGCCTTGATGGTCAGCAGCGTGAGCGCCGCCAGGCCGCCGAGTACCGCACCGACGCCGATCGCGGCGGGGAGGTTGCGGCCGGCCCTATCGCCCCGGGGGGGCGACCCCCCGGGATCCCCCCGATCTCGGGGGGACTCCCCGTCCCCCCAAACCCCCCTGGCCCATTCCCCCCTGGCCCATACGGCGCTGGTCCGTGTCGCCGGAACTGCCTCGGGCTCGCCCGCGGGGTCCTCGGCTAGCGGTACCTCCTCGGCACTGTCCAACTAGACCTCGAGGAGCTCGGCTTCCTTGTGCTTGAGGAGCTCGTCCACCTGGCCCTCGTAGGTGTGGGTGAGCTCGTCGAGTTCGCGCTCGGCCCGGTGCACGTCGTCCTCGGGCGCGTCCCCGCTCTTGATCATCTTGCTCAGGGTGTCCTTGGCGTGCCGCCTGATGTTCCTGATCGAGACGCGGCCGTCCTCGGCCTTGTGCCGCGCGGTCTTGATGTACTCACGCCGGCGCTCCTCGGTCAGCTCCGGCAGCACGATCCTGATGATCACACCGTCGTTCGCCGGGTTCACGCTCAGGTCGCTGTTCCTGATCGCGCGCTCGATGCCGGCCAGCGAGTTCTTGTCGAACGGCTGGATGATCACCATCCTCGGCTCCGGGACGTGGAACGAGGCAAGCTGGTTCACCGGGGTCTGCGTGCCGTAGTAGTCGACCGTGATCTTGCTGAACATGCCCGGGTGCGCACGACCGGTACGGATGACGCTGAACTCTTCCTTGGCGACCTGGACGGCCTTTTCCATCTTCTCCTCTGCTTCGAGGAGCGTGTCATCGATCATTGTTCGGCTCCGTTGTGCTCATGCTGCCTAAGTGAGCTTAGCCGTCTTGGCCCGGACTTGCTCTTTACGGACGCCCGCCGTCATGGCCGCCTGAGTCGATATCGCAGACCAGCGTGCCGACCTTCTCGCCGCGGATGGCCCGGACCACGTTCCCTTCCCCCATCAGGGCGAACACCACGATCGGCATCTTGTTGTCCATGCACAGGCTCACCGCCGTGGTGTCCATCACCTTCAGCCCGCGGCTGAGGTACTCGGAGTAGTCCAGGCGGTCGAATCGCACCGCATCCGGGGTGGTGTTCGGATCGGCGTCGTAGACGCCGTCCACCTTCGTGCCCTTCAGCACCGCGTCGGCGCCGATCTCGAGAGCGCGCTGCGCGGCGGCGGTGTCGGTCGAGAAGTACGGCGCCCCGAGGCCGGCCCCGAAGATCACCACCCGGCCCTTTTCCAGGTGCCTGATCGCCCGGCGCGGGATGTACGGCTCCGCCACCTGGCCCATCGTGATCGCGGTCTGCACCCGGGTCTCGACGCCGCGCTTCTCCAGCACGTCCTGCAGGGCCAGGCAGTTGATGACGGTGCTGAGCATGCCCATGTAATCGGCGCGGGCCCGGTCGATGCCGCGTTCGGCCAGGGCGGCGCCGCGGAACATGTTCCCGCCGCCGACCACCGCGGCGACCTGGATTCCGTCCCTGACCGCCGCGATGATCTCCGCCGCTATGTGGGCCACCACGTCCGGCGAGATGCCCAGGGGCTCGTTGCCCGCGAACAACCCGCCGGACAGCTTCAGCACCACCCGGCGCCAGCTCGGGTGCACGGTTCCTGGTCCCCCCTGACCGGAATCCGGCATCAGGCCTGGCCGACCTGGAACCTGGCGAAGGCGGTGACGCTGACCTTGTTGCTGGCCAGCAGCTGCTTGACCGTGGTCTTCTGGTCCTTGACGAACGCCTGCTCGGTCAGTACGACGTCCTTGAAGAAGGCGTTCAGCCTGCCTTCGGTGATCTTCGGAATGGCCTGCTCCGGCTTGCCCTCCTCGCGGGTGATCTGCTCCGCGATCCTGCGCTCCTTGTCCACCACGTCGGCCGGGACGTCATCGCGCACCACGTACAGCGGGCGCATCGCGGCGACCTGCTGGGCGAGATCCGTGGCGACCTCGGCGTTGGCGGTGTCGATCTGGACGAGAACGCCGATGGTCGGCGGCAGTGCCGCGTCGCTGCGGTGCAGGTAGCTGGTGACGTACCCGCCCTCGAAGCGGGCGTACCGGCCGAGCTCCAGCTTCTCCTTGAGGCTGGAGCCTGCCTCATCGATCAGCTGCTGGACGGTAACGCCCGGCCGGGCCTGCGTGGTCAGCAGGGTCAGCCGGTCGGCGACCTTTTCCTTCAGCGCGGCCTTTGCTATTTCGGCGGCGGCCTGCTGGAACAGGTCGGTCTTGGCGACGAAGTCGGTCTCGCAGTTCAGCTCGACCAGCACGCCGGCCGTGGTGCCATCGAGTTCGGCGGTCACCAGGCCGTTGGCCGCGGTGCGGGCGGCGCGCTTGCCCGCGTCCTTGACGCCCTTGAGCCGGAGCACCTCGATCGCGGCCTCAAGATCGCCTTCGGCCTCGGCGAGCGCGTTCTTACAGTCCATCATGCCGGCGCCGGTCAGGTCGCGAAGCCGCTTGACGTCAGCGGCAGAAAAATTCGCCATGTCCTCGTCTCTCGTCTTACTCGGTCTCTTCGGCCGCTTCGGTCGCTTCGGTCGCTTCGGTCGCTTCGG
>Ga0181525_10001551_pt1 | contig 19493 bp, 18 predicted proteins | sample PEATcosm2014_Bin_48_FD_121100 | JGI IMG/M metagenome (GOLD analysis project Ga0181525, IMG submission 121100) | Peatland microbial communities from MTU Mesocosm Facility, Houghton, MI, USA - PEATcosm2014_Bin06_10_metaG | ecosystem: Environmental > Terrestrial > Soil > Wetlands > Peat | place...
ACCACAACTCAGATCATCGGCAAAGAAAAAGATCAGGTCGATGCCTTCGTTTGTCTGGAAGCGCAGTCAGGCAAGGAAGTGGCCGGCGTGCTCAATAGTTATCACCTGACCGGCAAGGTCGTAATGGCCATGGATACCGATCCGGAAACACTGGAGTGGATCCAGAAAGGCGGAATCGCCGCTACGCTGGCGCAGAAACCCTACACCATGGCCTTCGTCGGCATGCAGATGCTCGATAACCTTTATCACCACAAACCGCCGTCACTTGATACGGACTGGTCCAAGGATAGTTTTGCGCCAATCCCTTCCTTTGTGGATACTGGTTCTGCCCTGATCGACAAAAGCAACGTGGACGCGTTTCTGCAGGCCAAACAAAGCGTGACGGGCGGGCCGAAGTAGTCGCAGTTTCCTTGCTCATGAGCCTGAAGTCTGTAAAAACAAAAACGACTTTTTCAAAGCAGTGGTACGCGAACCGATGCTCGGAGCAAACATTGTTGTGGGTTTTATTGAGCGCGCGTATGTTTTCCGCCCAGACTGCGCGCGAGTGTGTCTGGCAGGGGTACGATGGCGAGTGGAAGCACGTTTCGCAACAATTGGTGACGTTGGCCGAGGCACTCCGGTGGATAAATTCGCATGGCGACCGGTTGCGGGGGTTCGCTCGACCAGCGAAGTCTACGTGCACATCGTGCTCGCCAATTTTTATCTCCTGAGCGTTACCGGTCCAAAGATGCTCGCAGACCTCAAAGAGAACGTGGAAAAAGCTGTAACGTCCAAGGCAGAGGTGATCAAGTGGCTGAAGCGCTCATCGGACGCCGTCAACGAGGCCCATTCAGCGGAGACGCCGAAAGACCTCGAACGCAAGGTGCACATCGCTGACCGTGATGCCACGGTCGACGGCATGTATCTTCGAATCATTATTCACGCCAACGAGCACATGGGACAGCTGATCGCGTACGCGCGCATGTCGGGCGTGGTCCCGCCCTGGTCGAGGAGCTGAACGCTGCTTAATTCACAAGGAAAGTTTCTGACGCGACGGGTGTGGCCCAGTTTGATGCTGAGGTCAGCTGCGATGCGCCCGAGATCCCTCGCCCCGCTGGTGAAAGCGCGGATCCCTCGGGATGACGCCTCTGAGAGGAACGGAGCCCTGAAAGATGAATATGACTCGTAAACAGCAGAGCTATTTTCTTACTGCTTCATTGGCAATATGTTTCTTCGCCGGTGAGCCAGCTTACACTTTCGACCGCCAGCCCAACGCCGATTATCATGCCCGCCGCGAAGCCCTGGCCAGGAAAGTGGCAGGCGTAGTCGTCCTGTTCGCAGCGACGGAGAACGATGGGCCAAACGACCTTTATGGCTTCCGCCAGGACGATAATTTCTACTATCTCTCTGGTCTGAGCGAGCCGGGCGCAGCTTTGCTGATCGCGTCTGCGGCGGAGGCCAAGGGTGACGCCCCGGCGCGCTCCTATACCGAGATTCTCTTCCTCCCTCCGCGCAATCTCACCCAGGAGAAATGGACCGGCCCCAAGCTCGGTGCGGAGAATCCGGAAGCATCAAAGATTACAGGCTTCGATCACGTCGAAGATATGGGACAACTGCCCAACAACGTCGCCAAGTATGTGGGCGGGGCGCGTCCTGCGATCTACACCGATATTGCTTCGCAGGGTGAGACTGCTGCTTCGTCCCAACCGCTTGGGTTTTTGAAGCGGCTCAATGCCTATCTGAGCTTTCACGATGTGGGGCCAATGGTCGCGTCACTGCGCACCACCAAAGATCCGGGAGAGGCGGCCCTGGTCCGCAAGGCGGTCGATGCCTCGGTGGCAGCTCACTTCGCGGCGTTCAAGACTGTGAAGCCCGGCGTGAATGAGCGCGAGATTGCCGCTCTCATGGAATACGAGTGGGGCAAACGCGGGTGCGAGCGTGTGGCCTACGCGCCCATCGTTGGTTCGGGCTATTTCTCAACGGTGCTGCACTATTCGGACGACGACAACGTCATGAAGTCGGGGGACGTGGTCGTCATCGATGCTGCCGGCGAATATTCCATGTACGCGTCCGACATCACGCGCACACTTCCCGTAAACGGGCACTTCACGGCGCGCCAACGCGAAATCTACGACATCGTTCTCGGAGCGCAGCGGGCGGCCGAGGCTGCTTTTAAATCCGGCAAGTCGACCATGAAGCGCGACGCACCCGACTCCCTGTACGAAGTCGCCCGTGATTACATCAACACTCATGGCAAGGACTTGCACGGCGAACCACTGGGCAAGTATTTCATCCACGGCCTGGGCCACCCCGTTGGGCTCAACGTGCACGATGCCAGCGACCCTGACGCCCCCCTCGGACCGGGTCAGGTCTTCACCATCGAACCCGGCATTTATATTACGGAGGAAAATCTCGGCGTGCGCATCGAAGACGACTACTGGGTCGACCCGGACGGCAAGCTGGTCAAATTAAGCGCAGCGTTGCCATCGAAGGCGGAGGACGTGGAGAAGCTGATGGCAGGCAAGTGAGGTCGCAAGATTAACAAGTCTCCACGAGAGGGGTACACAGCTCGGCGATTCGGGGAGTATTTTGTAGGCATTCGAACTGGATGGCGCCACCGAGACCGTTAACCCTTGAGGAGCGTGGACGGCTCATATGCTAGATGGGAGGAACTGAAACGCCGAATCCGCGACAGCAATTGCAGGAACCGAAACCGAAGCAGCCCTCTGCTGCACCTCCACCGCGTCCGCAAAATCGGCCCTTCAAAAGGGCGGGCGGATAGCGAAAGCTATATCGGAGAGGGCGCCGAGCTCAACGAAGAGCGCGGACGGACATGGACCAAAATGCTCCATTGAGGGACCAGGCATTGGTCTCGTTTAAGGAGTGATTGAGGGTGATTCTTCCATTCGCCGGTTCGAGACTCAGAGTGGTGATGCCCTCGAGTCGCTCAGAGTCAAGTTCTCCCATATCGGCAAGCCAATTTGCGTACCTCTCCGGTCGATCATCAAACAAATGATCCTTCGGCCACAAACGGGCAACGCAAAATAAGCCGGAGATCACGATCGACGCGATCACGGGAATCTGGCAGTTTCGGAGTTCCAGTCAAATTTTCGGCCGTTAGAATTTTGGCCGAGGTGATTCCGAGAAACGCCAGGATGACGAGAACGATACTGGCCTTCACGTCGAAGGCGTCGCCTAACTCGAACTCAGGGCGATCGCGTTCTCTTGTTCTCTCCCCAAGAAATTCGATCGGCGTCACCGCCGCCTCCGTTTAGAAGCCGTGTGGAACGGCTTCTACGAGATGTACTCCTTTATGTATTCATCCTGCGTGCGCGCCAGTTGATGCAGGTCCCCGTCGAAGATCACTTTGCCGTCCCGCAGGATCAGAAAACTCATGGGCACATCACAATGCTGTCCGGGAGGCAGCGCCACTAGGTGGTTGATTTGCGGGTCGAACTGGTGCGTGGCCATGGTGAAGGCATCCTGCAGGCGGTGCGTGACCAGCAGGGCACTGGTCTTGTTCACATCGCGCCGCTTCACAATCAGTTCGATGATGGTGTTCGAGGTTACCGGGTCGAGACCTCCGGTCGGAGAGTCATAGAGCAGCAGCTCGGGCTGCGTAATCAGCGCCCGGGCAATGGCCACGCGCCGCCTCATGCCCCCGGATAGCTCAGCCGGGTCCAGATCGAGAGTCTTCTCCAGCTCGACGAAGCGCAGCGCCTCGCGCACTCGGTGATCGATCTCTTCGTTGTAGATGCTGTGCACTCCCATCAGCCGGTAGGCAACATTTTCGCGGACGCTGAGAGAATCGAAGAGAGCGCTTTCCTGAAAGACCATCCCAATCTTGCCGCGCAGCTCGAACAGATCTTCTTCTCGCATCTGCGTTACGTCTTGCCCGAGAACAATGATGCGCCCAGAGTCCGGCCGGATCAGTCCCATCGCCAGCTTCAGAATCAGACTCTTTCCCGAGCCTGCCACGCCGAATATTGCCTTGGTCTCTCCCCGGGCTAAGCGGAAAGATACGCCACGCAAAACCTCGTTCCCCGGAAAGGACAGAACCACATTTTCAAAGAGGATGGCCGGCGAAGAATCCTCCTTCGTCGTCACGGCGGCGGAATCAAGAGGCAGGGTCGGCGCGTACATGCGATTAATGGTAGGCGAGCACGGCCATCAGGAATCGGGTAACGAAAAAGTCAAAGACCAGAATCAGCACGGAAGAAGCCACCATCGCCTGCGTGGTCGCGCGCCCCACGCCCTGGGTGCCTCCGCTGGTCTTCATTCCGTAAAAGCAGCCAATGGTCGCGATAATAAAGCCGAACAGAACCGGCTTGATGAGCCCCATCAGTATGTCCTGGAACACCAGCGTTTCCCAGGCGTTGGACCAGTACTGCCGTGCGTCGAGGTTCAGCAGCACCTTGGCAACCATCAATCCGCCGGTCAGCCCTACCAAGTCGGAAATGATGGCGAGAAAGAACAGCATGAACACCGTGGCAGCCACGCGCGGTGTGACCAGCTTCTTCATGGGATCGGTGCCTAGGGCGCGCATGGCGTCGATTTGCTCGGTCACCACCATCGAACCTAACTCGCTGGCCATGCCCGAGGAATTGCGCCCGGCCACCATAAGGCTGGTCAGCACCGGTCCCAATTCACGCACCATCGAGGTGGAAACAAGTTCGCCAATCAGATTGATGGAGCCGAAACGTTCGAGCGTATTCGCGGCCTGCAGCGCCAGCACTGCTCCGGTGAAGAAGCCGGTCAGCAGAACGATCGGCAGCGAACCGACGCCGATCGTGTCAGACTGCTGCACCATGTCGGCGAAGTAAAGCGGCTTGCGGAAGAAATTGGCGACCGCTTGCATGCAAAACTGAACATAATCCTGAACGATCAGGACCTTTTCCTTGGCGAGGTCGGTTGGCGAGATCAGTTCCATGCGGTTCGAAAAAAGCCTGGCGACGGAGCCGCTTGGGCTTCTCGGAACTATAGCAGAGAACGCACTCAGGCTTCAGCGGAGAGTGGATCGAAGGCTTTAGGAAGCAAGTGTTCTCTTATCCCCTTGTCTTCTTCTTGATCTCGATATTCAGCCGGCGGATTTTCTGATTGAGCGTCGAGAGCGGAACCTTGAAATGCTCGGCGGCCTCGGTCTGGTTCCAGTTGCATTTCTCCAGCATCTCGGTGATGATGCGCTTTTCAACATCTTCCACGATCTCGAACAGCGATGCATCCGCCGGCGGGTCATGCAGAGTGAACGATGATCCGCGACCGAGGAGAGTATCGGGCAAGAGATCGAGACCGATCTCCGTGCCGGAAGACAGAACCACGGCTCGCTCAATCACATTCTCCAGTTCGCGCACGTTGCCGGGCCAGGCGTAAGACATCAGCGGACGAAGCGCTTCCGGCGTAATGCGCCGCACCGGCCGATCATTTTCCTCGGCATATTTCTTCAGGAAGAAATCGACGAGCAGAGGAATGTCCTCCCGGCGCTGGCGTAAAGGAGGAAGCTCGATGGTGATCACATTCAGGCGGTAGAACAGGTCTTCCCGGAAGCGGCCTTCACGCACCAGTTGACGCAGGTCCACGTTGGTGGCGGCGATGATGCGTACGTCCACCTGAATTTCCTGCACTCCGCCGAGATGCATGAACTTGCGATCCTGCAGCACACGAAGGATCTTGGCCTGCGTTTCCAGGCCCATGGTGGCGATTTCGTCGAGAAACAGCGTGCCTCGATCCGCCATCTCGAACAGGCCCTTCTTGGAGGCGATGGCGCTGGTGAATGCTCCTTTCACGTGCCCGAAAAGAGTGGATTCCAGCAGATCGGTGGGCATCGAGCCGGTATTCACAGGCACGAACGGGCGGTCGTGGCGGGGTGAATTCAGGTGCGTCGCCTTGGCTATCACTTCCTTGCCGGTCCCGCTTTCACCCTGCAGGAGCACGGTTGAACGGCTGTTGGCGACCTGTGCGACCAGGTCGAAGATTTTTAGCATGGGCTCGCTTTTGCCCACAATGTTTTCAAAGTTGTAGCGCTGCTTGAGCGCGCGCTTGAGCTGAACGTTTTCTTCCGCGGCCCGACGCCAGCCCACGGCGGCCCGCACGTCGGCCAGCAGCTTTTCGTTGTCCCAGGGTTTTTGGACGAAGTTGGTGGCCCCGGCCTGCATGGCGCGCACGGCATTCTCCACCGTGCCGTAGGCCGTGATCATGATTACCGGCAGTCCAGTTTCGTGGGCGCGAATCTCGGCCAGTATTTCCATTCCGTTGCGGCCGGGCAAGGCGAGGTCGAGCAGGATCAGGTCGAAAGGATGTTCGCCGATGCGCTGCAGGCCGGCCTCTCCGCTGGCGGCGACTTCCACCGCGAAACCTTCCATCTCCAGCAGGGTCTGCAGAGATTCGCGAATCTCCGCTTCATCGTCAATGATAAGGATTGCCCCTGCCAGGCCCGGGTTTCCATTCATTACGTTGTTCGGAACAATTGCCGCGTCAGACATACTCAGCCTCAGGCATAATTTCCTCGAATGAAAACCGCGCTGATCCTCCCGAGCCAAGCGAGGGATGTGAATGCTTGCCTGCTGGTGACGGAGAACTGCAATTGCGAAGATCGTCTGGGCGAAGATCGTCTAGGCGAGGATCGTCTATGCGAAGATCGTCTGGGCGAGGATCGTCTATGCGAAGGTCGTCTAAGAGAAGATCGTCTAGGCATTGACTGCCTTCCTGCTTAAGGGAAAGTCCAGGGTGAAGGTCGTCCCTGCGCCAGGACGGCTTTCCACGCGGATCTTGCCCGCGTGTTCCTGGATGATGCCATAGGTGACGGAGAGTCCGAGGCCGGTGCCGCGGGCCTGCCCTTCGTGAGGCGAAGTTTTGGTGGTGAAAAACGGATCGTAGATGCGCGGCAGGTGCTCGGGCGCGATGCCCGATCCAGTATCGGAGACGCTGACGCTCACGCTTTCCCCGTTGAGTGTGGCCACGCGTAGCCTGCCGCCGCCGGGCATTGCGTCCTTAGCATTGAGAAACAGATTCAAGAACACTTGTTGCAATCTCCCCGCATTCCCCTGAATGGCAGGCAGCGCAGGTGAGAGCTCATTCTCCACCTCGACCCTGGCGACTTTGAACTGATGCTCGAGCAGGGCCAGAGTGTCGGCAATGACTTTGTTCACGTCTACATCGCTGACCTCGCTCCCACTGGTTCGTGAGAAATTCAGCAGATTGTTCACAATCTCAGAGGCGCGGAAGGTCTGCCGCGTAATCTTCTCCAGCAATCCCGATTTTTGCGGATCGCTCTGCAGTTGCTTCGCCAGCATCTGGGTGTAGGAAGAAATCACGGCCAGTGGCGTGTTGACTTCGTGTGCCACACCCGCCGCCAGCAGCCCGATCGACGAGAGCTTATCGGCCTGGGAAAGCTGGGCTTCGAGCTCGGTGCGCTCGGTGATGTCGTCCATGATAATCAGCCGCCCGATCACCTGAAACTTGCGCGTTACCAGCGGAGCGATAGCCACATTCACGGTGCGGACTTCACCCGCCGGCGTCTTCAGGCGGAACTTGTACAGGTTGTGAATGCCTGCGCTGTGCCGGACGCCATCGAACTCCTCGACGAACTCGGCAGGAAAGACGGTGCCAAGTCGTTGGGTCACGGTCTGCCAGCGGGGCACCGCATACATCACTTCCATCTGCGCGTTCCAACTCTCGATGCGGTCCTCCATGTCAAGCGCCATCACGCCCACGTTGATGGATTCGACGATGTTCTCGTTGAAATCCTTCAGGCGTTCGTACTCAGCCGCTTTCTGCTGCAGGGAGGCATAGAGTTGCCCGTTCTGAATCGCGATGCCGAGATAGCCTCCAAGAGTTTCCAGCAATTCCATATCTTCGCTCGAAAGGAAGTCACCCTGAGCGGTCTTACCCAGACCAAGCACCGCGACCGTCTTCTGCTGAGCATGGCAGGGAATGTAGTAATTCAGATCAAGCCGCGCGATCGCTTGCTGCGCGCCCGGAGTTTCGCGGGGCACCAGGTGAGTATTCTCGAAGAAAAGATGCCCAGCCCGCTCCGGCCGCGGTACGCTAAGGAAGGCCAGATCAATGTGGCCGGGCGCAGTGAGTCCGAAAGATTTGGCGAGCACGAATTGCCCAGCGTCTTCGTGGGCCAGGAAAATTGCCATGCGGTCGACCGCCAGCGTGCGAGAAAGCCGGTCCAGCAGCGACGAGAGCATGGCATTCAAGTCGGTCTCCGAACTAAGTTCGCGGCCGAACTCGAGCAAGGTGCGGCGGTAGTCATAGCGCGTGCGGTAGAAGTAATGGTCGACGCGTTCCTGAATCCACTTGCGCAACGGATCAAATAGCAGCGCCGTCACCACCACCGCCAGGATCAAACCAACCGGACCGCTGCCCGGCTGCCGCATATGAACCAGTTCGGCCACGCCCGCCACCAGCGCAAAATACATTCCCACTACAATCGCCACGGCCAGGGTGTAGACCACGCCGCGCTTGAAGATGAGATCCACATCCATCAAACGGTAGCGGAAGATGGCATAACCGAAAGTCAGGGGCAGCAGGCCCAGCGAAAGCACGCCCATCTTCATGGCTGCTTGCGGCAGCCACCCCATGGCATGAGGGAAGACATAGGGCAACACGTAAAGCACGGTATAGGGAGCGATCGCTAAAATGCTGCCCCGGGTGACCCACTTCAATTGCTGGCGCAGGATGGTTGTGCTGGCGCGCTGGTAGCTGTACCACAGCACGGTAGCGGCGACCAGGAAGAAGACGGCTCCATAGGAGAAATCTAGCCGGTCCATGCTGCGGTTCAGCCGTCCCATTGCCTCCAGCCAGCGCATGGCGGCCAAACGCATTCCCAGCAGCAGCGCGCCGGGAAGGTAAACCAGCGCCAGCAGCCACGGACGCCGCCTTACAAACTGCCGCTTCTCTGGGAAAGTCAGCACAAAATTCAGGAAGAGCGCGGGCTGTAGCACCCAGGCGACGATATTGCCCCAATAAATCGTCCAGTCGAAATCGTTCAGCTTGCCGGTGTACTTGAAAGAAAAGGCGATGAACGAGACCAGACAAAAAATATAGAAGTGTGTGGATCCGGGAGCGGTCCAACGGCGCAGCAGCACGTACACCCCGATACCCAGATAAATCAACGCGATCAGACGCAGCCAGTTGTTGGGCCAACGATCTGCCGGCACCAGTATGACGCTGGAGTCCACGGGAACGGATTGCCGGATCACGCTATAGGTGGCTTTAGACCAGGCGCCCGTGCGATAGAGTTGCCGCTCCAGGCCCGCCGTATCCCGCACCTCCTGACCATTGACCGAAGTCAACCGGTCACCAGGCTTGATGCCGCCTTTCGCGCCCGGCCCGTTCGGTTCAACCCGGTCGGCCATCAACCGCCCGCTATCCTCGATCCAGGAGATGCCGTCATCGGGACCCGAGAACTCGCTCTCTTTGCGAAAATTAAAGGCGGCGAATATGGCGGCAGCAACGGTCAGCACGAACAGAAGTACGGCGACAGAACGGACTTGGCTTTCCCGGTTCATGGGTTTCAGCGGAACACCATTTGGTTGGCTGGCGAGCCGCGGATCAGCGTCTGCTAACGACTGATCACGTATTAGCAACTTCGCTGCCATGTGGTTCCCTTTCCGTGTCGCGCTAAGTGCCGTGTGCAAAACGACTTCCAAGATTATAGATGGATTATGAAAGCCTAACTACGCCTTTCTGGAGGTTTCTCTGGAATTATGTATCCCGCGAAGTTCAAGCAGTTTAGGCGGGGACGCAGCGCTTTCGACTCGCAGGCTTGGAGTAGGAGATGCAAGGTGGCATTTCTAAGCTGAAGATGGCAAGGCACGCACCGGCCCACCAGTCCCAGTCCTGAGCGGTGGTGATCGATGGCTTCGCGATCCTGGTAGGGTCGTTCGAAGATCGCGCTTTCGTCTCGGAATTAACGCCGCGGCCGGTCTCGCTGGCCGAGACGTAGACCGAACTGGGGTCGGCATCCACCACACAGGCTTGCAGCATGATGGCCCCTTCCGGCGGAGTGAATTCAATGGCGCTTTCCACCAGGTTGATCATCCCTTCAAGCACGCGGTCGGGATCTGTCAGCCCCAGTTGGCAGCTCTGATCCAGACCGACCTCCAGTCCGATTCTTTTCTCATCGGCGGCGGGACGCATCATGGCAATGGTCTGCTGCGCCACTTCGCCGAGCGAGATCACAAAATGTTCCAGTCGGAACATTTAAGCGATTTTCATCCCGCCCGCTGCTGATCCTCCGCGGCTTCCGGCGTGACTTCGTCGTCCCAGTCAAAGGAGAGAGCGCGCGCGGTGGTTTCGATCGGCTCGAGCGGCGGAATGTCCTCAGCCACAGGCGCGCCGAGTTCGGCAAACTTGCGCGCCGAAACCAGCACCCGGCTCTCCAGCGACCCGACCGCTTTGTTGTAAGACTCGACCGCGCGGTCAAGCCCTGTGCCGACCGACGTGATGTGTCCCGCGAGGTTGCGCAGTCGGTCGTGCAGCTCCTTACCCAGTTCGCTGATCTGGTGCGCGTTGCGCGCCAGCTTCTCCTGATTCCATCCGTAGGCCACGGCCTTCAGCAGCGCAATCAGCGTGGTTGGCGACGCAGGGATCACGCGGTTCAGCACACCGTGCTCAATCAAGCCGGAATCCTGTTCCAGCGCCGCGCTGAAAAATGTTTCGCCGGGAAGAAACATCACCACGAATTCCGGCGTCGCCTCAAACTGCTCCCAGTATTTCTTTCCGCTGAGAGTATTCATGTGGTCGCGCACCTGCCGAGCATGATTGGCAAGACAAACGCGACGGGCTTCTTCGTCCGGGGTCTCGAAGGCGTCAAGAAACGCTTGCAGCGGCGTCTTCGCATCCACCACCACGTGCTTTCCGCCGGGCAGCTTGACCACCAGATCGGGACGCAGCCGACCAGTCTCAGTGTTGACAGATTCCTGCTCGGCAAAATCACAATAAGAAACCATGCCGGCGATCTCGACCACCCGCCGCAACTGAATCTCGCCCCAGCGTCCGCGAACGTTCGGCGTGCGCAGCGCCCGCACCAGGTTGCCGGTCTCCGACTGCAGCTCTTTCTGCGTCGTAATCAGCGATTGCACCTGCGCGCGCAGCTCGCCATACGCGTCGCCGCGCGCGATTTCCATCTGCTGAATTTGCGCGTCCACTTTATTCAGCGAATCGCGCACCGGCGCGACCATGTCGGCCACGGCCTTCTGCCGGCTGTCGAGATCACCGCGAGCTTCGCTCTGAAAGCGCTCCAGACTTTCCTTGGCCAGCACCAGAAACGACAGGTTATTGCTTTTCAATGCATCGGAGGCCATGGCTTTGAAGGCGTTGCCTAATTCCTCGCTGGCACGAGTGAGCAGTTCCATCTTTTCGTTGCTGGCCTTCCGTTCCGATTCCAGAGCGGATTCCAGCCTGGCCTTGGCCGCCACCAGCTCGGTCGAGGCCTGCTCAAGCCGCGCCAGATCGGCCTTTTCGGCTGCTAACTGCTTCTCCATCACAGACAACCGGGCGCTGAGCCCAGCGGTTCGCGAGCGCAGCGCGAGCCATGCAATCATGCCTCCAAACAATAGGCCGATGAACCCTATGAGACCTGGTTCCATAGCGAAGGTAACTACTCAGACTGGCTTCCGGCTCCTAGCCTAGCACCAGCGGCAAGTTTGGGCCTGCATTTCAGATCCTTCCCAGGGTCGAGCTGGTGGGCACAGGCGATGCCAAGAGCTTCCAAAGTCGTGATGGCGATTCTGCTGGTGGTTTGCGGGGCCTCGTCCCGGCCGTCGAATCGCGCCATGGCTTCCTCGTCGTCACCTTCTTCTGGATCTCCCTCTGGATCTCCTTCTGCATCCGGGCGGAACGAGGAGGGTGCGGCCCAGAACGCGACCCTGAAGCCGGCCTCCGCCGTGGCCGCCGATATCCCTTTCCTCGAATACGATACCGAGGCCGAACATGTGCTGTTCGACCTGGCGAACCAGTCGAGAGTGCAGGCCGGTGCGCCTCCGCTGGCACTCGATCGCGGACTTTCCCAGGCGGCCCGAGCCCATGCGCAAGAGATGTTTGCGGCGCGGCAGCTCTCCCACCGGTTTGAGGGTGAGCTTTCACTGCCGCAACGACTGGCAAATGCAACCCGAACCCAGCTTGATCAGGAAGGCGAGAACGTCGCTTTCGATTTCGACGCTGCCAAGGGACATCAACATCTAATGCTTTCCCCTCCGCATCGGGCGAACCTGCTCAACCCGGCCTATAACGTGGTCGGGTTGGGCGTGGTGCGCAGCGGAGACCGGTTGTACATTGTGCAGGACTTCGGCCATGCCCTCCCCAACTATTCCGCGGCCGAAGTGAAGGACCGCATCGCGGTGGCAGTGGCCGAAGCCCGGCATCAGGCCAACCAGCCTGATATCGACCGCCGCGATCTGCTCAGTCATGATCTGCCTACTGCGGACAACGCCGCCTGCTCCATGGCGCAAGCCGACAAGCTCGGCACCTCCCCCGTGCAACAACTCGCGCAACACTTTACCGTTCTCACCTACACCAGCCTGCAGCCCGAGGTGCTGCCGTCCGAAGCCGGCCGCGTTCTCGCGAGCCACAATCTGCGCAGCTTCTCCGTCGGTGCGTGCTACGCGCGCACCGAGACATATCCCACCGGCGTGTATTGGGTGGTGCTGTCGCTGGATTGAAGAGAGAAGAAATCCTTAAGCGAACTTGGCCGAGACGCTTCGACGTGGACAAAGCCCCAATCGATTTGCCTTCTGCTGGGCCAGCCTAATTTCGCAACAACTCTGAAGATCCAGCCAGAATTCCGCAGTCGTGCCGAAGAAATGGGCGAGGCGTAGCGCGGTGTCAGCAGTAGTGGCGCGCCTACCCTGAGAATTTCGGTGATGCGGTTGATCGTGCTAACCTTGCTCCTGCCCACCCTCTGCGGTTCCGCGCATGGAATCCCCGCCCCCAGTTCGTTCATCCCAACCTCCTTTGGACGATATCCGCATCGGCACGGCGGGCTGGTCTTATAAAGATTGGGATGGAATTTTCTATCCTCCGGGCATGTCGCGGCGCAAGCAGCATCCTCTGGAATATCTGGCGCGCTTCTTTGACACCACGGAGATCAACAGCTCATTCGATGGCCCGCTGAAGCCGGAGTGGGCGAAGCTGTGGTGCCGCAAGGTTGCGACGGTGAATGCGAAATTTCTTTTTACGGCGAAGCTCTACCGGGCGTTCACGCACTCGCCGATCGCGGTGATGGAGCCCACTTCGGCTGCGACCATCCGTCCCACCGACGAAGACGAAGCCCGCACCCGTGAAGGCTTGGACGCGATTGCCAACGATGGGAGGCTGGGCGCGCTGCTCATTCAGTTTCCCGTGTCGTTCAAGAATACTTCTCTCAACCGCGAGGATCTGGAACGTCTGCTGCGGCAGTTCATCGAGTATCCGCGCGTGGTCGAGGTGCGCCACTCCAGTTGGAACGACCCTGAAACACTTGCCGCCTTTGCGCAGAAAAATGTCGGCTTCTGCAATATCGACCCGCCTCTGCTCGGCAAATCGCTGATGCCGACCGAGCACGTTACCTCTGCCATCGGATACGTCCGATTGCATGGACGCAACTACGAACAGTGGTTTGATTCCGACAATCGCAACGATCGCTACAACTACCTTTACGACGCGCGGGAACTTGCCGCCTGGAAAGAAAAAATCGAGAGCATCGCCGAACGGGCGCAGACCACGTATGTAATCACCAACAATCATTTCGAGAGCAAGGCCGGGGTGAACGCGCTGGAGTTGAAGGCGATGATCAGCGGGAAGCGGGTGATGGCGCCGGCAACGCTGATCAGGAAATATCCTGAGCTGAGGAGGATTGCTGATCCCACGGAAGATCCTGGGCCGGAGCTAGCCCCGAGGTTGCCGCTGCGAGCCTAGATGCCGGGTCTAAGAGGAATGGGTGGGACGGAAAGCAGCGGTTCTGCTATTTTCCCGTGGCAGCGTGGTCGGCCATGCGGCGCTTGTTGTAGCGCAGGGCGACGTTCATGAACACATTGCCCAGGGAAGTTTCGAAGCAGATCATGAGCGCTTCGACATCTTCGCTGGATTTGTCGCCTTCGTTGGAGGTGAGCAGCAGTGGAGGGTGTACACGGAAATGGAAACCCTGATCGTTGAGTGCGGAGACGGCGTTGCCGACCACCTGGTTGGCCAGCTCAAAGATCGTTTCTTTAATCAAATCATCGGACTCGGGCAAGTCAGCGCCCGCATAGTGACTGGCCACGCGCAAGGCGGTTTGCGGATCGAGGTCCAGAACGATGCGGCCTTCGACGTCGCCGGAAAGCGCTACCATGCCGGCCACGCCTTTGCGGTGGTAGCCCTCCTCTTCCATGGAAAGGCTGGCGACTTGCGTGGTGCCCTGCAGGCCTTGCGACAACACGGCGTCGGCCGAGTTGATGAAGGGCTGAATCAGCTCCATCTTCATGCGATTAGATCCCCGCGCCGGCGGCATTCGCTACCGCGCCGTCTTCTCCTAGCACGTACTTGATGACCTCGTACAGCACCTCGGGCTTCACCGGCTTCTGCACGAAATGCCGCGCCCCGCGCTGCAGGGCAGCGACAATGTTTTCCTGGTAGCCCACGGAAGAGACCATGACGACGCGGGCTTCGGGGTGCGCCTGCACGATTTTTTCGGCGGCCTCGATGCCCTCCATCTGCGGCATGGTGATATCCATCAGCACGATGTCCGGATGAGTACGGTCGAACTCGCTGATCGCGGTCAACCCGTCCCCGGCCTCGCCCGCTACCTGGCCGCCGAAACTTTCCACCATGCGGGCCAGATTCTTGCGCGCGAAGACGGAATCGTCCACGATCAAGTAGCGGACGGGCTGGCCATCCTTGCTGCGTTTCACTGCTGCGAACTGCTCCATAACACACCCTCCGTCTAGATTTCATCACGTCGGCGGTCACTCGGCCAGATGACTCAGGTCACCGGTCACCGCACTGGACCGGAAAACCAGTTTTAGCGTCCGGCGCGCAGAGCTCTTCCTGCCCCGGCCTGGCCTTCCCGGCCACAAATCGCCTGCAAAGTCGAAGAAAGCACATCCAGAGCCACAACTCGCGTGGCATAACCGCGCTCAATCGCGGCTTTGGGCATGCCAAACACGACGCAGGATTCCTCGCTCTGCGCGATCGTCATGCCACCAGCCTTCTTCACCGCCCCCAAACCCTGAGCGCCGTCATCCCCCATTCCGGTCATGAGCACGCCTACCGCTTGCGGACCAAATTCCTGAGCCACGCTGTTGAACAACACATCCACGCTGGGACGGTGGCCGTTGACCCGCTCTTCGTCGCTGAGCACTACAACATCTCCCATGGCCAGCCGCTTCACCTTCATGTGCCGGTTCCCACGGCAGATCAGCACTCGGCCCGCCAGCAAGGCATCGCCCGATTGCGCTTCCTTCACGCGCAGAGCGCACAACTCGTCGAGACGGCGGGCGAACATCTCGGTGAAGTTTTCCGGCATGTGTTGCACCACCACAATCGTTCCGGAAAAGTCCCCCGGCAGCTGCGGGAGCAAGAATTCAAGGGCCTGCGGCCCCCCGGTTGAAATTCCGATGGCAACCGTCTTGGTGGGCGGGGGCGAGGATTTTGCGGTGGAAAGCTTCACCGGGCGCGCTGCCATTTCCAGCAAGCTTCCGGGGCGAACGATCTTACCCTCGGCGGCGGCCTTGATTTTGGCGATCAGTTCCGCGGCTGTGTCGGCCATGTGCGCCGAAGCATCCTGGGGCTTGGCGACGAAATCAAAGGCGCCTAAGGCGAGCGCCTTCAAGGTAATCAGCGCGCCTTCGGTCGAGTGTGAACTGACTACGATGACCGGAAGCGGATGCCGGCGCATAATCTCTTTCAAGGTGTCGATACCGTTCATGCCCGGCATTTGCAGATCAAGCGTGACAACGTTGGGCCGCAACTCCTCGATCTTTTTCAGACAGAAGGACCCATCGATCGCCGTGCCCACGACCTCGATGGAATCATCGGCTGCGAGCATCTGCGGGATCAGTTTGCGCATGAGGGCGGAATCATCGACCACGAGCACGCGCACTTTTTTCGCAAGCATGGTCATGCGCGGCCTCCGGCGACGCCCAATGCCAGGCGCGCTCGATCGGCGTGATTCAACAACAAGCCAGAGGCGCCGACCCCGGCTTCAGGAGAACGCGAGCGCGAGACGTGTTCCACTACCGCGGGCAGATTCAGGATCAGCACCACTTTTCCATCCCCGAGGATGGAAGCGCCATTGACCAGATCGGTGGTGAAGGTCTGATCATCCAGAGCTTTAATGACCAGCTCTTCTTCGCCCTCGAGTGCGTCGACGATCAATCCATATTTCCTTTCGCCGACGGTGATTACCAATACGAACAGTTTGTTTAGCTTCCGGTCCCCATCGGCAGCCGGCCGCCCCAGGCGAAGCAACGGGAGCACCTGATTGCGCAATTGCAGGACCTCGTAGTTGTCGACCTGGTGCACATCAGATTCCCGGGTGCGGGCGATCTGATTGACCGCGTTCAACGGGATGGCGTACAGGCGCTGCTCCACCCAGAACATGAGCGCCTTGATAATCGCCAGAGTGAGGGGCAGCTTCAGCCGGAAGGTCGTGCCCTGGCCGCGACGAGTTTCAATATGAATGCTCGCTTTCAACCGGTGGAGCACGCTCTGCACCACGTCCATTCCAACTCCGCGGCCGGAGACTTCGGTGACGACCTCGGCGGTGCTGAAGCCTGGGCGGAAAATCAGTTCCAACGTCTCGGCATCGCTCAACCGGGAGGCCTCCTCCAGGGTAAGCATTCCCAGTTCCAAGGCTTTGGTACGAATCTTCTGAGCATCGATCCCGCGCCCGTCGTCCGTGATCTCCACCACCACCTGATTTCCCTGGTGCAGCGCGTTCAGGCGGATCTTGCCGCGCGGTGACTTGCCGCGCTTCACACGCTCTTCAGCAGGTTCGATGCCATGGCTGACGGCATTGCGGATGAGATGGGTGAGAGGCTCGGCAATGGCGTCGAGGATGCCTTTATCAAGGTCGGTCTCCTGGCCGCTGAGTTCGAGGTCAACCTCGCGTCCACACTGCCGCGCCACGTCGCGCACGATGCGGGGAAAGCGCCGGAACAGTTGATCGACCGGCACCATGCGAATCTTCATCACGGAACGCTGCAGATCGTTCAAGACCCGGGCCTGGAAAGCCATGGCGTCGGCAAACTTGCCGCGCAGCGAGTCTTTGGGATAGTGCCTGCCCAGTTCGCCGAGGGCCTGCTGGAGCATCGACTTGCCGATGATGAGTTCTCCTACCAGGTTCAGGACGTTGTCGATCCGCCCGGCTTCTACCCGCAAAACATTTTCTGTGAAAACCTGGGGCACGGGGTCGGCCGGGGATACCGAGGATCCGGGGGGAGCGGGCGAGGGCGGCGCAACTGCGATGTTCATTGCTGCCGAGGCCGGCGGGTCTACATCCGAGGAATGCCATGCAGGTTCCGCGATTGACGTGGCGACAACATTGGCAAACGCGCCGCTTGCTGTGGCGCCATCTTTCACCGTGGACGCGGTCTGAATCGAAGCCGCCTGAATCAGGGTCACGCTGACGTCGCTCGAAATGGTTGGAATCTGGCAGCGGGCGACAATCTGCGACTCGGATTGCAAGCTGGCAAAGACGAACTCAACCTGCTTCGAGGCGGCGGCGGATTTTTCGTCCGGCCGCACCACCAGAACACGACCGATCCCGTTGATTGCGTTTCGGATCATTTGGCGCGCCGCGATGGGCATGGTGCAGTGGGGATCGATTTTCACTACGATTTCGTAGAGTCCGAGCCCTGCAGTCTGCGTGTGGGCGACGGCGCGCCTTTCCGCTTCCGTCCAGTCCTTGGTGGAAGGGGTGGCAGATTCGGTAGATTTTTTCTTGCGCCGCGATTTTCTGGGGGCGGGAGTTGCCGTGAGTTCGTTGATCCTTTGACGAAGACTCTCTGTAGCGGGCATGGCATCGCCGCTGTGGTAGGCCGCTAACATGGCCGCAAAAACGTCGGCGGCCGCGAAGGCGATGTCGGCCAGCGCTCCGTGAGCGGCGGCAGCCTCCAGAGAGAGCGCATCCTCGAAATGGTGCGCCAGTTCGCTCAACTCGCGCAGTCCGCAGGCCGCCGAGTCGCCTTTCAGTGTGTGCACGGTGCGTCGGATGGAACGCACGATCTCTTCATCGCCGGGATTTTTTTCCAGCTTCAGAGACTCTTCATTCAGCGCCTGCAGCAGCTCCTGCGAGGTTTCAAAGAACAGCTCGCGCAGCTCCGCTCCACGCTCATCGGGAGGATTGGTCACTCACGCACCTCCAGACGCTGATAAGCCGTGCCGCTGTCGCGGTGGATCATCTGAAACTTCTCGGTCAGCCCCAGCAGGCTTTCGGCATGGCCCACGAAGAGGTAGCCACCGGGATTGAGGCAGCGATAAAACTTTTCGACCAGCCGCTTCTGCTCCGCCTCGTCGAAATACATCATCACGTTGCGGCAGAAGATGACGTCGTTGCGCTGCGGCAGGTATTCCGTCTTCAAATTGTGAAAGTCGAAGTGCACCAGCTCTTTCAGCGCCTTCTTGACCGCGTAGCGGTCGCCGATCTTATCGAAATAGCGCAGGCGGAAGCCATAATCCACGGCCGCCATCTGGTGAGCGCTATAGGTTCCCTCCTGGCCGGTTCGGAGTACGGAATAACTGATATCGCTGGCCAGTATCTCCACTCGCCAGGGCGGCGGAATCAGTGGTTTAGGCAGCGCAAGTTCCACCGGCAGCGGATTGCGCATGTAGTAATAGGCCAGCGTGTCGGCCACCATCATGCCTAGGGTGTAGGCCTCCTGCCCGGTGGAGCAGCCCGCGCTCCACACTCGCACCGAATACTCACGATGCGCCTGCTTCTGTTTCAACATGTCTTCAAGAATGTGTTTCTGAAAAAGGTCGAGTTGAGCTTTGTGCCGGAAGAAGCTGGTTTCGTTGACCGTGAGATTTTCCACCAGCTTGGCGAGTTCCGCCTTACCTTCCTGGCTGATTAGGAGGCGGTAGTAGGAGTAGAAGGAATCGACATGACATTCCCGCAGCCGGCGCAGCAACCGATCCTGCAGGAAATGAGTGCGGCGTTCGTCGAAGTGCATGCCGCACTCCTGATAGACCAGCGCCTGCAGCAGCCGAAGTTCCGCGTCGGTTAAAACTGGCGCAGGTGCCGCTCCAAATGTGCTCATGCTCTCTTTCGTTCTCCGCGCCTGCGATTCAACGTCTCCGGGAAAAGCTCAGTGGGACGAGGCGCCCCGCGCCTCGGCTTTGGCGGGCTTGCCATCCGCGCCCGCGCTGTGCTGCAAGAGGCTGGCCGGAGCCAGCAACTTACCCATGTCAAGCAATACGATCAGACGTCCCTTTACCTTGGCCAATCCGGTCACGCAGTTCAGCCCGCCCTCCTGGAATACAGCGGGCGGAGGTTCGACGTCGGCGCGGGGAATCTTCACCACCTCGGACGCCGAGTCCACGATCAATCC
>Ga0181525_10001552_pt1 | contig 19480 bp, 17 predicted proteins | sample PEATcosm2014_Bin_48_FD_121100 | JGI IMG/M metagenome (GOLD analysis project Ga0181525, IMG submission 121100) | Peatland microbial communities from MTU Mesocosm Facility, Houghton, MI, USA - PEATcosm2014_Bin06_10_metaG | ecosystem: Environmental > Terrestrial > Soil > Wetlands > Peat | place...
CGATCTGCTCCTGGACGGCTTTCAGGGTATCGGCGGTGGAAGCGGACTTGGTGCTGCCGTCGATCTCGAAAAGGCCCGGATGATCGTAGGTCGCGCCCCAGCCAGCCGAGATATCGTAGGCCAGCCCGAGCTGCGTGCGGACGCGCTGCACCAGGCGGCTCTGGAAACCGCCTCCCAGGATATCGCCCATTACTTCCAGGGCCGGAAAATCCTTGTCGTCAAGCTGGCCGCCCAGATGGCCTTCGATGAAGAAGGTTTGGGTCACATCGTCTTTTTTCGCCAGGTAGATGCCGGGTTGAGCTTTGGCGCGGACGGGCGGGAACGGCGGAACTTTGGGCTGCTCGTAGGTCCAACCGGCCAACAGCGTCGTCAGTTTCGCTTTCATTTCCGCGGTGGAGAAATCGCCCCACACCGCCATCAGCATGTTGGCCGGAAAAAAGTACCGTTTGTAAAAGGCGATGATGTCGGTGCGCGCGATGCGGTCGAGCGTGGCATACTCGATACGCGAGCCATAAGGCGTGTCTTTGCCATAGACGATATCGGCGAACTCTGTTTCCGCTACGCTGTGCGCATCGTCGTTGCGCCGCGCGATGCCGCTGCGCATCTCCGACTTGGCCAGGTCGATCTTATCCTGGCGGAATTCGGGCGCGGTCAGCACGTCCTTAAAGATGGCCAGCACCTTGTCCGTATTCTCTTTCAGCGCCGAGAATGAGACCGAACCGCTGGATTCGCCGATATCGCACTCGACGGATGCGGCGATGTTTTCCAGCTCTTCGTCGAGTTGGTCGCCGGTTCTGCTTTGGGTACCGCCCGAGCGCATGACCGTGCCGGTAATGGAAGCCAGGCCGACCTTGTCCGCGGGTTCGAGCAGGTTGCCGGTGCGGACACGGATCGTTCCGCCGATGATCGGCAATTCATGATCTTCGAGTAAGTAGACCTTCATCCCATTCAGGAGCGTGAAAGTCGTCACATCCGGAACGGGAATATGTTTCAGCGGCGGAAATCTAAGCTCTTTGTAAGCTGCCGGAGTGTTCGGGATCGCCGCCGGTGCGACGGTGGTCTGTCCGAACGCAGCCGCGGCGGACAGCAGTAGCGCGCCGGCAATACCCACGGCCGGGATGCGCCCGCAAGAGGCGGCCTGGGAGGCCGCCGCAGCGCAAGGCGCTCCCCCACAAGGCGCCGTCATTTCGCCACCTCCGCCGCGGCCGCCTTCGGCGCGACCAGATAAGCCACCGTACGCCTCTCCGTCACGAAGCACTCCTTCGCCACGCGCTGCACATCGTCGGCGGTAATCCTGTCCAGCTCATCGAGCGATGTGAATAACTTCCGCCAATCGCCATAGATCGCATGATAGGCGGTCACTAAGCCAGCCAGCCCCGGATTGCTGTCCAACCTCCGGATCAGGCTCGCCCGCGTCTTAGTCTTCACGCGCGCCAGTGTCACATCGTCCACCTTCTGCGATTTCAGTTTCTCCAGCACTTCATAGAGCGTCTTCTCATTCTCGGCCGTGGTGTGTCCGGCGGCGGGCGAGAGGAAAATCAGGAATAAGTTCGGGTACTTGCCGCCGGGGAAGGTATCGTCCGCCTCCGCCTCCAGCGCGATCTGCTTATCCCGCACCAGTTCCTTGTAAAGAGTGCCCGTCCGCCCGCCGGAGAGGATACCGCTGATCACATCGAACACCGGATCGTCCTTACTGTACTCGTCCGGCCTCTTATAACCGACCATCAGCAGCGGCTGGCTGGATGACTCGACTTCCGCCTGCCGGGGGCCTTCCTGGGGAGGGTCCTCGGTGTGCAGCAGCGGCGGCAGCGGACGCGCCTGCATGGGTCCGAAATACTTCTCCGCCAGGCGCCGCGCTTCCGCGGGATTCACATCGCCCACAATCCCCAGCGTGATGTTGCCCGGCACATAATAATCATGAAAGAAGCGCCAGGCGTCGGCCCGCCGCAGATGGGTGACGTCGCTGGGCCAGCCCGTACCCAGCACCCTGTAAGGGAACGCCGCAAAAGCAGTGGCCAGGAAGTTTTGCAGCAGCTTGCCCTGCGGTTCTGACTCCACGCGCATGCGATACTCTTCCATCACCACGTCGCGCTCCTTGTAGAATTCGCGGAACACCGGCTGGATGAACCGCTGCGACTCCAGCAGGAACCATAGCTCCAAACGATTGGATGGCAGGCTGTAGTAATACTCAGTCGAATCCCAGGACGTTTGGGCATTCATACCCTCGCCGCCATTCTGCTCGATGATGCGCGGGTAGAGATTCGGCTCCACGAGCGAGTCGGACTTTTCCTCGGCGGCCTTGAGTTCCGCCTCCAGAGCCGCGACCTTCTGGGGGTCCGCTTTGACGCCCCTGTTCCGCTCGGCGTCGAGGCGGTCATAGACCTGCTCCACCCGATCGATGGCTTTCTTCTCCTCGGGCCAATTCTTGCTGCCAATGCTCTCGGTGCCCTTGAACGCCATGTGCTCGAACATATGCGCGATGCCGGTAGCGCCAGAGGGGTCGTCGACCGACCCGGCATTCACATAAGTGTGGAAAGATACCACCGGCGCCTCATGCCGCTCCACGACGATGAAGTGCAGGCCGTTGGCGAGGGAGAACTCCGTGACTTTCTTCTCGAACTCATGCAGGTTCTGCGCCGCCAGCAGCAGCGGCGGCAGAAAAACAGCCAAGCGGTGTGCCCTCATGTTCTATATCGAAGTTACCAGATTGGCGGTCGTGCCTGCGTTTCCCAGCAAAAGGGTCCAGACTTGGGGGGCGGCCAATCTTCGCCGCAGCCGGCTATTAGCCGTTCCGCAGAGATTCGGGCCTGAGGAGGAACACGGAATGACCACACCCAGATTACCGGGCACACAGATTCACCAGAGGGCGCGCCGCCCGCTTCGCTTTGGGCTCCTCGCCGCGCTGCCAATTCTCATGCCCCGACCCAGCCTCGCGCAATCCCCAACCTACGAAACCATGTACAGCTTCCACGGCAGCCCCGACGGCGGCGACCCCAGAGCGGCCCTGGTGATCGCTAAGAGCGGCACGCTCTACGGCACAACCTACGGGGGAGGCGCATCCTCGCTCGGAACGGTCTTTGAGATGACCAAGCCCACGGGAGAGCCATGGAAGGAAAACGTGCTCTTTAGTTTCAATGGGTCCGACGGCTAATACCCCCTGTCCCCTTTGGCTATCGGCAGCACGGGAGCGGTTTATGGTACTACGTTTGGGGGCGGGTGCGGAGGTTGCACGGGCGTAGCCTTTGAGCTGGCGCCCCCCGCCGCTACTGGAAGCACCTGGACCGAGAGTGTGCTGTACGATTTCGGGGGTAGCCTTGAGAACGCCGAGCCGAACGGGCCACTGCTTTTCGGCCCGAGTGGAAAGCTATACACCACCACCCAGGGCTCAGGCATTGGCACGGGCGAGGTAATCGCCTTGCTGCCACCGGCAGCGGCCGGGGACCCTTGGACGGAGTCGGTACTATATACTTTTGGAGGCTCGCTTGGGGGAGGGTTGCCATTTTCAGGTGTGGCCTTGGAAGGCGGATCGCTGTTCGGGACTACGCTCTTCGGAGGCGATGACGATTGCTTCAGCCCGTCCGGCTGCGGCGTCGTTTACGAGTTGAGGCCCACAACAGCCTCGGGCGGCGCTTGGACGGAGACGCCGATCCACACCTTCGGCGAGACGTCCGGCGATGGCATAGAACCGCAAGCCGCTCTCGCTATCGGCCCGGGGGGCGTGCTCTACGGGACGACTTACTATGGCGGCACCGGAGTGTGCTACACCTCGGGCGGCCTCACCTCAGGGTGCGGGACCGTCTTCCAACTGACGCCCCCCTCCACGCCTAGCGGGGCTTGGGCGTATTCCGTGATTCACAATTTCACCGGTGCCGACGGTGACGGCGCCGCACCCTTGGCAGGGGTAGTGGTGGGAAGCAACGGATCGATCTACGGCACAACAGCGAGTGCCGGCAGCACCGCGTCGGACTCCGCTTGCCCAGCTTCGTACGGCATCATCGCAGGCTGCGGCATCGTATTTGAATTAACGCCGCCCTCCACGCCGGGCGGCGCCTGGACGGAAATGGTGCTGCATGCCTTCTCGGGCCAGGATGGAGACGGCGCAATTCCCTTCGCAGGGCTAGTCCTGAGTTCGAGCGGCATCCTCTACGGCACGACTTCAGCAGGCGGGACCGCCGGAAGAGGCACGGTATTCGCCCTCGAGCCGTAAAACCGATTCGCATCCCAAACACTCGGGTAGCCCTCGGGCTTGCCCAAGTCTTGCCGCCCACTACTCGTCGAAGGAAGGCAATGGCTTGCAGTCCTCCGACTGTTCGCCCCCGCGGAGCCGTGGCGGTTCCTCATTCCGGTGCGGCGCTAATCCTTGCGCTCCTTAATGAGCAGCGAGATTAAGTAGTCCTTTGCCAGCGTATCATGCTGGATTGCCTTCCAGCTCGCAAAGGCAGTGGCCGCCGTATCGACATGGGACTGCACCTCGGTGCGAGACCATTTCTTGAGATAGCTGTAGTCGGCGGCATGCCGGTTCTGCTGAAGGTCGATAAACGCTTGAGCGACGATCCGCAATTGCGCGGCAACCATCGCCTCGGAAGGTGCAAACTGCCTCTTGACCGCCCTCTTGGACGCATCCTTCATCGTGCCGTGATCGAAGCCGCGCGCCATCTGTGAACGTTGTTGCACCTTTCCACTGAAGAATAGCGGCCGACACCAACAGGTGAAACACCGAATAATATGCGGTGGACACGGCACGGCGTAGGCTAGCTTGCCTTGGACGTTTCGGCTCCCGCTTTGCAAGGTGGTGCGCCTGCTCCAGAAGGTCGTCAGCAAGCGACATCGAGCTTATTCATAGACCGCGTCCTTGAGTTTCGCCTGCTCGGAGCGGCTGCGGAAATTGAAATAAGGGATGAGCCCCCACTGACCGGGAAGATCGACATGATTGTTGATCTTGGCCATGAAGGCCGCCTTCGCCCGCGGAAGATTCTGCGGCTTGCTCGCCTCGTCGGTCAAGATCACCCAGAAAAAGACGGCGGGGTCGCCACTCCAGTCGTTGTCGAAGGTGTACCGCCACTTCATGACGCCGGGTATGACCACATGCGCGAGCTGATTGAACTTTTTACCCAGTTCCGAGGCCTGCGCGATCCCATTGACCAGATAAGCCATACCAGTACCACGATACCACGCGACGCTACAAACACCCTCTGGAATTCGGGACGCGGCGGGCACGCTCAACGTACCCCGCAATACCAGTCCAAAGTATCAAGAGATTGCACAATAGATCGCCAACGCCGAAAATACTTGTTGCCACTCCTTGCAAAAGGTCCACACTTACAAGCAAGTAGCGCAGGATCAACGCCGCTCGCCGGCCGGTTTCCTCGCCACCTCCAGGTAATCCTGGATGGCGTCCCGAACGTTCGCCAACGCCTCCGCCTCGGTGGTACCCTGCGACCAGCACCCAGGAAGTCCCGGGCACGTTACGCTGTAGCCTTCTTCGGTACGAATCAAGGCGACTGGATACTTCATATCTTTCACCCTATCACGGCCACCAGCAGCCAGCTTGGGCGGTGCCCTATTTGACTAAAGGTGGTGCTCGTCAAGCAGAATGCGGAGATATATTTCCGCCGTGAGAACGCAATCGACAAACTTTCGGAACTGCGGATTCGTAAGCCTTATCTGCGCCGCCATCGCCGAGCAAAGCCCGTCATGCAGGTCCGTATCGCTTCGGCTGATCTTGGTATAGATGTCGGATTTCTTGCCGTCACGATAAAAGAAGTAATACCAATGGTCACGCTTCGTTGCTTCAACGAATCCCTTGGCTTTTAGCGCGCGTTTTACGTCTCGGGATTTCAGCGGCACGCCGCCCTCTCCTCTCCACTGACTCAACGATAGACAGCAAGGCACGCTTTACCCTGATGGCGCCGTCCGTCAGCGAATCGTCCGGAGATTGCCCGATCACTTCCCACATGGTAGCAAAGTCCTCACGGAAGGACCTCATCGCTTCTTCTTCCGATTCGCCAAACGCAAAGATCGAAAAATCCTTCGCCTCACAGACCCAAGAAGACTCCTTCCGGGAGACCGCAACCTGGATCTGCCTCTTAAGGTGAAAGGTTAAATCAGAAACCGCAATCGTGTCCAAGAGCGCATTTCGAGGTAGGAGTTTGGCGGTCGCTTTCCCAAGCCGCGCCGATGCAGAACGTACTCTGGGCTTTCTCCCGCGTTCCTCTAGGCAGCCAGGCATCAACAGACCTCCGCGCTCCCCGTACCGGCTCATTCTATACTATTATAGACCGCCGCCGAGCCGCGACCGTCAGGGAGCGGTTTCCGCCAAGGTTAAGCATCCCTTCGGGGCAGCGTCCGGCCCGAAGTCAGCCCCACATGCTAAGCTGGCATCGGATGTTCAGTCGCCAGCGCCGCAAAGCACGCTTTCTATTCGGTTTGTCCGACATCCTCCTCACCACCCTGGCATTCCAGTCCGCTTACCAGACGCGCAGCCTGCTCCACCTCGAACGCGTCTTCTACATCGTCCTTCCCACCAGGGCCTTGGTTTTGGGCTTCGCGGTCGGCGTATGGTTGCTCAGCGGCCTCTGGCTGGGCGTCTACGAACGGCTGGATTCGGGCGACCCGCGCGTGATTCTGCGCGACTCTTTCCGCCAATGCGCATACGGCGCCGTGGCCCTGATCCTGTTCGAATTCGTGCTGCGCCTGGACCTGAGCCGCCCCTTCCTGGTCCTGTTCGTGGCTTACGCCTGGGTGTTTCTGTTTCTTTTCCGCCTGTTTTCGGGCCGTATGGCGGGGGCAATTTTACGCGAATTCGGAGGCCCGCATTTCGTGATGGTGGCCGGCACCAGCGAGCGCGCCCGTCAGTTGGGCGAGGCGCTGGAACGCTCCGCCCATTACGGCATCCGCCTCACCGGTTTCCTGGCGCCGGAGCCGGATGGCGCGCCCGCCGAGATCCAACTGGCATCCACTTACAAGGTCTATCCCATCGGCCGGCTGCCGCAACTCCTCCGCGACCGCGTCATCGACGAGATCATCTTCTCGGTCGCGAGCGAGAAACTGGTGCAGCTCGAAGACGTTTTTCTGATGTGCGACGAGGAGGGCGTGCGAACGCGCGTGGCGGTGGATTTCTTTCCGCATGTCAACAGCGAAGTCTACCTGGAGCGCCTCGGATTCACGCCGCTGCTGACCTTTTCGGCCGCTCCGCACGATGAGATCCGGCTGCTGGTGAAGCGCGCCACCGACGTGGCCATCGCGGCCGCCGGCCTGGTGGTGCTGCTGCCCTTCATGCTGGCCGTGGCGCTGCTGGTGCGGCTCACTTCTCCCGGACCGGCCATCTTCAAACAGGTCCGCTGCGGATTGAACGGCCGCCGATTTCTGTTTTATAAATTCCGGTCCATGTGCGCGGACGCCGAGCAGATGAAAGCCGAACTCATGCACCTGAGCACGCGCAAGACGGCGACGAAAATCCCGGACGATCCGCGCCTCACCGGTGTGGGTCGCTATCTGCGCAAGTTCTCCATCGACGAATGGCCGCAGCTTTGGAACGTGCTGAAAGGCGATATGTCGCTGGTGGGGCCGCGGCCCGCCGTTCCCGACGAGGTGGAACAGTATCAAACCTGGCAGCGCCGCCGCCTGCGCATGCGCCCCGGACTTACCTGTCTGTGGGCCGTGGCGGGCCGCGACACGCTGGACTTCGAGACCTGGATGCGCATGGATATGCAGTACATCGATAACTGGTCGCTGGCGCTCGATTGGAAAATCATCCTGCGCACAATTCCCCGCGTCCTTACCGGGCACGGAGCAAACTAGGAAAGTAAAGAGCGAAATTATGCACTTGTTACCTACACAAGACGAGGTCGTCCGTGTGCTGCGCGATACCGGCGCGCTGCGCGACGGCCATTTTGAATATACAAACGGACTGCATTCGAACGAGTACCTGCAGGTTCCGCTGGCCATGCGCTACTACCAGCACTCGCGGATGCTGAGCGTGGGGCTGAGCCGGCTCCTGCGCGAAAACGCCGAGATCCGCGCCATGGTCTCCGAACTTTCGATTGTCACGTTGGCCAACGCCGGCTTGCCCGTGGCGTATGGCGTGTGCGAAGCCTTGCGCGCTCGCCAGGTGTACTGGGCGGAGCGCGAAGAGACCGGCCAGCCGATGCGCTTCCGCCAGTTCCTGGAGCAGCACCCCGGCGAACAAGTGGTCCTGGTGGACGATCTGATGCGCTCCGGGCGGAATCTGCACGAGATGAAGGACCTGCTCGAATCGCGCGGCGCGCGCGTGGTGGCGCTGGCGGTCATCGTCTATCAGCCCACGCCGCATACCCGCGATTTCGGTAAGTTGCCGCTGTACTACCTGGCGAAGCTCAACGCCAGTTACTACGCCGACGCCGCGCATTGCGATCTCTGCAAGGCGGGCGTGCCGATCGATAAGGTTTGGGTGTAAGTTATTGCGCGCGTAACCCCGCGCCATCCGGGCACGTCGCAGTGACAGATGTGGAAGAACTTAACACCCGCGATCCTCAACCTGGCGGGTGCCGCCTCCGGCCTGGCATGCAGTTGCGCCGGGCCAAACCCGGTGTGTTCCGTCTACTGGAGCACGTCCTTGCTCTTCCTGGGGCATGTCGATCGAATCGAACACGTCTACGACAAACCGCCCGAGGAGCGGGAGGTGGACGGCAAGAAGATCACCCTGAGCGGCCCCGGCGTGAACCTAGTCCATTTCGACGTAACGAAGGCGTATCGCGGCGCTCCGGGCGAGCAGGTGGTCATCCGCACAAACGATCAGAGCTCAGCCTGCGGCTACGCATTCGAGCAAGGGCACGACTATCTGGTCTACGGCTATGCGGACCCCAATAGCGGATTCGGCACCAATCACTGCACGCGCACTCGCGAAGTGACCAGCCGCGCCGAGGACGCCGACATTCAGTGGATCGAAGCTCTTCCCAAAGCGCCGCCCGGAGCTTCGATCTTCGGACTCCTGCGAAGCTTGCGGCCCAACCCGGAAGGCGGCATGGACGCCGAAAACCTGGCGGACATCGCGGTCTCGGTCACCGGTCCCCAAACGAAGACCGTCACCTCGGATGCGGATGGCAAGTTTCGAGTGGATGGCCTCGCGCCGGGCAAATACACCGTTTCCGCGGTGGCGCCCAAGCTCTACGCGGCGTTCGCGGACTCTACAGTCACGCTTCAAGACCACGCCTGCGCCGAAGTGGATTGGAGCACCCGCCTGGATGGACACATCCGCGGGCACGTTTATTTCTCCGATGGTACGCCAGCGGCCGGAGTCTACCTGACCGCCAAGGCCGCCGAGTCCCATCCCCACCAACCCTGGACCTGGCAGGCGACCTACGCCACCGCTGCTTCCGATGGCGGTTTTGATTTTGCCCAACTGGCGCCGGGATCCTACGTCTTTGCGGCCAACATGGACTTTTCCCCGCAAGATGGGAAGCCGTATTATCGAAAAGCTTTCTTCCCCGGCTCGGCCCATCGGGCGGAAGCCGCCATCATTACCTTGGGAGCAGGCGCATCCGCCGACAATCTGCGGTTCTTCTTGCCGCCCGATTCGGCGCCTCCAACGGTCCCTATAGACGTAACGGTGCTGGGATTCGATGGCAAGCCGGTTTCCCGCGCGGAGATCGTGGCCTATGACGACCTGTGGGAAACTACCAGCCCAACCCCCGCGATGGCCAGCGCGGACGAGCATGGGAAAGCGACCATCGTGCTGCGGCCCGGTTCGCATTACGATATCGAAGCGGTGGTCAATCTGCCGAATTTCTCGCAGGCCTGCGCGGAACCGCTGGGAGTTGACGTTCACCCGCAGCCCGCCCCCCTGGTGCTGGTCCTCCGTCACGACTTCGGCAACTGCACGCCGTTTAAGAAGCCGCGTGGCGGCGCCGCAGCGCATCCATAAACATAATTCTCGCCGCCACGATCAGCACCGCGCATCCCGCCAGCAGCTTGAATTCGAATAACCAGACGGACCGCACATCGCCGGGCGGAATCAGCGACACGATAATGGAAACGACAGTCACGGTCGTGCCCATGCCCGCGCTCCACTTACGCCCGTACTTCCAGGCCGCGCCGAACATGTACAGAAACGGAATGAAGTAGACGATCACGGTCATGTCTACCAGTAACTGGTAGCCGATGCGCAGGCTCTCTCCGGCCTGCAGCGCGATCACGAAGACGGTGCACGCGACGCCTTGCGTCAGAATTGCCAGGTACGGCGTGCCCCAGCGCGGATGCAGGCGCGCGAAGGCGGGCGGGAAGTAGCGGTCGATGCCGATGACGAAGGGAATGCGCGCGCACCCGCCGATCCAGGCGCACAGTTGGCCGGCCACCCCCGCCAGGATCAGCAGGGTCATGGCGGGCCCGATCCACGCCGAGTGCAGGCGCGCGCCCGCCAGCGTGGAGGCTTCCACCAATCCTGTGAGGATGCTGATACGCGCGGGTGGCATGAGCACCATCAGTGATATCGTGCCCAGAATATAGAACGCGGCAATGCACGATCCCGAGATCCAGGCGGCGCGCGGCACGTTCCGCGTAGGGTTGCGGATCTCGCCGCCCAGGACGGCGCCCAACTCCAGGCCGCCGAAGGCAAAGGCGATTTGCGACCAGAAGTTCACCTTGTCCAGATCCCAGTGCGGCGCGACGTGCATCGGCGTCGCCGAGCCGGATCGCATCCAGACCACGAACCCGAAGACAATTAGCAACGCGCCGAAGGTGTAAGTGGCGATCGCGCCGGCGTTGTTGGTCCACTTGGCGATGGAGAGGCCGAAGATATTCGTGGCGAGCCCCAACCAGAGGATCAGCAGAGACGCGGAGATGACATAGATCTTGACTTCGGAGAGCCCCAGCGCGTAGCCCGCCATATCCACTCCAGCTAGCAGCAGGTTGGGGAGATAGAAGAGATTGCTGAGCCAGTAGGTCCAGCCGCAGAGGAAGCCGTGCCAGTCGCCGAAGCCCTGCTTGGTCCAGACATAGATGCCGCCCTCATCTGGGAACCGGGCGGAGAGCGCGGCCACCGCCAGCGCCGAGGGGATGAAGAAGAAGCCCGCCGCCAGCAGCCACAGCACGATGGAGACAGGCCCTGTGTGCGCCGCCGCCGCCAGCCAGCGGATGCCGATCACAGCGGCGATGTTGAAAAGCAAAAGGTCGCGCAGGCCTAGTTCGCGGCGCAGTTGCGGTTCGGTGGCGGTGTCTGGAATAGAGCAGAGTGTACCATGCCCTGTGGGGCAGGATGGCATCCTGCGCGCCGATTGGCAATATTGGCAATCGGCGCTGTGCCGCGCAGGCAACCGGCGCTCACGGTCGCTTCGGGATTGTCCTCCGCGAATATGGTTTACGATGGCTTAAAGCTGGTCTGTCTCTTCAGCCGTCCAGCGAATACCCGTCACGAGTGAAAGAGCCGGTCGATGCGGTTTGCCACCTCTTCGTGGTCTATGACGTCGCCGCGATCCGCGGCTGCGGTCCCCCGGTTCACGCCTTCGATAAAGTGCGCCTGCCGGTCCGCCATGCGGGCAACGGTTTCGGCCACCACTTGTGCGGCGGCTTCGCCTTTGCTCGCGGCAAACTGTTTAATTAAGCTGCGCCCCTGTATCGGGTGCGAAATGAACTTCCATGCCGCGAGCCGCCGTGGCTTGTGTCATGCGCGGCTGCGCGCCCGCACCGCGATTGCCCATCCTGCCGAACTGTTGTACCGTGAAACTGACTCTCAGTCGCGCATGAAAGACACCCACGGCATCGCCAACCACCTCACCGCGCACCGCCAAAAGCGCGGATTCTCGGCCGCTGAGCTAGCCCGCCGCGTGGGCATCAGCCGCCCCACCATCTACGCCATCGAATCCGGTAGCTACGTGCCGAATACCGCGGTCGCCCTCCGCCTGGCGCGGACCCTTGAAGTCGGCGTGGAAGACCTCTTTGCGCTCCCTTCGGATGCGCCCGCCCCGCCGCCGCCCACCGAACGGGTCACGCTGCTGCCCCAGCCCGACACGCCGCGCGCGGGCGATCCTATGCAGCTTTGCCGCGTGGACCGCCGCCTGGTCGCGTCCTCGCCGTCGCCGGTTCCATGGTATCTGCCCACGGCCGATGCGGTCCTGCTGGGCGGTAAAGCCGCGACGGCCACGGTCCAGCTATTTCATGGCGAATACGACTTGGCCAACCGCATTCTGGTGGCCGGCTGCGATCCGGGTATTTCAGTGCTGGCGCGGCACGTGCTGCGCGCCGGAGTCGAACTGGTGGTCGCGCAACGCAATAGCTCGCAGGCGCTGGCGCTGCTGAAACAGGGAGTCGTCCACGTGGCCGGCACGCATCTGCGCGACCAGGCCAGCGGCGAATCGAATCTACCCGCCATCCATCGCCTCTTTGCGCGGAAAAGCGTGGCGGTGGTCTCGCTGGCGGTCTGGGAGGAAGGCTTGGTGCTGGCCGCCGGAAATCCCAGATCCGTCCGCTCGGTGGCGGACCTCGCACGCCGGGATGTCCGCATCGTGAATCGCGAGGCCGGCGCGGGCAGCCGCTTGCTGCTGGATGCCGAACTCGGTCGCGCGGGCCTTGCCGCCAGGCAGGTGCTCGGATACGATCGGCTGGCCGCGGGCCATCTGCCGGCTGCCTGGCAGGTGCGCACGGGCGACGCGGATTGCTGCATCGCCACGCGCGCCGCGTCCCGCGTTTTCGGGCTGGACTTCATCCCGCTGGCCACCGAGCGCTACGATCTCGCGCTCCGCCTCCAGCACCTGGACCACGCGCCCGTGGCGGCGCTCCTCGATACCTTAAACCGCGCCAGCTTCCGCCGCGAATTGGAAGGCCTGGGCGGCTATGACGCGAGCGCCGCCGGCCGCCGCCTGCTGTGATCGGGCGCGGCGCTCACCGCACTTCTACCAGCACCAGGCCGTGCGCGCTCACTCGCAACGTTAGCGAACCGTCGTCACCCAGGATCGCCTTCTCCGGAACCAGAGGTCGCGCGACCGTCTTCAGTTTCGCGGTTTGCTCGCGTGAAGGGAGGGCCGGCCGTCCCATTTCTTCCCAGGCCTTCAGCGGCGAGCCATGCTCCGCATCCACCCGCTCGATGCGCGCGATGTGCTTGCCCGGCCTCAGCCCTTTGAACGCCAGCGTCAGTTCCAGCGGCGCGCCCGCTTCTTCCGGCGCCGCATAGTTCCAAGCGGCCACTTCCAGCACGCCATCCGTGCGGCGTGTCGCCAGCACCGACTCCGAATCCACGTTCAGGCGCTCCGTGCCCAGTTGGTGCAGCAGCCGGAAGGCGTGGAATGCCGCTTTGGGGATGCCGCCCTCCGCCAGCAAGCCGAAGCCCCCGTAAAACGGCGTCTTCACCACGCCACCCTCTTCAAAGACATCCGAGAATGTCCAGTAAGACATGGTGGTTGCCAACCCGTCGCACAGCCGGATATTGTTGGCCAGCCACGGTCCCATGAATGCCGTGTCAGTCACTGCCGGCTCATTCGAGTAGCTGGCGTTGTACTCGGTCCAGTGGATCGGCAGGTCCGGCAGCGCCGAATGTTTCACCTGGTCGTATACCTTCTTCACCGCGCGCGCCACCATGTCGCGCCGGCCGATCTTCTCGTCCGTGCCGAACACATCCTGCGCGCTGTCGTTGCCGTAAACATGCGTTGAAACGAAATCGATCGGCACGTTGTTCTTCGCCGAATACGCGATCAAGCGGTCCACCCAGGCGGCCTGCGCCGTCGCCGGACCGCCCACGCGCAGCCGCGGGTTGACGCTCTTCAGGGCGCGGGCCGCCGCCGCGTAAAGCTCGTAGTAAGTGGATTCCGCGGGCTTGCCCGCCCAAAAGTTGATATTAGGCTCGTTCCATACTTCGAAGTACCACTCAGCCACCTCGCCAATGCCATACCGGGCCACCAGGTGCTGCGCGAAGGCGCGGATCAACTCACCCCATTTAGCGTAATCCTTGGGTGGCGAAACCAACTCCTTGTACCAGAAGGGATGCACCACCGGCGGCGCGGCGGAAAGCTTCCGGGGCATGAAACTCAGCTCCACAAAGGGCCGCGTCCCGTTCTCCAGCAGCCCGTCGTAGATCTGGTCCACGTAGGAGAAATTGTACACCGGCCGGCCTTGCGCATCCTCGTCGTACACGCCGTTTTCGTCGTGGAAGATGGCGTGGAAGCGCGCATATTTCATGCCGGTCGAAGTCTTCATGGCGCGCAGGTCGCGCCGGTAGCTCTCGCGCAGTGTCAGATTGGCGCGGCCCGAACCAAAAACCTGTTCCCAGAAGTGCGGAAACGGATGGCTCGGCCCGGCCGTGTCGATCACCACCGTTTCCGCCAGCGCGGGAATCGCGATCGCCGCCATGAAAACCAATCGTAGCTTCACCTTAAATCCTCCATGCTTAAGTTAAGCGGGGCAGCGCCGTCCGCTGCGGCGGGCCCTCGGCCCGCCTCCTGCCGGGTGGCCCGATGCCCAGCTTCTGCATGCGCGATTGCAGCGTGGTCCGCTTCAGGCCCAACCGTGCGGCCGCGCCCGCCGCGCCGCCCACCACCCACTGCGACTCCCCAAGCGCACGCAGAATATGTTCCCGCTCCGCCTCTTCAAGCGTAGTCAGCGCCGCCGGAGAGGCCGCCTCGCCGCCCGCGCGCAATTCCAGCAAGGGCACGTGCAGCGCCGCCCCGCGCGTCAGGATCACGGCCCGCTCGATCAGGTTCTCCAGCTCCCGCACATTTCCCGGCCAGTTCCAGTTCGTCAGCGCTTCCATGGCCTCGCTGGGAATGGTTTCGATGGGCCGGTTCATGCGCCGCGCGTATTTCTGCGTGAAATACCGCGCCAGCAGCGGGATATCCTCCCGGCGCTCGCGCAAAGGCGGCAACACAATCGGAAAAACGTTCAGCCGGTAGAATAGGTCTTCGCGAAATTCGCGATTGGCGATCATCTGGCTCAGGTCGCGATTGGTAGCCGTGACCAGGCGAATATCCACCTTCACGGTGCGCATGCTGCCCAGCCGCTCGAACTCGCGCTCCTGCAGCACCCGCAGCAGCTTGGGCTGCAGCTCCAGCGGGATGTCGCCGATCTCGTCCAGAAACAGAGTGCCCTTGCCGGCCAGCTCGAAGCGTCCGATCTTCTGGCCGATGGCGCCGGTGAATGCGCCCTTCTCATGGCCGAACAGTTCGCTCTCGATCAAGCCCATCGGAATGGCCGCGCAGTTCACTTTTACGAACGTGCGTTCCCGCCGCGCGCTCAGATTGTGGATGGCGCGCGCAATCAGCTCCTTGCCCGTGCCGCTTTCGCCTTGGATGAGGACGGTCGAATCCGTGGGCGCCACCGTCTCCACATCGCGCAGCACGCGCTTCCAAGAAGGGCTCTCGCCCACGATCTCCTCGAAGTCGTATCCCGTGCGGATCTCGTCTTCCAGATACAGTTTTTCGTCCGCCAGCTTGTCCTTCAGATCCGCGATCTGGCGGAAGGCCAGCGCATTCTCCACTGCGATGGCCAGTTCGTTGCCGATCTGAGTGAGCAATTCGACGTCCTGCGGCGGGAAGGCCGCGTCGCGCGTGCTGGCCAGGTTGAGCGTGCCCAGCGCGCGCTCGCCGCGCAACAACGGGATGCACACCGCCGATTGCAGACCCTCCGCCAGCAAGCGGCGCACGATCTCGGGGGGAAAGCGCTCGGCGCTCGCGCGATTCCATAACAGAGGCTGCCGACGGCGCATGGCGTCGAAGGCGGGCGACTCCTCGGGCGAGTCCAGTTGGGCTTCGTGGATCTGATTATTGCCGCCGGGAAAGTCGAGCGCTTCCAGGCGAAGCTCCCCCTTGGCTGGATCGACGAGCACCAGGCTGGCGTATTCGTGCCGGATCAGGCCGCGCAACAGTTCCGAGACGGTCTGGAACAGCTCCCGCAGATCCAGATTAGCCACCATCGCGTTGGTGACGTCGAGGACGGCTTGCAGGCGGTCGCGCTGGCGCGCCAATTCCCCCTGATAGCATTGCGCGGTTTCAAAGTTGAGGACGTTTTCCACGGCCACGGCCACCTGCCGTGCGACTTGCAGCAGAAACTCGAGGTCCGCGTGGTCGAAAGCGGATGGCGCCGCGCCGCCCATCCCCATGGCCCCCAAGCGCCGCTGCGCGGTGGTCAGCGGCAGTATGCAACAGGAGCGCACGCCGTGCGCGCGCATCAACTGCATCACCTTCGGGTAACGCTGCTCCTGTTCGATATCCTGGATGACCAACGGCCGCTGGGTCTGCCAAACCAGCCCGGAGGGCGTTTCGTCCACCGGCGTTTCCCAAAAAGAAGAATCCTCGGGCCGCGTGGAGGTGAGCACTCGCAGGCGCATGGTATTGCGCTCGGGAACGTGCAATACCAGGTTCAGATAGTCGAACGGGACCACGCCGCGCAAACGCTGCGCCAGATCTTCAAACAGCGCGGGCAGGTCCCGGTTTCGCGAAATCGATTCGGCCACGTCCAGCAGGGCGCGGTACTGGCCGACGGCGGCATGCGTTTCGGAGGTTAGGTCCAACTTCAATAATACGGTACGCGGCTGCGGGATAGCCTCTCGGGCTCTATCGCGGGTAGTTCCTTGGCGCGGCGAGTGCGAAATTCATGTTGCTCGATGTGCATGGCCGCGCGGCCCTCCTCCACGCGCACCAACCTTCCCACCGCCACGAATTTCAGCGGGCACCCACCGTCCAATTGGGCCGGCCAGTTCACCGACACCTCCACCCGCTTGCCAGGACGTAAGCGCTGCGTGGTTTCGAAAAGGACGCCTTTGCTGCTGATGTCCACCGTTTTCCCGGCGCCGCTCTCCGGTACCGCGGCGCGATGGTCCAGAACCTTGTAGGACACATCCTGTTCAATCGCAAATCGCTGCGTCGCACGCCGCTCCGCCGCAGGGTCGAGTCTGTATTCTTTTTCCGCCATGAATCTATAGTGCGGCCTCGCGAACTGCGCGGCAATAGTATCGAAGTATCAAATTCCAGCGGCCCTTAGTACCAATGGAGGGCGGGCTTGAGCCCGCGCGAGGCTTAAGCCTCGCTAGAATAGACTCTTCCCAATGTCCAACCCATCCGCTCTCCTCCTCCTCGCCTGCGCCGCCCTCCAAGCGGCCGCCGTCCCGCGCCCCGAGTATCCCCAGCCCCAATTCCAGCGCGAGCGCTGGCTCAGCCTGAATGGCGCCTGGGAATTCGAATTTGACGACGCTAACTCCGGCCTGGATGCCGGCTGGGCGTCCGGCGCCCGGAAATTTACCCGGAACATCACCGTCCCCTATTGTTTCGAGAGCCGCCTGAGCGCCATCGGCGACACTTCCTTCCACCCCTGGATCTGGTACCGCCGCGCCGTCGCCCTCCCCGCCGAATGGAAAGGCCGGCGCGTGCTGCTGCATTTCGGCGCGGTGAATTATTGGTCCATGGTCTGGGTGAACGGGCAACTCGCCGGGAGCCACGAAGGCGGCAACACTCCGTTTACTTTCGATGTCACCCCGCTCCTGCAGCCGGGTTCCAACGTCCTCACCGTGCGCGCCCACTTCCCGCCCACGGACCGTTACATCCCGCGCGGCAAGCAATTTTGGGAGCCTAAATCGAAAAGCATCTTCTATACGCGCACATCCGGCATCTGGCAGTCCGTGTGGATGGAGCCCGTAGGCGAAAGTTACCTCGATCGCGTCAAGATCACCCCCACCACAGATGGCGACGGCGCGGTGCGCCTGGAGTTCACCATCGCGCGCCCCCAGCCTGGCCTCGAGGTCACGGCCTCGGCCAGCTTCGCCGGACAACCGGCTGCATCCGCCACGGCCCACACCGCCACCACGCGCGCGACCGCGCTGCTCTCCATCGACGAGCCGAAGCTTTGGTCGCCGTCCTCCCCAAATCTGTACGACCTCGCGCTGGAACTGCGGCGCGGCGGCATAGTGCTCGACCGCGTGCAGGCCTATTTCGGCATTCGCAGCGCCGCCGCCGAAAACGGGCACTTGCTGGTCAACGGCAATCGCACCTTCCTGAAGATGGTGCTCGATCAGGGCTACTGGCCCGAAAGCATCCTGACACCGCCTACCGACGAAGCCATCCAATACGATATCCGCATGGCCAAGGAGATGGGCTTCAACGGCGCGCGCAAGCATCAGAAACTGGAAGATCCTCGCTATCTCTATTGGGCCGACCGCATGGGCTTCCTGGTTTCGAGCGAAATGGCCAACGCCTACGAATTCGACGATGCCTACGTGGCCCGTTTCACCCGCGAGTGGACCGCCGCCGTCGAGCGCGACTACAATCACCCGTCGATCGTCATTTGGGTGCCCATCAATGAAAGCTGGGGCGTGCCCAACCTGCGCGACCCGCGCCAGCAGAACCACCTGAAATCGCTCTATGCCCTTACGCACTCGCTTGACGGCACGCGCCTGGTGATCGACAACGAAGGCTGGGAGCACACCGATATGACCGATCTGTTCGCGATCCACGACTACGCGCGCACGGGCGATCTGCTGTACGAACGGTACAAGGATCTGGGCAAGTCCGGCGCCGGCGTGCCCGACAATTACAAGGCGTCACTCATTCCCGGCTACCACTACAATGGCTCGCCAGTGGCGCTGACGGAATTCGGCGGCATCGCCTTCATCCCGCCTGGCCACGATGTGCCTCCCGAAGCGTGGGGCTACGCGGGCGTCGAGAAAACTCCCGAAGCCGCCCTCGACCGCCTGCGCGGCCTGTACAGCGCCATCGCCCGCATCCCCGGCTTTGCCGGCCTGTGCTACACGCAATTGACCGACGTGGAGCAGGAGATCAACGGGCTGATGACCTACGACCGCAAGCTCAAGTTCGACGCGCAGAAACTGCGCGAGATCAATGCCCAGGTGCACTGAGGAGGGCGGCCAATCTTGGCCGCAGCCGCCTTTTAAGGCGGCCGGAAGCCGGCTGAAAGCCGGCTGCGGGCAGAATTGCCCGCCCTCCAACCACGTCTTCTTCACTATTCGCGGGCTGCCGGCCCGTCCTGACAGACCTGGGGTCTGCCCCATTGCAAATGTTCCCCGAATCGCTAAGCACCCCTCTCACTTGCTCCAGCCTGAGCGGTCCTATAAAGTAGTCACCATGCACCCCCGCATCGCCCTCCTGCTGCTTGCCACCCTGCCCCTCGTGGCTGCCGAAACCGCGCATCTCTCCATCGACGCATCCAAGGCTGGAGCGAAGATTGACCGCAACCTCTTCGGCCAGTTCGCCGAGAATCTGGGACACGGTCTTTACGAGGGCATCTGGGTAGGTCCGGATTCCCCAATTCCCAACACCCGCGGCATCCGCAATGACGTTGTTGCCGCCCTTCGTGCTTTGAAGGTGCCCAATGTCCGCTGGCCGGGCGGCTGCTTTGGCGACGAGTATCACTGGCGCAAAGGTATCGGCCCAGCCGCCCAGCGGCCCGCCACGCTTAACTCCGCATGGGGCGGCGTGGTCGACGCGAACAGCTTCGGCACGGACGAATTCATGGATTTCATCCAGCAGATCGGCAGCCAGGCCTACGTCTCGATCAACGTCGCATCCGGCAC
>Ga0181525_10001553_pt1 | contig 19476 bp, 14 predicted proteins | sample PEATcosm2014_Bin_48_FD_121100 | JGI IMG/M metagenome (GOLD analysis project Ga0181525, IMG submission 121100) | Peatland microbial communities from MTU Mesocosm Facility, Houghton, MI, USA - PEATcosm2014_Bin06_10_metaG | ecosystem: Environmental > Terrestrial > Soil > Wetlands > Peat | place...
CCGGCCAAGATCTACGCCAACGAAGGCTGCGCGCAGGTCATCTTCATCGAATCGGACGAGGTCTGCGAGACCTCCTACCGGGACCGCGGCGGCAAGTACCAGGGGCAGACGGGCGTGACCCTGCCTAAGACCTAGCCCTCACCCCCGCCCTCCCGCACGCGGGAGAGGGAGAATTCGCACCGTGGCAGCCTGCCCCCTCTCCCGCGTGCGGGAGAGGGCCGGGGTGAGGGCCCCCGCCATTGGTGTATCCTTCGCCCACGCTCGTGACCGCGACGTGGGAGAGTGTCAGGAGGCCGACGGTGGCGCGCAGCGCCGCACGAGGCTTCCGGCCGCCGAAGGCGCAATGCCCGTAATCGCTCAGGTCCAAGAACCGCGCCGCGCGGGCGTCTCTGGAGAGACCGGACTTCGCGTCCGGCGCCGAAGGTGCAAGGGGTTGCCGGCCGCGCGCATGACGCCGCCGCGCCGCCCCTGAACTCTCAGGCAAAAGGACAGAGGGGCGACCATCGAGACCTCGATGCGCCGTCCCCGTTCCGGAACTGCCCGATGCTCAATCGCACGCCCCTTTACGACTTGCACCGCGCCGCCGGTGCCCGCATGGTCGATTTCGGCGGCTGGGAAATGCCGCTCAACTACGGCTCGCAGATCGAGGAGCACCACGCGGTGCGCCGCGCCTGCGGCATGTTCGACGTCTCGCACATGCGGGCCATCGACCTGAGCGGACCGGCCAGCCGCGATTTCCTGCGCCATCTGCTGGCCAATGACGTCGAGCGCCTGCCGCCGGGCAAGGCGCTCTACAGCTGCCTGCTGCGCCCCGATGGCGGGGTCATCGACGACCTGATCGCCTACCGGCTGGGTGCGCAAGCCGGCCTGGCCGCCACGCCGTACCGCCTGGTGGTCAACGCCGCGACGGCGCACCACGACCTCGCCTGGATGGAGCAGGTGCGCGCCGCCATGGCCGGCGGCGACGGCGTCGCCTTGCACCTGCGCGCCGACCTGGCGCTGATCGCGGTGCAGGGGCCCGAAGCGCGCACGCGCGTCGCCCGGGCGGCGCCGCAACTGGCTGCCGCGATCGGTCGCCTCGATGTCTTCTGCGCCGCTGCCGTCGGCGAGTGGTTCGTCGCGCGCACCGGCTACACCGGCGAGGATGGCTGCGAGATCGCGCTGCCGGCCGCACAGGCACCGACGCTCTGGCAGGCGCTGGCCGCGGCCGGCGTCGCGCCCTGCGGCCTGGGCGCGCGCGACACCCTGCGCCTCGAGGCCGGCATGAACCTCTACGGCAACGACATGGACGAGACGGTGTCGCCGCTCGAATCGGGCCTGGCATGGACGGTCGACCTGCGCGCCCCGCGCGATTTCGTCGGCCGCGCGGCGCTCGAGCGCCAGCGCGCCGACGGCCCGCTGCGCCAGCTGCTGGGACTGAAGCTGCTCGGCCGCGGCGTGCTGCGCGCGCACCAGGCGGTGCAGGCAGCGCAGGGCGCCGGCGAGATCACCAGCGGCACCTTCTCGCCGACGATGGAATGCTCGATCGCGCTGGCGCGCCTGCCGGCCGGCGTCAAGGCCGGCGACGAGGTCGCCGTCCAGATGCGCGCCGGCCCGGCGCCGGCCCTGGTCTGCCGGCTGCCTTTCGTCCGCCAGGGCAAGGTCCTGGCATGAAGCAAGCCCCGCTCGCGGCGGTCGCCGGCGGCATGCCGCGGCGCACGCCGGGCGTCTTTCATCCACCAGCACGGCACGGGAGATCAGCATGACGGTACCGGCACAATTGCGATACACCGAATCCCACGAATGGGTGCGCACCGAGGCCGACGGCAGCCTCCTGGTCGGCATCACCGATTTCGCGCAGGAGGCGCTCGGCGACCTCGTCTTCATCGAGTTGCCCGAGGTCGGCAAGGCCTACGCGGCGCGCCAGGTCATCGCCGTGGTCGAATCGGTCAAGGCGGCCTCCGACATCTACGCGCCGGTCGCCGGCACGGTGCTGGCGGTCAACGAGGCCCTGAAGGATGCGCCCGAAGGCCTGAACCAGGACGCGTTCGGCGCCTGGCTGTTTCGCCTGCAGCCGGCCGATCCGGCCGCAACCGGCGCACTGCTGGACGCGGCGGGCTACCAGAAGCAGATCGATTCCGAGAAATGATGGACGGCAGGCGCGCGATGACGGATCCGGTTGCGGTACAGGCGGCGGTCGAGGGCGGCGCGGCACGGCCGCTGGCCGAGCTCGAGGACAGCGGCGAGTTCATCGCCCGGCACATCGGCCCCGATGCGGGCGAGATCGCGGCGATGCTCGCCGAGCTGGGCCATGCCAGCCTCGAGGACATGGTCGCGGCGATCGTTCCGCCGTCGATCCGGCTGGCCGCGCCGCTCGCCCTGGCCGCGCCGATGAGCGAGGCCCAGGCGCTCGAACGCATCGCCGGCCTGGCCGCCGGCAACCAGGTGCTGCGCAGTTTCATCGGCATGGGCTACTACGGCACGCGCATGCCCGCCGTCATCGCGCGCAATGTCCTCGAGAACCCCGCCTGGTACACCGCGTACACGCCCTACCAGGCCGAGATCTCGCAGGGCCGCCTCGAGGCGATACTCAATTTCCAGACGCTGGTGGCCGATCTCACCGCCATGCCGATCGCCAACGCCTCGCTGCTCGACGAGGGCACGGCCGCCGCCGAGGCCATGATGCTGGCCCGCCGCTCGTCGCGCAGCGCCTCGGCGCGCTTCCTGGTGTCGCGCGACTGCCACCCCCAGACGATCGCGGTGGTGCGCACGCGTGCCGAGCCGCTGGGCATCGAGATCGCGGTCGTCGACGATCCGGCGTCGGCCGGCGAGGGCTTCGGCGCGCTGCTGCAGTATCCGGCCTCGACCGGCGAAGTGCACGATCTCTCGGCTGCGGTGCAGGCGCTGCGCGGCGCCGGCGCGGTGGTGGCGGTCGCCACCGACCTGCTGGCGCTCACGGTGCTCGCGCCGCCCGGCCGCTGGGGCGCCGACATCGTCATCGGCAGCGCGCAGCGCTTCGGCGTGCCGATGGGCTTCGGCGGGCCGCACGCCGGCTTCCTGGCATGCCGCGAGGAATTCAAGCGCAGCATGCCGGGCCGCCTGGTGGGCATCTCGGTCGACGCCCAGGGCAACCCGGCGCTGCGCCTGGCGCTGCAGACGCGCGAGCAGCATATCCGCCGCGAGAAGGCGACCTCCAACATCTGCACGGCGCAGGTGCTGCTGGCTGTCATCGCCGCGATGTACGCGATCTACCACGGGCCCGACGGGCTGCGCCGCATCGCGCAGCGCGTGCACCGCTACACCGCCGTGCTGGCCGCCGGCCTGCGCGGCGCCGGCTACGTGCTGGCCGAGGCCTACTTCGACACCCTGCGCATCCCCGTGGCCGACGCCGCCCGCGTGCACGCGGCCGCGCGCGCGCGCGGGTTCAACCTGCGCGACCTGGGATCGGCCGCGGTCGGCGTGTCGCTGGACGAGACGAGCACGCGCGCCGACGTCCAGGCCCTCTGGGAGCTGTTCGGCGTGGCCGCCGACGTCGACGCGCTGGAGCGCACGGCCGCCAACGCGCTGCCGGCCGCGTTGTGCCGCCCGCAGGATTTCCTGGCCCACCCGGTCTTCCACGCGCATCGCTCCGAGACGCAGATGCTGCGCTACCTGCGCGAGCTGGCCGACCGCGATCTCGCGCTCGACCGCAGCATGATCCCGCTGGGCTCGTGCACGATGAAGCTCAACGCCACCGCCGAGATGCTGCCCATCAGCTGGCCGCAGTTCAAGGACATCCATCCGTACGCGCCGGCGGAACAGACCGGCGGCTATCGTGCGCTCATCGACTCGCTCGAGCAGATGCTGGCCGCCTGCACCGGCTACGACCGGGTCAGCCTGCAGCCCAATTCGGGCGCGCAGGGCGAGTTCGCGGGCCTGCTCGCCATCCGCGCCTATCACCGCGCCAACGGCCAGGCCCAGCGCACGGTCTGCCTGATTCCCGAGAGCGCCCACGGCACCAATCCGGCCTCGGCCAGCCTGGCCGGCATGCAGGTGGTGGTGGTGCGCTGCGACGCCCAGGGCAACATCGACGTGGCCGACCTCGCCGCCAAGGCGCAGGAGCACGCCGAGCGGCTCGCCGCACTGATGGTCACCTATCCCTCGACGCACGGCGTCTTCGAGGAGGCGATCCGCGAGATCTGCGCCATCGTCCACCGCCACGGCGGGCAGGTCTACACCGACGGCGCGAACCTCAACGCGATGGTGGGCCTGGCACGGCCCGGCGACTTCGGCAGCGACGTCTCGCACCTGAACCTGCACAAGACCTTCTGCATCCCCCACGGCGGAGGCGGGCCCGGCATCGGCCCGGTGGCGGTGAAGGCGCACCTGGCCCCGTACCTGCCGGGGCGGCTGGGGGATGCCGGCGCGGTGGGCATGGTCAGCGCCGCCGACTTCGGGTCGGCGTCGATCCTGCCCATCCCGTGGATGTACCTCACGATGATGGGCGCGGCCGGCCTCACGCGCGCCACGCAGCTGGCGCTGCTCAACGCCAACTACCTGGCGCGGCGCCTGGCGCCGCACTATCCCGTGCTCTACACCGGGCGCAACGGCCACGTGGCGCACGAATGCATCCTGGACCTGCGTCCCTTGAAGGAGACCAGCGGCATCAGCGCCGAGGACGTGGCCAAGCGCCTGATGGACTACGGTTTCCACGCGCCCACGCTGTCGTTCCCGGTGCCGGGCACCTTGATGGTCGAACCGACCGAGTCGGAGTCGCGCGTCGAGCTCGACCGCTTCATCGACGCCATGGTGCGCATCCGCGCCGAGATCGCCGCCGTCGCCGAAGGCCGCTACGACCGCGACGACAATCCCCTGCGCAACGCGCCGCATACCGCCGCGATGATCGGCGCCGATCGCTGGGACCATGGCTATCCGCGCGAGCTCGCCGCATTCCCCACGCCGGGCCTGCGGCGGCGCAAGTACTGGCCGCCGGTGGCGCGCGTCGACAACGTGCACGGCGATCGCCACCTCGTGTGCTCCTGCCCGCCGCTGTCGGACTGGGACGAGACGCCGGCGGGCTAGCGCGTTAGCGTCTGCCGGCCTTGCGCTCGTGCCACAGCTGCAGCGCCAGGTAGCCGACGATCGCGAGATTGGCCAGCAGCACCGCCGCGCTCGCCACGGTCGGGTGGAAGACCAGGTGCTGCAGCTCGAAAGGCACGTAGAGCGCGCCCGACAGCGCCGCCAGCCACTGGCCCCAGATGCGCGCGTGCCAGAGGCCGTAGGCCTCGGAGAAGCGCACCGCCACGTAGGCCACTGCCAGCAGGGCCAGCATGCGGCGGTTCGAGTCCTCGACCAGGTCGGCATAGTGCAGCAGCAGCGCCGGGTAGTGGTCGCCGGGGCTCAGTCCGAAATGCCCTATGAGCGCCGCGGCCAGCTGGTGCAGGTCGTGGTGCAGCAGGCTGAAGAGTCCGAGCGTGGCGGCGATCGCCAGCACGCCCTTGAGGCCCTCGAAGACGGCGATCGAGCGCAGCGCGCGCCGGCTGCCGGCGGCGATTGCCGGGTGGTGGCCGGGCGCGGCGTGCGCGGGCGGGGTGGTGGGCCGCGTCATCGCGCCCGAGTGGGTTGGCTCACGCCCCGACTTTACTGCAGTTCGGGCCGGCTCCCGGCGCCGCGGCGGGCCGCCCGGCCCCTTTCTGTAAGCTACGCACCTTACGAGTCGGGGGCGAGACCTATGCAATACGTGTACACCATGCGGCGCGTCGGCAAGATCGTGCCGCCCAAGCGGCACATACTCAAGGACATATCGCTGTCGTTCTTTCCGGGCGCCAAGATCGGCGTCCTGGGCGTGAACGGCTCGGGCAAGTCGACGCTGCTCAAGATCATGGCCGGCGAGGATCCGAATTTCGAGGGCGAAGCCGTGCCGATGCCCAACATGAAGATCGGCTACCTGCCCCAGGAGCCGCAGCTCGATCCGGGCATGACGGTGCGCGAGGCCGTCGAGCAGGGCCTGGGCGATCTCATCGACGCGCGCGCCCGCCTCGAGGAAATCTACGCGGCCTACGCCGAGCCCGATGCCGATTTCGACAAGCTGGCCGCCGACCAGGCGCGCTACGAGGCGATCATCGCCGCCAGCGGCAGCGACGTCGAGCACCAGCTCGAGATCGCCGCCGATGCGCTGCGCCTGCCGGCCTGGGACGCGCGCATCGAGCGCCTGTCGGGCGGCGAGAAGCGCCGCGTGGCCTTGTGCCGGCTGCTGCTGTCCAAGCCCGACATGCTGCTGCTCGACGAGCCGACCAACCACCTGGACGCCGAGAGCGTGGAGTGGCTCGAGCAGTTCCTCCAGCGCTTCCCCGGCACCGTGGTCGGCATCACCCACGACCGCTACTTCCTCGACAATGCCTGCGCCTGGATACTGGAGCTCGATCGCGGTCACGGCATCCCCTGGGAAGGCAACTACAGCAGCTGGCTGGCGCAGAAGGAGCAGCGCCTGGCCGTCGAGTCGCGCCAGGAGGCCTCGCGGATCCGCAGCATCAAGCAGGAGCTCGAGTGGGTGCGCCAGAACCCGAAGGGGCGCCAGGCCAAGAGCAAGGCGCGGATGGCGCGCTTCGAGGAGCTCAACTCGCACGAATACCAGCAGCGCAACGAGACCCAGGAGATCTTCATTCCGGTGGCCGACCGCCTGGGCGCCGAGGTGTTCGAGTTCAAGGAGGTCAGCAAGGGCTTCGGCGACCGCCTGCTGATCGACAAGCTGTCGTTCCGCGTTCCGCCCGGCGCCATCGTCGGCATCATCGGACCCAACGGTGCGGGCAAGTCGACGCTGTTCCGCATGCTCACCGGGCAGGAGCAGCCCGACAGCGGCGAGGTCGTGCGAGGCGCGACGGTGAAGCTGGCCTACGTCGACCAGTCGCGCGACGCGCTCGCGGCCGGCAAGACGGTCTGGGAGGAGATCTCCGGCGGCGCCGACATACTCACCGTGGGCCGCTTCGAGATGCCGTCGCGGGCCTACCTCGGGCGCTTCAACTTCAAGGGCGCCGACCAGCAGAAGATCGTCGGCCAGCTGTCGGGCGGCGAGCGCGGCCGCCTGCACCTGGCCAAGACGCTGATCGAGGGCGGCAACGTGCTGCTGCTCGACGAGCCGTCCAACGACCTCGACGTCGAGACGCTGCGTGCGCTCGAGGACGCCTTGCTCGAGTTCGCCGGCAGCGTGCTCGTCATCTCGCACGACCGCTGGTTCCTCGACCGCATCGCCAGCCACATCCTGGCCTGCGAGGGCGACTCGCAATGGGTCTTCTTCGCCGGCAACTACCAGGAGTACGAGGAAGACAAGCGCAAGCGCCTGGGCGAGGACGGCGCCCGGCCGCACCGTCTGCGCTACAAGCCGCTGCGCTAGTTTTTGTGTGCGTCCGGCCGCCGGGCGCGCATATATCCTCGATCGTGGAGCGCCGATTCGCGGTAATCGCGGCGCTTATCGATCGATGCCCACCCTTACCTCGGCGACGGGCACGCGCTAGTCTCAGAGAGCCCGCATACCGGTCGATCGGACCGCAATTGGCCGCGGGCACATCTTGCGCCTTGCGCATGGGGAACTGGGACATGAAGCTTTCTTCACTTAAGTTCGGCGCCCGCCTGGGTGTCGGTTTCGGCGTCATCCTGCTGCTGATGGTGGCGATGGCCACCTTCGGCACCGTGCGCGTGTCGAGGATCCTCGACATCAACCACGAGATCGCCGACAAATCGCAGCGCTACAACCTGGCGACGCAGTGGGTCGGCGATACGCGTCTCAATCTCACTCGCGCGCTGGCGATCGCCAAGTCGGGCAACCTGCCGGCGCTGTCGGCCTACCTCAAGCCGCAGATGGCCGAGACCAGCAAGCAGATCGCGGAGCGCCAGAAGGCCCTGCAGGACAGCGTGGTCGACGAGGCCGACAAGGAACGCATGGCGGCGATCGGCGAGCGGCGCACGGCCTACATGGCGGTGCGCGACGCCGTGTTCGCCCAGCTGCAGTCCGGCGACATGAGCGGCGCCACCGCGCGCATCGACTCCGAGATGATCCCCGCCTCCGAGGCCTACCTCGATGCGATCGGGGCGCTGGAGAAGAACCTCGAGGCCGACCTGCAGCAGGCCAATCCGCTGCTCGAGCAGAACGCGCGCGCCACCCGCACCTGGCTGATCGTCCTCACCCTGGCCGCGCTGGCCGCCGGCGGCCTGATATCGCTGGTGATCACCCGTTCGATCACCGTGCCGATGGAACGCGCGATCGAGACCGCGCAGCACGTCGCCGCCGGCGACCTGTCGCGGACCCTGCGGACCAATCCGGGCGCCGACGAGATCGCCCAGCTCGAGAACGCGCTCGCCGGCATGCAGGAGCGCCTGCGCGAGGTGATCAGCCGCATCCGCGCCGCCACCGAGGAAGTGACGACCGCCTCGGGCGAGATCGCCTCCGGGGGCCAGGACCTGTCGATGCGTTCCGAGCAGGCCGCCAGCAACCTGGAGCAGACGGCCGCGTCGATGGAGCAGCTCACCAGCAGCACCAAGCAGACGGCGGCGACCGCGCATCGCGCCAAGGACCTGGCCGGCAACGCCTCGGCGGTGGCCGAGCGCGGCGGCATCGCCGTGGCCCAGGTGGTCGCCACGATGGAAGCGATCAACGCGGCCAGCCGCAAGATCGTCGACATCATCGGCGTGATCGACGGCATCGCGTTCCAGACCAACATACTGGCGCTCAACGCGGCGGTCGAATCGGCCCGTGCCGGCGAGCAGGGCCGGGGCTTTGCCGTGGTTGCCGCGGAGGTCCGGGCGCTGGCGCAGCGCAGCGCCACGGCGGCGCGCGAGATCAAGGCGCTGATCGGCGACTCGGTCAGCAAGGTCGCCTCGGGCAGCCAGCAGGTAAAGGATGCGGGCGACACGATGGACGAGATCGTCGCCAACGTGCAGAGCGTCTCGACCATGATCAGCGAGATCAGCGTGGCCACGCTCGAACAGCAGGGCGGCATCGACCAGATCAACAGCGCGGTCACCCACCTCGACCAGATGACGCAGCAGAACGCCGCCCTGGTGGAGCAAAGCGCTGCGGCCGCCGAGAGCCTGCAGGAACAGGCCGTGACCCTGGCCGACGTCGTGCGCCAGTTCCGCCTGACGCCGCAGACGGTGCATTGATTCCCTCACCCCAGCCCTCTCCCGCACGCGGGAGAGGGAGCCGATCACCCTCTCCCTCCGGAAGAGGGAGTCGTTCACCCTCTCCCTCCGGGAGAGGGAGTCGTTCACCCTCTCCCTCCGGGAGAGGGCCGGGGTGAGGGCCCCCGCCCGCTACATCCCCGCCAGCGCCATCCCCCCGAACACCAGCCCGCCGATCGCCACCAGCCCGACGCCGTAGAGCAGCCAGGTCTTGCGCGACAGCAGGGCGATGGCCGACAGGGCGATCGCGATCTGCATCGCGGTCGCGCCCAGCGCCCAGCGGTGATGCTGGTGCATCTCCTCGTCGCTGCGCTTGTCCCACTCGTCGACCTGCTGCTCGAGCGCGTCGGCGCCGGTCTTGATGTCGGTCTGTTCCTTCTTGTAGCGCTCGGCCTCGGACTTGAAGTTCTCGATGGCCTCGGGCCGCGTCGACATCGACGCGCCGAACTCGGCCAGGTTGCGCTTGACGCCCTTGGCCTGGTAGTAGCTCCACTGGTCGTTGGCCTTGGTCTTGGTGATCGCGGCGGTGTTCTTGTAGAGCTGCGCCTTGGCCTGCGTGTCGCCGCCCTGGAACCCCATCACGGCGCCCAGCGTGGCGAGGACCGCCGACAGCACCGCTATGCGGCCGGGCAGCGAATCGCCGCCGCCATGCTCGGCGGCGTGCTCGACGGCGTGATCGTGCGCGCCATGGACGTGGAACTCATCACCGGACATCGGTTTCTCCTCCAGAAAGTGCCGGGACTGCGGGCGTCCCGGGGTTCGCCGCCTCGTAATGGACGACGTCAAAAGCAAAAGGCCGTTGCGCCGTGGCCGCGAAATGCTCGCGGGAGCGCTCGCGCCAGCGTCCCGCCTCCAGCGCGGGAAACACCGCATCGCCCTCGAAATCGGCGTCTATCTCGGTGAGATGGATGCCGGCGAGCGGCAGCGCCAGCGCCTGGGCGTAGATCTCGCCGCCGCCGATGACGTAGGCCTCGCCGCCGCCGCAGCGGGCGAGCGCGTCGGCCAGGCTGGCGGCGGCCTCGGCGCCGGCGGCGTGCCAGTGCGGATCGCGGGTGACGACGATGTTGCGCCGGCCCGGCAGCGCCCGCCCGATCGAATCCCAGGTCTTGCGGCCCATGACGATGCAATGGCCCAGCGTGGTGCGCTTGAAATGCGCCAGGTCCTCGGGCAGGTGCCAGGGCATCGCCCCGCGCCGGCCGATGACGCCGTTGCGGGCGCGCGCGACGATCAGTTGGACGCGGACCACGGCATCAGACCGCAACCGGCGCCTTGATATGCGGGTGCGCCTGGTAGTCGAGGATCTCGAAATCGTCGTAGCGGTACTCGAACAACGACGCCGGACGCCGCGCGATGCGCAGGCGCGGATACGCGAAGGGTTCGCGCGCGAGCTGCTCGCGCACCTGCTCGAAATGGTTGCGGTAGATGTGGCAGTCGCCGCCGGTCCAGACGAAGTCGCCCGGCGCCAGGTCGCATTGCTGCGCCACCATGTGGGTGAGCAGCGCGTAGCTGGCGATGTTGAAGGGCACGCCCAGGAAGATGTCGCAGCTGCGCTGGTACAGCTGGCAGCTCAGGCGGCCTTCGGCCACGTAGAACTGGAACAGCAGGTGGCACGGCGGCAGGCGCATGCGCGCCAGGTCGGCGACGTTCCAGGCCGACACGATCAGGCGGCGCGAGTCCGGATTGGCGCGGATCTGCTCGAGCACCTGGCTGATCTGGTCGATGTGGCCGCCGTCGGGCGTGGGCCAGGAGCGCCATTGCACGCCGTACACGGGCCCGAGCTCGCCTTGGGCATCGGCCCATTCGTCCCAGATCGTGACGCCGTTGGCGCGCAGGTAGGCGACGTTGCTCGACCCCTGCAGGAACCACAGCAGCTCGTGGATGATGGAGCGCAGGTGCAGCTTCTTGGTCGTGACCAGCGGGAAGCCGGCGGCCAGGTCGAAGCGGATCTGGTGGCCGAACACCGAGCGCGTGCCCGTGCCGGTGCGGTCGTCCTTGTCGACGCCGTGCTCGAGCACATGGCGCATGAAGTCTTCGTATTGGCGCATCGGGATCGCGATGGGGCGGCGCGGCGGCTGTCCGGAAGCCGGCCGCAGGCGCGCCGGATGATCAGGGAAGCGCCAGTATAGCGACGCCCGCCGCGGCCCTAGGCGGTGAACTGCAGCGCCGCCAGCCGCGCGTACAGGCCGCCCTGGGCCAGCAGCTCGGCGTGCCGCCCCTGGCCGACGATGACGCCCTGCTCGAGCACGAAGATGCGGTCGGCGCGCTGCACGGTCGCCAGGCGGTGGGCGATGACGATGGTGGTGCGGCCGCGCATCGCCACGTCCAGGGCCAGCTGGACCGCGCGTTCGCTCTCGGCATCCAGGCTGCTGGTGGCCTCGTCGAGCAGCAGCAGCGGCGCGTCCTTGAGGATGGCGCGGGCGATGGCCAGGCGCTGGCGCTGGCCGCCGGACAGGCGCAGGCCGCGTTCACCCACCAGCGTCTCGTAGCGCTCCGGCAGCCGTTCGATGAACTCGTCCACGTGCGCCGCGCGCGCGGCCGCGAGGATCTCGTCGGTGGTGGCGCTGTTGCGGCCATAGCGGATGTTCTCCAGCACGGTCCCCGAGAAGATCACCGGTTCCTGCGGCACCAGCGCGATATGCGCGCGCAGGTCCTCGAGGCGCAGGTCGCGGATCGGGATGCCGTCGAGCAGGATCTGGCCGCTGCCGATGTCGTAGAAGCGCTGCAGCAACTGGAACACCGTGGTCTTGCCGGCGCCCGACGGGCCGACCAGGGCGACGGTCTGGCCCGCTTCGATGGCCAGCGTGAGCTCGCGCAGCACGGGGCTGGCGGGGCGCGACGGGTAGCTGAAGCTCACGGCGACCAGGTCCACCGAGAGCGCGCGTTGCGCCGTGCGCCCCGGCAGCCTGCGGGCGCCGGGCGGGTCGGCGATGTCGGACTGCACGGCGAGCAGTTCCATCAGCCGCTCGGTGGCGCCGGCCGCGCGCAGCAGGTCGCCCCAGACCTCGGCGAGCACGCCCACGCTGGAGGCCACCAGCATGATGTACAGCGAGGTCTGGCTGAGCTCGCCGGCGCTGATCCGGCCGGCCAGCACGCCCGCCACGCCGCCGTGCAGGCCGTAGAGCAGCGAACCGAAGACGCCGATGATGATGAAGGCGGTGAAGGCGGCGCGCGTGGCGATGCGCCGCACCGAGGTGGCGAAGGCGGTCTCGTTGGCCCGCGAGAAGCGCGCCGCCTCGGCCGGCTCCTGGGTATAGCTCTGCACCACCGACACGGCGTTGAGCACCTCGCCGGCGATGCCGCTGGTGTCGGCGATCCGGTCCTGGCTGGCGCGCGACAGCCGGCGCACGCGTCCGCCGATCCACAGCGCCGGCGCCACCACCAGGGCGATGATGCCCACCACGGTGAGCATCAGCAGCGGATTGCTGGCGATCAGCAGCGCGATGGCCCCCAGGCACATGACCAGGCTGCGCAGACCCATCGAGATGCTCGAGCCGACGGCGTTCTGGATGACGGTGGTGTCGGTGGTGAGGCGCGACAGGATCTCGCCGGTCTTGAGCGATTCGAAGAAGCGCGGGCTCTGGCGCAGCACGTGCACGTAGACCGCCTGGCGCAGGTCGGTGGTGACGCGCTCGCCGATCCAGCTTACGGTGTAGTAGCGCGCCGCGGTGAACAGCCCCAGCAGCACGGCCACGCCGAACAGGTCGAGGAAGTAGCCGTGTATCGCCACCATGCGCGCACCCAGGTCCACCGTCGCCGGTTGCGCCAGGCCGCGGTCGACCAGCAGGCGCACCGCCGCGGGCAATCCCAGCGTGGCGCCGGCCGACAGGAGCAGGAACACCAGCGCCAGCAGCACCTGGCGTCGATAGGGGCGCACGAACGGCAGCAGCGCCCCCAGCGGTCCGATCTTCGAGGCGCGCGGCCGGCTCGGCGGCTCGCTCACCGCGCCCCCCGCGCCCGTTGCCGCAGCCGGTCGCGCGCCACTAGGCGAGCGCCGCACGGACCAGGCCGATCGCCGCCTGGATCATCAGCAGGATGATCGCGAAGAACGAGATGCCGAAGCCCAGGCTGCGCTTGGCCGGGTCCTTGAGGTAGGCCAGCGCATACAGGATGCGGCCGGCGATCCACAGCGCGCCGGCCACCGGGATCAGGTAGCCGCTGCCCCAGCGCGCCGCCAGCCACAGCGCCGGCAGGAAGACGATTGCGCTCTCGATGGTGTTCATCTGCACGCGGTAGGCGCGCTCGAACAGCGGGTCGCCGGTAACCGCCGGCGCCTTGACGTTGCATTTCTTGCGGTAGTGCCCGACGATGCAGGCGACCCAGATCAGCACGACCAGGGACAGCAGGGTGATGATCGCGGGCCAGAGTTGCAATTCCATGAGGTGCTCCGTTCGGGTTCGGTGGGGACTGTCGTGCGGCAATTGCGCGGGAGGCAGGGCGGGTGCGCCGGCTAGCGATCCTACGGCACGCGCCCCGGCCGGCGGCCTCAGCCGGCGCCGTCGGCCGGCGGGGCGATGTCGCCCAGGCGGATGATGCGGTCGACGCTGCGCACCGTATCGGGCCGGTGGCTGACGATGACGATGGCCAGGCCGAGCTTGCGCAGCCGCTCGCTGATCTCCTGCTCGCGCGCCAGGTCGAGCTGGTCGAAGGCCTCGTCGAGGAACAGCACCTGGGGCTTGCGGTACAGCGCGCGCGCCAGCAGCACCCGCTGCTTCTGCCCGCCCGACAGCGCCACGCCCAGGCTGCCGACGATGGTGTTGTACTGCATCGGCATGGCCATGATGTCGGCGTCGATGCCGGCGACCGTTGCCGCCGCGCGCACCAGCTGCGGCTGGTGCTTGGGGTCGAAGAAGCTGATGTTGTCCTCTATCGACCCGACGAACAGCGGATCGTCCTGCATGACCACGCCCAGGCGCGAGCGGTAGGCGGCCACGTCCCAGTCGCGGATGTCGCGGCCGTTGGCTTCCAGGCTGCCCTCGGTGCGGTCGAGCAGCCCGATCAGCACCTTGACCATCGTCGTCTTGCCGGCGCCCGACGGGCCGACGATCGCCACCATCTCGCCGGGGCGCACCGTGAAATCGGCGTTGCGGAACGCGAACCCCTCGACGCCGTAGGCGAAGCCCAGGCCGCGCGCGCTGATGCCCAGCGGCCCCTCGGGCGCCGGCGCGCTGGGCGGGCGCAGCTGCTCGACGGGCGACAGCGCGATGTCGGCGATCCGCTCGGCGTGCAGGTCGAGCATGCGGAACTCGATGATCTTGTCGACGAGGTTGTTCACCCGGGTGAGGAACAGCAGCTTGAACGACAGGAAGCCGAACAGCATGCCCACCGAGAAGCTGCCGCGCACCACCAGCTGGGCGGCCAGCCAGACGACCGCGACGTTCTCCAGGCCGAAGATCAGCCCGTACGCGGCGCGGTTGAGTATCGTCAGGCGCTGCACCAGCACGCCGGCGTTGGTCTGGTCGATGACCAGGTTCTGGTAGGCGGAGCGGCGCTCGGGCTCGCGCAGGTTGAGCTTGATCGCCATCATGCCGCGCAGGGTCTCGATGAAGTGCGTGCCGGCCTTGCCCTCGTGCACCAGCTGCTCGTCGAGCGCGCGCCGCTGCGCGCCGTAGAACAGCCAGCGGGTGGCGCCGTAGCCGAGCGTGGCCGCCAGCACGATCGCCGCCAGCAGCTGGCTGTACCAGAGCATCACGCCGAGGGTGAGCACGACCATGGCGCCGTCGACCAGGGTCTCCAGGAAGGTGACGCTGAGCGTGCGCTGGATCGCATCGACGCTGCGGAAGCGCGACACGATGTCGCCGATGTGGCGCTTCTCGAACCACGACAGCGGCAGGCGCAGCAGCTGGCCGAACAGCGCGTCGAGCAGGCGCACGTTGAGCATGGTCGAGAGGTAGACCCCTAGCCAGCCGCGCACCGCCGTGACCGCGACCTGCATCACCGCCAGCAGGCCGAAGCCCACCCCCAGCACCGTGAGCAGGTCCTCGTCCCGGCCCACCACCACGCGGTCGACGACGATCTGCACGAAGAACGGCGAGGCGATCGCGAACACCTCCAGCACCACCGACAGGACCAGCACCTGGGCGATCGCCCCGTTGAGCCCCTGCGCCGAGCCGAACAGCTGGCGCACCGACACCTTCTCGCGCTCGTCGCGCGCCGCGAAGCCGGTGGCCGGCGCGAGCTCGGCGGCGACCCCGGTGTAGTGGCGCGACACCTCGTCCAGGGCCAGCACGCGCTTGCCGCGCGCCGGGTCCAGCACGGTGACGCTCTTGCCGTCGACGCGCGTCAGCACCACGAAATGGTTCATGTCCCAGTGCAGGATGGCCGGCAGCCGCAGCTTGCCCAGCGCCGACAGCGGCGCCTGCACGCCGCGGAACGACATCTTGAGCGCGTCGGCGATCGCGGCGATGTGCTGCAGGGTCACGCCCTTCATCGAGGGCGACAGCCGCATCCGCATGGCCGAGAGGTCGGTGCGCAGGCCGTGGTAGCTGGCGATCATCGCGACGCAGGCGATGCCGCACTCGGGCGCCTCGCTCTGCAGGATCATGGGCACCCGGCGCCCGAAGAGGTTGGCCAGCATGCTCAACGCAGCCGCTCGCGCAGCGCCAGCACCGGCTCGAACACCCACTCGAAGACCGTGCGCTTCTCGAGCAGGATGTCGGCGTTGACGAGCATGCCGGGGCGCAGCGGGAACTCCTGCGCGCCGGTTCCCACGGTCTGTCGGTCCAGGGCGACCTCGATGCGGTAGACCGGTTCGCGCACCGGCAGCGTCCCGACCTTCTCGCCGGCCGACCACACGGTGCGGCCCACGCTGGTGACCTTGCCGCGGTACTGGCCGAAACGCTGGAACGGGAAGGCATCGTAGCGCAGCACCACCTGGTTGCCCGGCTCGATGAAGCCGATGGCGCGCGTGGGCACGAGCAGCTGCGCGTGCAGCCCGCTGCCCTTGGGCATGATGGTGGCGAGCGTGGCATCGGCGGCCACCGAGTCGCCGCGCGCCGCCGCGATGTTGGTGATGATGCCGCTGATCGGCGCGCGCACCGCCGAGTCGCTGTGCGCCTCTTCCTGGACCAGGCTCTGCTGCAGTTCGCTCTTGCGCTGCTCGAGCTGCTGCTGCTGGGTGCGCGTGCGGATGTCGATCAGCGGCAGTTCGGCCTGCGCGGCGCGCAGTTCGCGCTCGACGGCGGCGCGGCCGCCGCGCAGGCTCTCGAGCTTGGTCGTCTGGTCGAGCACGTCGTTGCGGCGCTCGCGCATCATCGCCTCGGAGTACAGGCCCTCCTTGACCAGCTGGGCCGAGCGCTGCGCCTCCTGCTGGGCCGAGGCCAGGCGCTGCTGCTGCGAATCGACCTCGGCGCCGGATTGTTCGAGCTCCTTGCGCAGGTCATCGACGCGCTTGCGCGCCTGCGTCGCCTGCTGCTCGCCCATCAGCACCGCCTGGGCCTGTTCCGACTCGAGCGAGCGCAGCCGCCCGCTCAGCTCCTGGCGCACCAGCTCGGAGGCATTGGCGCCGTTGGCCGTGGTGCGCTCCTGCGAGAGGCGGGCGATCGGCTGGCCGGCGGCGATCTCGTCGCCTTCCTTGACCATCAGCTCGGCCACCACGCTGGCCTCGGGCGCGCTCACGCGCGCCGCGCCGATGTCGAGCTCCAGGTAGCCGTCGACGCGCTCGCGCCGCGTGTACTCGCCGGTGAAGGCGAAGACGATCAGCGCCACGGCCGCCACCGCGACCATGGCGGTGAAGACCCACATCGGCACCGGCCGGGCCCGCGAGACCTCGCCCAGCAGCTTCTCGCGCTGTGCGTCGATGGCCTCCTGGCGGAACAGCGAACGCGTCGCGGGCCGCGGCGGCGGCGGCGCGTCCTGCGGTCCCGGGTCGGTCGGGGGCGGGCTCACGGAGCGCTTCGGGTGCGGCGCAGCGTCATTCGCTCATGCCGCCGACCACGCGATTGAAGCCGGCGTCGACGTAGGTGATTTCCCCGGTGATGCCGGCGGCGAGGTCCGAGAGCAGGAAGGCCGCCGTGTTGCCCACGTCGTCGATCGTCACGTTGCGCCGCAGGGGCGAACTCTGCGCGACCACGTCGAGGATCTTGCCGAAGTCCTTGATGCCCGCCGACGCGAGCGTGCGGATCGGCCCGGCGGAAATGCCGTTGACGCGTATGCCCTTGGGTCCGAGCGAGGCCGCCAGGTAGCGCACCGACGCTTCGAGCGATGCCTTGGCCAGGCCCATGGTGTTGTAGTTGGGCACCACGCGCTCGGCGCCCAGGTAGGTGAGCGTGAGCAGGGCGCCGGCGCGCCCCTGCATCAGCGGACCGGCCGCCTTGGCCAGCGCCGGGAAGCTGTAGGACGAGATGTCGTGGGCGATGCGGAAGGCCTCGCGCGACAGGCCGTCGAGGAAGTCCCCGGCAATGGCCTCGCGCGGCGCAAAGCCGATCGCGTGCACCACGCCGTCGAGACCGTCCCAGGCCTTGCCCAGGTCGGCGAACACCGCCTCGATCTGCGCATCCTCGGCAACGTCGCAGGGAAACACCAGCGTCGAGCCGAACTCGCGGGCGACCTCGACGACGCGCTCCTTGAAGCGCTCGCCGACGTAGGTGAATGCCAGCTCGGCGCCTTCGCGCCGGCAGGCGCGGGCAATGCCGTAGGCGATGGAACGGTTGGAGATCACGCCCGTGATCAGGATGCGCTTGCCGGTCAGGAATGCCATGAAGATCGCCTGTAGGTGAATCGGCCGCCTGCACTGGCGGCGCAGCCGTGCCGGCGCTAGCGGGAGGTGCGGGAAGCGATCCGTCCGCGGCCGGCAGGGCACGGGCGCAATTATGCCGGTGGCGGGCGGCCGGGGCTGCCGCGCCCGCCGGACCGGATGACCTACATGCGCGAGGAGGAGACGGCCAGCGCTGCGGCCGGGGCATTGGCCGCCGCGGCGGTCGCCGTCGCGGCGCCCTTGGCCGTGACCGGCGTGGCCGCGGCGCGGGTGCCGGGCGTCGCACCACCGGCCTTCTTGGCGGTCTTGTGGACGCTGGCGGTGGCGGGGCGCGCCACCGTCAAGGTGAGGTGCTGGCCGGCGAACAGGCTCATCGAGTGGAGCTGGTTCCAGGCGACGATATCGTCGGCGCTGACGTGCCAGCGGCGCGCCACCGAGGCCAGCGTGTCGCCGCGGCGCACGCGGTAGTTGACCTGGCGCAGGTTGCCGTTCTCGGGCACCAGCGTGAAGGAGGCGGTGATGAAGCCCGGCGCGATATCGTCGCTGCTGGCCTCGTCGCGCGGGATCAGGATCGTCGAGCCGGCGACCGCGCGGTAGCGCGGCGGGATGTGGTTGGCTTCGCGCAGCTGCGCCTCGGTGAGGCCGACGCGTTCGGCCACCTTGCCCAGCACCTCGCCCGGCTGCAGCGTATAGGCCGTCCAGCTGGCCAGCGGCTGGCCGGTGGCCTGCCAGGCCGACAGGTTCGCGTTGAAGGCCTCGGCGCGATCGGCCGGCAGCAGGATCGTCGGCGAGGATGCGCCCACGATCACCGGCCGGTTGAAGGCCGGATTGAGCGCGCGGAAATCCTCCAGCGGCATGTCGGCCAGGTGCGCCGCGGTGCTCACGTCGATGTCGGGCGTCTTGTTGACCGCGACGAAATAGGGCTCGTTGCGGATCGCCGGCAGCTCGATGCCGTAGTGCTGCGGGTCGGCGATGATGTTCTTGAGCGCCTGCAGCTTGGGAACGTAGTACTGGGTCTCGTTGGGCAGCCGCAGGTCCTGGTAGGCCAGCGAGCGGTGCGCCTTGCGGGCGCGCGCCAGCGCGCGCTCGACCCCGGCCTCGCCGCAGTTGTACGCGGCCAGCGCCAGCTGCCAGTCGCCGAATTCGGCGTACAGCTTCTGCAGGTAGTCGAGCGCGGCGCGCGTCGATTCGATGACGCCGAAGCGCTCGTCCTTCCAGAGGTTCTGTTCCAGCGAGTAGAGCCGGCCGGTCGAGGGGATGAACTGCCACAGGCCCGCGGCCTTGGCAAACGACACCGCCTCGGGCTGCATCGCGCTCTCGACGAAGGGCAGCAGCGCCAGCTCGGTGGGCATGTTGCGCTTCTCGAGCTCGTCGACGATGTGATAGAGGTACATGCTCGCGCGATCGGTCATGCGCGCGATGTATTCGGGCTTGGCCGCGTACCAGCGCGTGCTGGCCTGGGCGCGCTTGGTTTCGAGATCGGGCATCTTGAAGCCGCGGCGGATGCGGCCCCACAGGTCCTTTTCCTCGATAGCGACGGGCGCTGGCGCATCGGCGGCGCTGGCCGCGGCCGGCGCGCCCTCCGGGGCGACCGCGGCGGCGGCTGCAGGGTCGGTTGCGGGGGCGGCTGCGGGGGCGGCCGCGTTCGCGGC
>Ga0181525_10001556_pt1 | contig 19473 bp, 20 predicted proteins | sample PEATcosm2014_Bin_48_FD_121100 | JGI IMG/M metagenome (GOLD analysis project Ga0181525, IMG submission 121100) | Peatland microbial communities from MTU Mesocosm Facility, Houghton, MI, USA - PEATcosm2014_Bin06_10_metaG | ecosystem: Environmental > Terrestrial > Soil > Wetlands > Peat | place...
CGATTGAGCTCTCGTTCGGACCGCTCTCGGTTCCGGTGCCGTTCACGGCTGCGCCCTTTCGCAGGTGGTTATGAACGAACCGGTTCAGGTCGATCGATGACGCGAGGAGGTACCGGCGCGTGACGGTGCGAAGACCGATCGAGATGGAGGGCTGACTCTGCAGCGACAACGCCGTCGGCAGGTACCTGACGAGGGCGGCACCCTGGGGCACGGCCTGTTCGGCCAGGAGATGCATGGCGTACGCCTCGCCGGCCGCGACGGTGGCGGGCGACAGCGTCGTCGTCGTGTTCGCGAACGCGCTCGGCGTCGAAAGTCCCACGACGAAGGTCACGATCGCGACCAAGAGTCCGAGTGCACCTCGCCTAGTACCCATAACCACTTCTGTCCGCTCAGCGTCCATTGTTTCAGTCGGGCACGAAGTAGCCCACTACTTTAAGGAGATTATTAGGTGGGGGCGCACGCTCTCACCCGTAGGGTGGAGCCTGATCGGAGCGCGATACGGTCATGCGCGACAGTTGATTCACTACAAAGGAGTAGCCGTCAAAAAGTTATTTGTCTTCGACCTTGATGGGACGCTGGCCCCCAGTAAATCTCCCCTCGGCTCCGACGTCGCCGCCTTGTTGCACGACCTGCTCGGCGTGATGAAGGTGGCCGTCATCTCGGGTGGCGACTGGTCCCAATTCCAGAAACAGCTGCTCGCCAACCTCCCCGACGACGAACGCCTGAAGGACCTCTCGCTCCTGCCGACCTGCGGGACCCAGTTCTATGAGTACGTCGGCCATTGGAACAACGTCTACTCCGAGGATCTCACCGCGGAGGAACGCGCCAAGATCATCAAGGCGCTCGACGACGCCTTCCAGCAGTCGGGCATGACCGTGGAGAAGACCTGGGGACAGGTCATCGAGGACCGCGGGAGCCAGATCACGCTCTCGGCCCTCGGCCAGGAGGCACCGCTCTCGGCCAAGGAGACCTGGGACCCCGACTTCGCCAAGCGTAAGAAGGTGACGGCGATTCTCGAGCCGATGCTCCCCGGTTTCGCCATCCACATGGGCGGCACGACGTCAATCGACATCACGAAACCGGGTATCGACAAGGCCTACGGGATTCACAAACTACGCGAACAACTTGGTATCGAGATCTCCGAGATGCTCTTCGCCGGTGACGCCATCTTCCCCGGCGGCAACGACTACCCCGCCGAGACAGCCGGCGTCGACAGCATCCTGGTGCGCGACCCCTTCGAGACCGCCCGCGTGATCCAAGCGGTCCTCGCCTGCTTCAACGACGGATCGGTGCAGATCGTGTCGCCCGGGCGACCGTGAGCGCCTTCACGATGACGCCGCTCGATCTCGTGATCGAGCCGGAGGAGGGAAACGCCAACGAGGTTGAGGGCATCCTCAACCCCGGGGCCGCGCGCGGTCCCGACGGGCACCTCTACCTGTTTCCGCGCGTCGTCGCCAAGGGCAACTACTCACGAATCGGGATCCTCCGAGTGCTCTTCGACGATCGAGGCGAACCGGTCGGCGTCGAACGCGTTGGTATCGCCCTCGAACCTGAGGCGCCCTACGAACTGCGACCTGACGGCGGCGGGTGCGAGGACCCCCGCGTCTCGTTCGTCGAGCCGCTGAACTGTTACCTCATGACCTACACGGCGTACTCACCGGACGGACCTCGTATCGCGCTCGCGATGTCCAACGACCTCCTCGCCTGGGAGCGCCTCGGACTCGCGCAGTTCGACCCCTACGAAGGGATCCACTTCGACGGCATCGACAACAAGGATGCCTGCATGTTCCCCGTCGCCATTCCCAATCCGGAGTTCGAACTCGAGATCGCGATCTTGCATCGACCGCTCTTCCCCGGGACGCTCCCCGAGGACACGATGGCCCAGGGTGAAGCCCGAAGTGTCGACCTTCATCGCGAGAGCATCTGGATCTCGTATCGACGACCGGGACCGATTCAAACTCCGCTGCGACTGACCGGTCTCTCCGCCCACCACCGTTTAGCGGCGCCGGTCTACCCCTGGGAGGCGCTCAAGATCGGTAGCGGCGCCCCTCCGGTCATGACCAAGCACGGCTGGCTCTTCGTGTACCACGGCGTGGCCGACGTGCGTGGGGCGAGCAACGTGGACGAACTGACGTACTCGGCGGGCGTGATGGTGCTCGATCGAGAGCGGCCCCAGGAACTGCTCTACCGCTCGTCGCACCCGGTCCTCACGCCCGACGCCAACCCCAAGGATCCGCGTCGCGGCTCGCCCAAGGACGTGGTCTTCCCGACCGGTCTGGATCGCCGCGACGACATCGGTCAGCCCGATCGCTTCGACGTCTACTACGGACTCAATGACTTTCGCATCGGCGTCGCGCGCCTCGACGTGCCCGACGTCCTACCCCACACGGGCGAAGCCGACCCACCGAAGAACTGAGATGATTGAGCTTTGACTGACCGACACGCGAACGAGACCCGAGGACGTATGACCACACTCCCCCTGCGACAGCGCGCGTCGTACCAGGCGCTCGAACGACACGTCGCGGTGATCGGTGCCACGCACCTGCGAACCCTCTTCGCGGACGACGAACACCGTGGCGAACGCCTGCGGGCCAACGCCGAGGGCATCTATCTCGACTACTCGAAGAATCGGATCACCGACGAGACACTTCGCCTGCTCGTCGGACTCGCCGAGGAGTCGGGTCTCGCGCAACGGCGCGACGCAATGTTCGCCGGTGAGCACATCAACGTCTCGGAGGATCGAGCCGTCCTTCACGTCGCGCTTCGCATGCCGACGACGAGTTCACTCGTCGTCGACGGCGTCGACGTGGTGGCCGAGGTGCACGCGGTACTCGCGCAAATGACCTCGTTCGCCGACCAGGTCCGGTCCGGGTCGTGGAAGGGCCACACGGGCAAGCCCATCAAGAACATCGTAAACATCGGCATCGGAGGTTCGGACCTCGGACCGGTCATGGCCTACGAGGCGCTGCGTCACTATTCGCGCAGGGACCTCACCTTCCGATTCGTCTCGAACGTCGACTCGACCGATCTCAGCGAAGCGCTTCGCGACCTCGCGGCCGAAGAGACGCTCTTCATCATCTCGTCCAAGACCTTCGGCACGCTCGAAACGCTCACCAACGCAACGTCCGCGCGCGCGTGGCTGATCGAACAACTCGGAGATGCCTCGGCGGTGGCGAAGCACTTCGTCGCCGTCTCCACCAACAAGGAGAAGGTGGCCGCCTTCGGCATCGACACCGACAACATGTTCGTCTTCTGGGACTGGGTCGGTGGCCGCTATTCCATGGAGAGCGCCATTGGACTGTCGACGATGCTCGCCATCGGTCCCGAACGCTTTGAGGAACTCCTCGACGGCTTTCACGCGATCGATGAACATTTCCGCTCCGCCCCGTTCCAGGAGAACCTCCCGGTACTGCTCGGACTACTCGCGGTGTGGAACCGCGAATTCCTCCACTGCCCGAGCGTGGGCGTCATGCCCTACGAGCAGTACCTCAAGCGCCTGCCGGCCTACCTCCAACAACTCACCATGGAATCGAACGGGAAGCACGTCACGCTCGACGGTTCGAACGTGGACTACGACACCGGGGCGCTCTACTGGGGGGAGCCGGGCACGAACGGTCAGCACAGTTTCTACCAACTGATCCATCAGGGCACGACGATCGTTCCCGTCGACCTCATCGGGTTCGCCAAGAGTCTCAACCCGCTCGGCGAACATCACGACATCCTCAGTTCCAATGTCTTCGCCCAGGCCGAGGCGCTCGCCTTTGGCAAGACGGCCGAGGAGGTCCGCGCCGAAGGGACACCCGAGCACGTCGTCCCCCACCGGGTCATGGAGGGCAACCGTCCGACCAACGTGCTGCTCGCCGAGATACTCACGCCGCGTCTGCTCGGTTCACTGATCGCGCTCTACGAGCATTCGGTCTTCACGCAGGGCACGATCTGGGGCATCGACTCCTTCGACCAGTGGGGAGTGGAACTCGGCAAGCAGCTCGCTGTCGCCATCATCCCCGAGCTCGAATCCCAGAGCGAGCCGACCCTCGCGCACGACTCCTCCACGAACGCACTCATCTCGCTCTATCGCGAACTGAAAAGGAAAGAGGACGGCGATGGCAACTGATCACCCGATGCAACTGGGAATGGTGGGACTCGGGCGAATGGGCGCGAACCTCGTGTCGCGCCTCGTGCGCGACGGCCACTCCTGTGTCGTCTACGACGTGAACGAAGCTGCAGTCACGCGACTGGTCGGCGAGCACGTCGTCGCAGCGTCATCGCTCGAAGACCTCGTCGCGAAACTCGACGAACCGCGCGCGGTGTGGCTCATGCTCCCCGCAGCGATCACGCACGACACCTTGAGCGAACTCACCCAGTACCTCAGCCCCGACGACGTCGTCATCGACGGGGGGAACTCGTTCTACCGCGACGACATCGCACGGGCGAAGGAACTCGAAGCGAGCGGCGTCCACTACGTCGACTGCGGCACCAGCGGAGGTGTATGGGGACTGGAACGCGGCTACAGCCTCATGATCGGGGGCGAGGACGACGTCGTCGCGCGCCTCGACCCGATCTTCAAGACCATCGCCCCCGGTGAGGATGGCACCGAAGCAACGCCCGGTCGCACCACCGTCAACGGGACGGCGCAGCTCGGGTATCTGCACTGCGGACCGGTCGGCGCGGGTCACTTCGTCAAGATGGTGCACAACGGCATCGAATACGGCATGATGGCGGCGGTCGCCGAAGGACTCAGCATCCTCGCGCACGCCAACGTAGGAAAGGTCGCCGTCGAGGCCGACGCCGAGACCACGCCACTGCGCGATCCCGAGTACTACCAGTACGACTTCGACCTGCCCGAGATCGCTGAGGTGTGGCGACATGGTTCGGTGGTGAGCTCCTGGCTGGTCGACCTGACCGCGGACGCGCTCGCGCGATCCCCGCAGCTGAGCGAGTACAGCGGTCGAGTCTCGGACTCGGGCGAAGGGCGCTGGACCGTCGACGCCGCGATCGACGAGTCGGTACCGGCACCGGTCATCAGCGCCGCACTCTGGCAGCGCTTCGAATCGCGCGACCAGGGCGAGTTCACCGCGAAGGTGCTCTCGGCGATGCGCGCCGAGTTTGGCGGGCACGTCGAGAAGAAGGCCTAGCGTGCACCACCTGTTGGAGCGCTTCGACGACGACGCGGCGCTCGCGGACGGCGCCGCGTCCTACGTCGCGCAACGCGCGCGTGACTGCGTGCAGGCCCGAGGGGAGTTCGTCTTCGCCTTCAGCGGTGGCACGACGCCGTGGGCGATGTTCGAACGACTCGCCACCTCGGAGGTGCCCTGGGAGAGGGTGACCCTCTTTCAGGTCGATGAACGCATCGCTCCCGAGGGCGACACCACGAGGAACCTGACGAATCTGAAAGCGAGTCTCGGCACCGTGTCGGCGAACATCGTGGCGATGCCCGTCAACGACGACGACCTGGAGCGGGCCTGCGACGACTACGCGTCGCTCATCCCCGAACGCTTCGACATCGTCCACCTGGGACTGGGTCCCGACGGCCATACCGCCTCGCTCATTCCCGGCGATCCCGTCCTGAACGAAGTCGATCGACTCGTCGCGCTCACGGGCGTCTACCACGACGAACGTCGCATGACGCTCACCTACCCCGCCATCGCGCGTGCGAACCAACTGCTGTGGTTGATCGCGGGCGTGGAGAAGAGGACGCCCCTGGCGCAGTTACTGGCGGGTGATGAATCGATACCCGCCGGCCGGGTCGTCGCGGCGAGTTCGCTCGTCATGGCCGACGCCACGGCCTGCCCATGAGCGCCGACGAGGAGAAGCGCGCCGCGGCGCAGAGCGCGGCTGCGCTCGTCGAGCGTGGCATGCGCGTCGGACTCGGCACCGGCACCACCGTTGCCTACCTACTCGACGCACTCGGACGCATCAAGCCCGACGCTACGTTCGTCGCGACGTCGCCAGCGACCGAAACCGCGGCCCGCACGCTCGGACTACGTATCGAGTCCTTCGACGAGATCGACCACCTCGACCTCGCCATCGACGGGGCCGATCAGATCGCTCCCGACGGTTGGCTCGTGAAGGGCCGTGGCGGCGCGCACCTGCGAGAGAAGATCGTCGCGGGGGCCGCGCGACGCTTCGTCGTGATCGCCGACTCGACCAAGCTCGTGGCGTCACTGCACCCACCCGTCCCACTCGAACTCAGTGCCTTTGGTCTCGCGTCGACGCTGCGACGCCTCGAACCAACGAAGGTACGTGACGCGCCGCGAAGTCCCGACGGCGGCGTACTCGCCGACTACACGGGGCAGTTCACGGACCCCAGTGTGTTGGCGAACCGACTTTCATCGACGCCGGGGGTGCTGGCCCACGGTCTGTTCGATCCGTCACTCGTGAGCGACATCTTCGTGGCCACTGGTAAAACGGTGACCAGATCTGTACCTGGAGGAATCCGATGACGAAGACGACGCACAAGATGAACTACGAAGTTCCACCCGATCACGTCTTCGTCCTCTTTGGAGCGACCGGTGACCTCGCCAAACGCAAGATCCTGCCCGGCCTCTTCCACCTCGCGGTCGCCGGTCTCTTGCCCAAGAAGTATCGGATCATCGGCACTTCGCGACAGAAGTCCACGCTTACGAACGAGCAGTTCCGCAAGGCCGCCTACGACGCCGTCTGCCAGTTCGGGACGAACAAGCCCGAAGGAGAGATGTGGGAGGCCTTCGAGAAGACTCTCTCCTTCGCGTGGGTGGAGAACGACGGGACCGGCGAACTCGTCGAAGCGATCGGGCAGGCCGAGAAGGAGATCGGCGGGCACGCGCAACGTCTTATGCATTTGGCCGTTCCACCGAATGCGGTGCTCGGCATCATCGACATGCTCGGGACGACCGGACTGAGCGAAGACTCCAAGATCATCTGCGAGAAGCCGTTCGGCGTAGACCTGAAGTCCGCCAAGACGCTCGACGCCGCTATCGCCCGGTGTTTCGATGAGTCGAGGGTCTTTCGCATCGATCACTTTCTCGGTAAAGAGTCAATCGACAACATCCTCGCCCTTCGATTCGCGAATGGACTCTTCGAACCAATGTGGAACCGTAACCACGTCAGCTACGTGCAGATCGACGTGCCCGAGACGCTCTCCATCGAAGGTCGGGGCGCGTTCTTCGAAGAGACCGGGACCTTTCGCGACATGGTCGTCACCCACCTCCTCCAGGTCCTCGCCTTCGTCGCCATGGAGCAGCCCACCTCCTTTGAGGCCAAGCCCCTGCGTGACGAGATCAGCAAGGTCTTCGATTCCATCAAGCCCATCAATCCCGAGCACGTGATCCGTGGTCAGTACGACGGCTACCGCGAGGAGCCGGGCGTCAACCCCAAGTCGGAGACCGAGACCTTCGTGGCGCTGCGCGTCGATGTCGAGAACACCCGCTGGAAGGGTGTCCCGTTCTTCTTGCGCACCGGCAAGTGCATGGCCGAGAGCCGACAGGTCGTCACGATCGGTCTCAATGAGCCCGTCATGAAACTCTTCCCCGTCGACCACGCCGACAATCAGCGCCACGGCAACGAGTTGGTCTGCGACTTCGCCGACCCCGGAACCATCGAGACCCACTTCCTCGCCAAGCAACCCGGTCCGCGAATGCGCCTCGGTCCGGCGGTGATGCGTTTTCGTTACGCCGACTCCTTTCAGACCGCGAACAACCTCGAGCCCTACGAACATCTCATCCTCGAAGCGATGCTGGGCGATCAAGCGTTCTTCACCCGGTCCGACGGCATCGAGCGCCAATGGGAGATCGGCACACCCGTGCTCGACGACCCGCCGCCGATCGAGTTCTACGCCCCGGGCTCGTGGGGACCGGTCTCCATCGACCGAATCGTCTCGCCCGAGCGCTGGTCACTTCCTCGATGACCCCGGCCGGCATCCGACTGCTCCTCTCGGACGTGGACGGAACCTTGGTGACGTCCGACAAGGTACTGACCGAGCGAGCGCTCCTCGCCGTGCGTCAACTTCGTGACGCGGGGATCATCTTCGCGATCACGAGCAGCCGGCCCCCTGGCGGATTGGCCCTGTACGCGCAACCACTGGAACTGACCACCCCGATCGCGGCGTTCAACGGCGCGTACATCTCGACCCCCGCGATGGAGGTGACGGACGAATTGTCCATCGACGACGACGTGATCACGCCGTTACTCGACCTGATCGAGGCGGACGGGCTTTCGGCCTGGGTGTACCAGGGTGAGCAGTGGTTCGTTCGCGACCTCAACGGTCCCCACGTGCAACGCGAAGCCGAGGTGGTGCAGTTCCAACCACAACTCGTAACGACCTTTAACGATGTGTGCACACGGGTCGCCAAGATCGTCGCCATCAGCGACGACGCCAACGTGATCGCCACGGCGGCCAACGCAGTGCGCCAACACTTCGGCGACCGGGTGTCAGCGACGAGCTCGCAGTCGTACTGCGTCGACATCACCAACGTCCAGGCCAACAAGGGCGCCGTGGTCACGTACCTCTCCAACCTGTACGACATTCCCGCGAGCGAGATAGCGACGATCGGCGACGCGTTCAACGACGTACTGATGTTCGCGGAGTCGGGCGTCAGCATTGCAATGGGCAACGCCGTGGATGACGTAAAGGCCTCGGCGACCTACGTCACGACGACGAACAACGATGAGGGCTTCGCGAACGCGGTGCAAGAGTTCATCCTGAGTTGATCTCTCTTCACGCTCAAACCTCGCGCTGTATAGCCTGAGCCAGAAGACTCGGCCAGGTACTCGACTCGATCGTTGGACAGGAAGCGCCTAGGCCGATCGCCGTCGGTTCGGTGGCACCGTCGTGGGCGGCGATCGTCGATCGGGAAGGTCGCGCAGGAGGCTCTGCGTGACCGCCGCGATCTGATCGACGGCGCTCACGAAGGCCTCTGATTTCAAGAGTGGTCCGGACGTGACTGAACTCACTTTTCGCACGTACTGCAGCGCTGCGGCTCTGATCTCCTCTTCGGTCGCGGGTGGTTCAAGTCCTCGAAGGATGGTTATGTTTCGACACATCGACCCACCGTAGAACAGATCGCCAGTTATTGTATAAATCGTTTTCCGGGGTCCGAGATCATCAATCCTCCGAATCGAGTGGCAACATCTGCCATCTGAGCCATCCAAAATTCCATTCGATAGATTTGAGTCATCATCCCTGACAAATCCCAACTTCGTGCGACCCTACGCCGCCGGGACGTCGCCAATTTTGAGAGTCGGTTGACGCCATGAGTACATCCGGAGACCTGCTGGACGGGCGATATCGCCTCGGACTCTTGTTGGGGCGCGGCGGCATGTCGGACGTCTTTCGTGCGACCGACGAGGTCTTCGGAACTGAGGTTGCCATCAAGATCGTTCGGTCGCCCGACGCCGAGTCCGCTCGTCGCGCAGCGCTCGAAGCCCAGGCGCTTCGTCGCTTCCAGCACCCCGGACTCGTCCAGCTCCTCGAAACCGGCGTGAGCGGTGACATGACCTACCTCGTCATGGAGTTCGTGAACGGCGAAAGCCTCGCCTCGATGATCCACCGAGGCCATCTGTCGACTGGCGAGACGGCCGACATAGGGGCGACCCTCGCCGGTGCCTTGGCGTACGTGCACGCGCAGGGCGTGGTGCATCGCGACGTGAAACCGGCCAACATCCTGATTGATACGCAAGGTCACGCGCGACTCGCCGACTTTGGCATCGCCCGGCTCGTTGACACGTCGTCGGTGACCCTCGCGGGAACCATGATCGGCACCGCCACGTACATGGCGCCCGAACAGATCGAGGACCACGCCGTCGGGCCGAGTGCCGACGTCTGGTCGCTCGGCATCGTGCTGCTCGAGAGTCTCACGGGCGAACGCGTCTACATGGGGACGCCGAGTGAAGTGATCGCGCGGCGACTCGCGGGACCGGTCACGCTGCCCGAGGGCCTGCCGGTTCCGTGGCGGCTGTTGTTCTCTGGGATGCTCGCGATCGACCCCGATGACCGCTTGAGCGCGTCCGAGGTGCAGGCAATGCTGTCGACACCGGCCTTTCGCGCTCCGTGGGACCCGGCACTCTCGTCCGGCGATATCACGACCATCGTGGGCAGCCCCGGAAAGTCGCGCGGCTCAACCGCCGACGAGACGAGGGTGAGGCCGCCCGGCGTCTCCATAATGACCCGTCAACCAACACCCAACGCCGTCAATATCCGGCGCGGCTGGCGCGCCCTCGCAATCGCATCGGTCGTGATCGTCGTGGGTGCGATACTTGCGTTCGCGCTCGGAGCCGAAAACCACGGTCCTCCGACGACCACGACGTCGACCACGACTACGACTTCTACGACCACCACGACTACGACCACCACGTTGCCCACACCGTCACACGCACTCACCGCCTTCATCAACGACGTCGTCGCCGGACAGACCGCGAATCTGATCGGACCCCAGGTCGGTCAATCGCTCTCTTCGGGCGCGCAACAGGCCGTGATTGATGCCGGGAATGGCAACGCGAACCTCGCCGCCACCGATTTGCAGCAAGTCGCTTCGACCATTGCGACGGGTGTCAGTGGTGGTCATATCGCGAACGCCAGTGGCGTGGTACTCCAGAGAGATCTCACGACCTTGGCCAAGGCGCTCGGGCTCGGCGCGGCCGCGACACCCTCGTCGACCACTACGTCGACGACCACGACGTTGGCGGGCCCCGGTACTGGCAATGGCCCCGGGAACGGCAACGGGAATGGGAACGGTTTTGGCTCGGGTAACTGACCTCCCTATGCTGCGCTGAGGGGCGAAGTGTCGCTCGCGTCCGGTCTCGGAAGGTGGCAATGTCGTCGGTCATAGCCCAACAATGAACGCCTACCCCAGCGCACTGGCCAAGGACGTCGTGACCGACGACGGTAAACGACTATCGCTTCGACCGATTCGACCCGACGACGCTCCGCTCCTCGAGCGGTTCCATCAACGACTCTCGTCGCATTCGATCTACAAGCGCTACTTCTCGCTACATCCGGTCCTTTCTGAGCGCGAACTGCGTCACCTCACGGAGGTCGACTACGTCACGCGCTTTGCGTTCGTCGTCGAATATCTCGGAGAGCTGATAGGAGTGGGTCGTTTCGATCGCCTTCCCGATTCCAGTGATGCCGAAGTCGCGTTCATCGTGGCAGACGAATTTCACCACATGGGTATCGGCCTGCTGCTCCTCGAACAGTTGGCCGACGTGGCGTGGTCACTCGGTATCACGGTGTTCAGTGCAGAGACTCAGGCTGACAATCGAAGCATGATGGGCGTGTTCAACGCGTCAGGCTTCGTCGTCAGTGCCCGAATGGAGGATGAGATAATCTCAGCGCGCTTCCCCATCGAGCCAACCGACGCGAGCCGGGCACGCCGTGACTCGCACGGACTGGCTCCACTTGGAGGAGACAGGGCCAAGGAGGCGAAATGACGAAGTTGGTCATGAACGCGCCCGTCGATGACGCGGGACATGAAGAAGCGGGACACCCTGAACGGCCAGACCGTCTGACGGCAGCCGTCTCCGGCGTGAACGATCTCCACCTCGACGACGACCTCTCGTTCGTGGCCCCCTACATGGCAAAGCGAGCAGAACTCGCACGAGTGCACGAAGGCTCGTATCTCGACGAGCTCGGCACCTTTTGCTACGAGGGGGGCGGGAACATCGACCCCGATACGTACGCGACCTACGACTCGTGGTCGATCGCTCAATACGCCGCGGGCGCCGGCATCGCGGTCATCGATCAGTTGCGCCAGAGTGACGACGCGATTGGCTTCATCGCCGCGCGACCACCCGGACATCACGCCCTACGAGATAGGGCGATGGGCTTCTGTCTCCTCAACAACGTGGCGGTCGCGGCCGCCGCGTTGACCGCGCAAGGTGAGCGGGTCGCGATCGTCGACTGGGACGTGCACCACGGCAACGGCACCCAGGCCATCTTCTGGAACGACCCCCGCGTGCTCTACGTCTCTACGCACCAGTGGCCGCTCTATCCCGGCAGCGGAGGGGCACGAGAGGTCGGAGGGGTCGACGCACTGGGACAGACCGTGAACATTCCGTTGCCGCCCGGCGCGACGGGCGACGTGCTCCGGCGCGGATTTGACGACATCGCGGCGCCGATCATGGACGAATTCGATCCCACGTGGGTTCTCGTCTCGGCCGGCTTCGACGGCCATCGAGCCGATCCGATCGCCGATCTCGCCTTATCGAGCGGTGACTTCGCGCTCCTCGCAACGTCCGTCGCATCATTCGCGCCGACCAGTCGTTTGGCGCTCTTCCTCGAGGGTGGCTACGACCTCGACGCGCTTCGCCACTCGGTGGCGGCGACCTTGTCGATCCTTCTCGGGCGTGACTACCAGCCTGAAGCCTCGACCAGCGGTGGCGACGGGGCCGATCTGATCAAACGCACGCAGTCCGAGCGCGACAGCGCGCTCCAACTGGCGTACGACGTCAAAGCGGCGGAGAGTGACTCGTGACGAACCTGCGACAGGTGATTGCGGTGGGATTCGATGGGTCGGCGCCGTCGGAGTTAGCGGCGTCGTGGGCGTTCGACTACGCCGTACGCAACGACGCCGACGTGGTGTTGGTCCACGCGGTCGGGATTCTCGAACACATGGCCCACGAGGCCGTCGCCGAGCAGTTCTCCGGTGCCGTGCACGATCTGGCGACCGGCGTGGGTTTCGACGAGAGCCGCCTTCGTTGGAACGTCGACAATGGTGACGCGTGCTCGGTGTTGCTCCGGGCCATCGACGTGCCGATCGCGGCCACGTTGCTGGTCGTGGGCTCACGCGGACAAGGCGCGCACGCCGGCCACCTCCTTGGCAGTACGAGTCTCCAGTTGGCCGAACGATCAACGGTGCCGCTGGTCATCGTTCCGGCCGCCTCGTAGCACGCGTCGGTCCCCAAGGGCGGCACTCGAGCCGCCAGAACGTGCATTCGATACGCTGCATCGATGATCGTCTTCCTACATGGCGTACCCGAGACCGCGGCACTCTGGGACAAGGTGCGTGCCCAGTTTGACCAAGAGACGGTTGCGCTTTCGCTGCCGGGATTCGGGTGCGCGCGTCCCGAAGGATTCAGCGCCACCAAGGACGCCTACGCGCAGTGGCTCGTTGGCGAACTCGAGACATTCGACGAGCCCGTCGACCTGGTCGGTCACGACTGGGGTGCCCTCCTCACGTATCGCATCGCGTCGACGCGAAGTGACCTCTTGCGATCTTGGACCGCCGACGTCGCCAACGGGGCCCACCCCAACGTGCGCTGGCACCAATTCGCCAAGGTGTGGCAGACCCCCGGCGAAGGCGAGGCCTACTTCGCCGCCATTCGAGAGCTGCCCGTCGAGTCGATGGCCGAGGCGTACGAGGGATACCACCTGAGTCACGCGGATGCCATGACGCTCGCGTCATGGTCCGATGACACCATGGGCAGCTGCATCCTCGACCTCTATCGTTCGGCCGTTCCCAACATCCACGCGACGTGGGGTTCGCAGTTCGGTCCGACGGCCTCCCCTGGATTGGTTCTGCACGTGGAACTCGACCCCTTTGGCAACGAGGAGATGTCCAAGGAAGTGGCCGCGACGTTCAATGCACGCCAGGCGACCATTCACAACGCCGGACACTGGTGGGCGCTTGAAGTGCCTGAGGAATCGGCCGACACGATTCGAACATTCATCGACTCTCTCTAGTGTCTTCGCCGCGGGGTGGGCATCACCCCGCTGACGCGCGATCCCTGGCAGCGAGCGCAGAGTTCTCAATGACCTCGGCGCACGAGGACGAAGGCAATTGCGAGAGCCATCATCGCGAAGGAGAGTGCCCGCAGTGCCCGCTCCGTTGGCACGAGCAGAAAGTCGCGGTCGATGGGTCGAACCGAGCCATCCGCGAATCTGATCTCGCCTTCGACCGAGGTCACGCGACGACGAATCGTCCGCACCGGGCTCGACAGGTTGCGCTGCGCCGCAGACGACAGTGCGGCGAAGCCTGCCAGCACCGCGGCCGACCAGGAAATAGATGATGCCTGGGCGTACGCCGAGGTGAGTACGGGGAACGCGCCCCACGCGACCGCGAAGCCGAGGTCGGTGTGGACCACCCCTCCGAGGAGCTCCAGGTCGTAGGCGAGGACGAAGAACGAACCCGCGACGATGAAGATGAGGAGACCGAATCCCACCCTCGTGATGCCGATGATGCCGAGCGTCACCGCGCCGCCGAGCCCCACCACCGCGGCACCCGTGAGAAGCCAAGATGGGAGCTGCGTGCCCAGAGGACGTCCGCGAAGTTCATCTAACGCGTGCGCCGCGATGCCCACCGCGAGGAAGAACGCCACGAGTGTTGCCAACAGCGTCGTCCAGTTGACGTGCTTGACCACCATCGCGCCCAGCGCGACGTACGAAAGGTGCCACAACGTATAAGGGGGATGGAGCACTGCTCGCACGTCGCGCCACGTGCTTCGTCGTCCAGTCGCGTAGAACGCCGGACCTTCGACGCTCTTAGTCATTACGTCCTTTGACGCCCCACATGACGATGCCACCACCGAGCGACATCGGGCGCGCCTGAACGTCGAGCATTCCCGCAGATTTCCAGTAGGCAATCGTCGTGTCAACCGGATGACGGCCGTAGTGACCTTCGATATTGGGACCAAGGAAGCGCCCCACTTCGTACCACTCCTTGCCGCCCAGCAAGAGGCCCCCCATCGGCAGGACCATTCTCGTGTAGCACCACCACAAGGGGTACCAGAGTCCCTGGGGCACGAAGAACTCCATGCCGGCGAGCACGCCACCCGGTTTGAGTACTCGAGCCAGCTCCGCGATGGTCGCCGCGGGGTCCTCTACGTACCGAAGAAGGTACGTGAAGGAGACGGCGTCAAAGGTGTCGTCGGCGAAGGGCAAGTCCTCGGCACGACCCTGCACGAGTCGCACGCCCGCGTGTTGGCCTTTGGAGAGTTTCTGGCGCGCACCCTCGAGCATCCGGGCGTTGAGATCGATGCCCGTGATCTCGGCTCCGGTGGCCGCACGAAGCGCCAGCGCGACACCGGCGGTACCGGTCGCCACGTCCAGTACGAGGTCACCCGGACCGGCGACGATCTTTTCCACGACGGCGTTGCGCCACCTGCGATCTTGACCCATCGAGAGGAGATAGCCCAAGGCGTCGTAGCGACGTGGCAGGCCGTTGAACAGTTCCGTGGCGAAGCCGTTGGGATTGGGACCTATGCCTTGTGACATCACCATCCTCTTCTTTCTCGCAGGTTACGCCTGTACTACGTCGCTCGAAGCGACAAGGATGTCCTACTCGCTCTCCGGGCCGCTCTAGAGAATCGAGCGACCTTTGCGGATTCGCCTACGGGTATCGATCTCGACAACGTTCCACGGGAACTCGCGCACCGGTCCGGGCAGAAGTCGGTTGATGGCACCGGCCGCGCGCGTGCAACGTTCGAAGTTGAGCTGTTGTCGAGATGTCCACTCGAGACCCAGCTCCTCACGGAACGGCTCAGGTAAAAAGCCGATGGTGACGAATCGGTGCAACGGTCCGAGGGTCCGCGCCAGGGGACGAGGCAAGAAGGACAGCGACGCGATGCCGAGCAGGAACTCACGGGTCACGTCATCGACGCCGATGCCGCGAACCGCCTCGGACCAGTACTTGTCGAACGCAACTCGATCGCCGGGCCACATCGTCGCGGGCACTTGGAGCGTCGTCGCAAACCGAGCGCAGTGACGTAAGAGGACCTCGAGCTCCTCTTCGTCGGGAGGCCCTCGCAGAACGCTGACGGCGTCGACGGAACCACGGTACATACACGCAGCGACCCAGAGCTGAAGTTCTTGATCGAACGCGTCGTAGGCAACGGCGTCTCCCTCGCCGGAGCGTACCTGACGGTGCTGCGCGTTGACTTCGCCGCGTAGGACCTCACGTTCGTGATCCGTGCCGAAGAGCGCGATCACTACGTAGCCGAGCGTCGTCCTTGTTCGCTTGAGGGGGTGCTTCGACAGCGAGCCGCTGGGGACCTTGCTCTTCGCGACGGCGTGGCCAATGGGAAGTCGCGATAGTTGCATGATCACGTTCGCCCCGGCCGGTGCCAACGCCAGACCACTCAGCATTCGACGTCGTAAATCTGAGTCCACGGAACCTGGTGTGGCGGATGGTTGACCGATTGGCTTCCACGACAACGTTCGACCACCTCTCGTGTCACCCGTCGCCAGCGTACAGGCGCGATCCTGTTTCGTTGGATGCGCGACGGTTTCATCCAATAGAGTCCGCGAGAATGCTTTCGACCTGTAGCCGGTACTCTCACCTGTAGGAATCGTCGGCCCTCGAGTCAGAAAGTCGGCAACGCGTGAACGTCGCCCCATCGTCACTCCTCACCGACCGGTACGAACTGAGCATGCTCGATGGAGCCTTGGCATCCGGGCTGATCGACCAGCGCGCCACCTTCGAGGTCTTCACACGTTCGCTCGCGAACGGCTACCGCTACGGCGTCGTCGCGGGCACCGGTCGTCTGCTCGAAGAGCTCGCGACGTTTCGTTTCGACGAGCCGACGCTCGAGTGGCTTCTCGCCCAACGAGTGGTCAGTCCCGCCCTCGCGCACTACCTTGCCGACTACCGGTTTGACGGCGACGTCGTCGGTTATCTCGAAGGCGAGGTGTTCACGTCGCTCTCGCCCGTACTTCGAATCGATGGGCGATTCGCCGACATCGTGCTCGAGACGCTGACGCTCTCAATACTCAACTTCGACTCGGGCGTGGCGACCAAGGCCATGCGCGTCGTGCGAGCGGCACAGGGCCGTCGACTCATCGAGATGGGTTCACGGCGAACGAACGAAAGGGCGGCGGTCGCCGCCGCGCGCGCGAGCTACATTGCGGGCTTTGACGCCACGAGCAATCTCGCGGCCGGCATGCTTTACGACATCCCCACGGCCGGCACGGCCGCGCACGCCTTCGTGCTCGCCCACGAAAGCGAACGCGCGGCATTCGAGGCGCAGATCGCGGCCCAGGGTCCTTCAACGACACTGCTCGTCGACACGTTCGACACCGAGGCCGGTACCGAACTCGCCTTCGATGTCGCCGGACCTCAATTGGGGGCCATTCGTATCGACTCGGGCGTCATTGCGGACGCCGCACTTCGCGCCCGAAAGCTGCTCGACCAGCGCGGTGCGACGGGCGTCAAGATCACACTGACCGGCGACCTCGACGAGTACGCCATCGCCGATCTGTTGCGTCGCGATATTCCCGCCGACACCTTCGGCGTCGGGACGAAACTCGTGAGCGGCTACACGCCACCGGGTTTCGTCTTCAAGCTGGTCGCGATCGAACATGGGGAGGTGATGCGCTCGGTGGCGAAGCGCTCCATCGGCAAGCTGTCTACCGGCGGCGCAAAGGTGGCGTACCGAGTGTTCCACGACGATGTCGCGGTCACCGAATTGATGGTTCCGACCGACGGCCATGAAGCAATGGTGCCGCCTCGAAGCCGATCACTCACCCATGAACTCGTGCGCAGTGGCACGTTAATGGTCGACAGTTCAGCGCGCTCCGCCCGGCTGCGCTCGCAGCGGGCAATCGAAGAGTTGCCCGAGGAGGCGTTCAATCTGATGGAGGGCGAACCGACGTTGACCTCGCAAGTGTTGATCGATGGTGAGGCCTAGCCCATGACGGTGCACGAGTCTCGTCCGGACGGTGGCAATCGCCGACGCGCGATCATTGTCGTCGATCCCCAGCCAGATTTCTTCGAGGACGGTCCACTCCCCGTCGCGGGGGCAACCGCCACGGCACGACGAATCCGGGAGTTCCTCGATGCCCACCGAAATGAGTTCGACCTCGCGATCGTCACGCAGGATTGGCACGTCAGTCCCGGTGACCATTGGAGCGCAACGCCGAACTACCAATCAACCTGGCCCGTGCACTGTGCGGCCGATACTCCCGGCGCTCGGATCCACGAGGCGCTGAGCGACGTGCAGTGGGACGAGGTCATCCATAAAGGTGCCAGCGAAGGCGCCTATTCAGGATTCGACGGTCGCAGCCTCGACGATGTGTCGCTCGAAGAGATTCTCACCAAAGGTGGCGTTGGCCACGTGACAGTGGTCGGCTTCGCCACCGACCACTGCGTGAAGGCAACGGCGCTCGACGCCCGCGACCTTGGGTTTGACGTCGACGTAGCGATCGATCTGTGCGCCGGGGTGACGCCTGAGACGACCCAGGCAGCAATTGCTGCAATGATCGACGCCGGCGCCTCGATGACCTCGACGACTGATTAGCTCGCATCTCCTACGGAAGTGATTCGATGAGTCGTGCGAGTTCTTCACGTCGATAGCCGTGGTTGCGCGCAAAGTCGATCAACTCACGGGCCCGTGTGACCACGGCGCCACTATCGGGCGAACCCGACACGGTGATACCCCTTCCCCGGCGGAACTCGAGGAGACCTTCGTCGCGCAGGATGCGAAGGGCCCGTAAGACCGTGTTGGCATTGACATTGAGCACGGCAGCGAGGTCCCGAGCCGGCGGGAGTCGTTCACCCCTCGCCGCCTCACCGTTGGCGATTGCTTTTCGAATTTCCGCGGCGACCTGATCGTGGAGCGCGAGCGGTTCCTCGGGGTGTAACTTGACACTCAACATGGTGCTAGATAGAGTAGCACCAAAGAGCAGGGCGGACCGAGTGAAAGACGGAGCAATGACTTTACTTATCAGAGAGTTCGATCAAGAGTCCCCGACGCGCGGCGCGCTCGAGATTGACCAACTCCGCGAGGCCGAACAGCTCCTCATCGAAGAGGCGCGGCGTCGCCAGCGTCGACGTCAACACTTCATCGCGGTGATCATTTCGGCCATCATCGTTGGCGCGGGCGTGATTTACGCGCTGACGAGTGGTGCCACCAATAAACCGTCTCAGAGCATTCCGATCGATCCCGCGGCGTTGACGACATTCCCCACCTGTGCCGCGCACAATTTGCACGGTTCGTTCTCGGGACAACCAAATGGTGCGGCGGGGACGATCTACTACACGATCAAGGTCGTGAACACCGGAACGGAGTGCACGGTGCCTCCGCTCGTGGTGCGCGGCTTTAACGCCGTGACGACGGCGTATGTCGGACCGTGGTCGAGGGTCTATCGCACCAGTCAGAACAAGATCGCCCTCGCACCGGGCCACGCGGCTTACGTCCCCGTAGGGGTGGCGGACACCGCGAATTATCCTGGCGCACTTTGTCGCGCCGCGAGCGTGAACGCACTTCGCATCGCTCTCGCCGGCAACCGTTCCGTCTTCGCAACTTTGGGACTTCGTACGACCGTGTGCACTGTGACCCAAAGCCTTCACACGCAGTCGGCGTCACTCAGTCCGAGTGGGGACTGAGGAGCTTTTCACGAAGGCGGTTGGCGACTCAGCGCGTGCAGTATCTGTAGGGCGTGGCCGAGAAGCGGCGCGTCGATCATCCGTCCCTGAAAGGTGAAGACGCCTCGTTCGCTTTCGGCCGCTTTGATCACCGCGCTGGCCCACGCAATCTCCTCATCCGTTGGCTCATAGGCAGCGC
>Ga0181525_10001560_pt1 | contig 19452 bp, 12 predicted proteins | sample PEATcosm2014_Bin_48_FD_121100 | JGI IMG/M metagenome (GOLD analysis project Ga0181525, IMG submission 121100) | Peatland microbial communities from MTU Mesocosm Facility, Houghton, MI, USA - PEATcosm2014_Bin06_10_metaG | ecosystem: Environmental > Terrestrial > Soil > Wetlands > Peat | place...
ACAACGCCCTTTTTGCGAATGTTATAACCAACTTCGATGCCATCTACAACTCGACCGTCAATGCACAAAATGTGACTTTCAATAACAGCTTGTATCTGTCCACACTGTCCAGCGGCAGCTCGGGAACAGTGACGCTGACCAACGACATTTTATCCAGCGTCACGAATGCCTATAATACCAACACGATTGTTTTTGCTGCCGGGTACAATGGATTTTACAAGACCACTGAATTTGGGACGAGCGCCAGCACAAACACCTTTTATCCATTTCAAACAGTTGGCGGCGGGAGCTACTATCTTACAAACACTGACAGCTTTTTGAATGCAGGCACAACAAATATCAATTCAACATTACTGAATGACATTCAGAAAAAAACCACCTGGCCGCCAGTCCGTTTTGCAAACCAATATATATCCACGCCTACCAACATGTCGCCTCAAGCCCTGCGCGACACAAATGCGACACCGAACCTGGGCTATCATTACGATCCGCTGGACTATGTTTTCGGCGAGTGTCAGGCGTCAAACATCACTTTCACCGCCGGGACGGCAGTAGGCTGGTTTCGGACAACTTCAGGCTGGGATCATGCAGGCGAAGGGATATATTTGAACAGCCTCCAAAAATGTTCGTTTAACGGCACGCTTGCCGCCCCGTGTTATTTCGTTCGGATCAATACAGTTCAGGAACAGGATTTGACCGCTGGCTACGGCCCCGGTGGTTTGACAAGTTGGGCCAATCAAAGCGGCCCTTATGCGAATGCGGCAATCGTCACGGCCCAGTTCCTGCACAGCACTCAAATGGCCGGCGACGACGGCTCCTTTCGCGATGACTATGGTATTTTGATCGGCAATTTCACCGATTGCGAATTTGACTGTACCGGATGTGGTGCCTATGTCAGCACCTATAATTTTACGAACTGTTTATTCGACCGGTCAGGCATGGGAAACATACAAGGCGTGACTGGCAACCAGGTGTTCATTGGGAACTGCACATTTCACGGCGGATCCACCAGTCTCACCCCAAACTCTTCGCCCGTTACAATTACTGTGCAAAACAGTTCGTTTGACGGAGCAAGCTTGAGTATTTCGAGTTACGGTGCTAACTCCAGCTATGCCAGCTACAACTACAACGCTTACAACGGGTCGAATCCGTTTCCATTTGGGAGCAGCAACATAGTGTTGACAAATTTCAACTGGCAAAGCAGTTGGTTTGGCAATTTTTATCTGCCGATCAACAGCCCGCTCATTATTATGGGCAGCACCAACGCCAACTATCTTGGTCTTTATCATTTCACGACGCAGACAAACCAGGTGCCCGAGGGCACAAACATTGTTGATATCGGTTATCATTATGTGGCGACTGACGCCTACGGCAATCCGCTGGACTCCAACGGCGACGGCATCCCGGATTATCTGGAGGATGCCAATGGGGATGGTTTGGTGGACGATGGCGAAACGCCGTGGTCTCTGGCGATTCTTGGCCAGCCGACCAATGAAATAGCGTATGTGGGAGATAACGTCACGTTCAGCGTGGCTGCACAGGGCATTGGTCCGATAAGCTATCAATGGCAGTTCAACGGAACGAACATTCTTGGAGCAACCAGTGCATCTCTGGTTCTTAACGTCGTGCAAACCAACAATGCCGGAAACTATTCTGTGACCGTGTCAAATGCGCTATCTTCAATTAACAGCAGTAACGCTCTGCTGACCGTTTATGTTCCGTCTTATCCGGTTCTCTTTAGTCCACAAACCAATTACGTCTTCCGGGGTGACACGACATATTACATCGTCGGAAATGTCATCCTTTATGGGACAAATAACATTCTTGAAGGCTGTGCGGTGTTGAAGTTTGCCACGAATGGAAGTGCCGGGATTACAGTAAGCAACGGAGTAACTTTGAAATGCATGACAGCACCTTATCGGCCGGCCATTTTTACGGCCAAGGATGATAATTCTGTTGGCAGCACGATCAATAACAGTACCGGCTCGCCCACCAATTATTATGGCGACTACGGGTTAAGTTTTGGAAGCGCCATCCAGTCTGGACTGCATAATCTTCGGATGGAGTGCCTAAACACAGGCATCATCGACAACAATGTAACAAATTCAATCCAGGATGTTCAATTCGCTAATTGTTATTACAGCATCGGTTACGCAGGCAGCAACAGTGACGTCATATTGCAGAATGTACTGTTACAGGGGGGCAGTAATGCCGTTTATAATTTCGGCGGCGGTGAAGGGTCAGTATCATGTGTAAACGGTACCTTTCACAACACTTTTATTGCAACAAACTCGGCATATCTTGCGCTAACAAATTGTCTGGCGGCTGGTTGCGGATTTCCCTCCTTCGTCGGAACCAACAATGTATTTTTGACAAATGACATCGGTATATTCCAAACCGTGGGGGCGGGTGCGAATTATCTGGCAACGAACAGCCCATACCGCAACGCCGGAACAACAAATATTGGTTCTTTAATTCTGGCAGACATTCAAACCAAGACCACGTATCCGCCGCTGGTTTATTCCAATGTCATAATTTCCACGAACATCACGCTGGCACCACAGGCTCAACGGGATGCGGACACACCGGATTTGGGCTATCACTATGACCCGATTGATTATTTCGTTGATACTTTGGGTATCACAAATGCAATGTTGACTTTGACAAATGGCATTGTGATCGCCATTGATAATAATGACAACGGTGTTTGGTTGCAGGATGGCAGTTCCATTACCTCTATCGGGACAGTAACTGCTCCAAATTGGTTTGTCCGATATTCGTCTGTGCAGGAACAACCTGTGTCCCTCGGCCCACTTTTTCCAGGATCGGCTTACGCCGTGAATCCGTATCATCTCAGTACGCTTGAGCCTACCGGAGTATTTAATTTTACCAAGTTTGCCTGCCCTGCCGGCGGAGGAACTCATTTATATGATGACCAGAGTTCATGGTGCTATACCAATTTACTAATTCAGAATTGTGAGTTCTGGAGCGGGCAAAACGATTTTAGTGGATACAATTCATCAACATTAAATTTGAACAACAATTTGCTTGCCCGTTCAACAACCCTCTTTAACGTTACTTCGGGTATAACCAATAACAGTCTGTCTGCTTCAAACAACTTATTCTGGAACGACACGCTGACTGTTCACCCGGTTGCAAATTCTAATTTATGGTATTTTTTCAACAATGATTTTGACAGCAGCACAATCAAGAATGGCGCTGGAGGAACATCGTATACAATTAATGGTTACAACGCTTATCTCAATTATACGAACCGTCTTAATCCGACAAACGCCTTTGACATTGTTTCAAGCAACAGCCTGATTTATCAATCCGGGCCGCTGGGCATATTTTATCAACCAACCAACAGTTCTCTCATTTACATGGGCAGCACCAACGCCAATTATGTTGGCCTTTATCATTACACTGTAACAACAAACTTGATCGGCAGTTTGGAAGTCCCTGAAGGAACCAATGTCGTGAGCATTGGGTATCATTATGTTGCCACTGATACCTATGGCAATCCTCTTGATTCAAACGGCGACGGTATCCCAGATTATCTGGAGGACGCCAATGGGAACGGCTTGGTAGACTCGGGCGAAATCGGCTGGAACATCGTTGGTGATTTGGGCCTAAAGGTGATAATCACGAGACCGCGCAACGGTAGTATACTGCCATAAACTAAAAACAACAGGCATTTTTATTATGAAAACACTGAGCAAATTTATACATCTAGTTTATTCATTATCAACAATTGTTTTTGAATTTATAATTAGAATTACGACAAAAAGTATCTTGTTTATTGTTTGCTTTACTCCAATATTTTCAGAAGCACAAGAAATGACAGTACATTTGACGTTGGACGACGGATGTTTAAGTTGCGGAGGATATGTATATTACGGCTTTGGGATAGTAATTATAGACCCTGTTAATAATTATGCAACAAGTTCATATACTTGGATCCCAACCGGCTACTTATCTTCAACAAATCCTTCTGTAGAATTGGACGTTAATGTTCCGACTAATTTTCATGATGTTTGCAACGTATATCTTGAACTTTATAATTGTGGAAATTACTTTTTGGGACAAACAACTGGAGATGCGGCTCAAGCCCAGTTTGAGGCATTGCTTTATCCTAACTGTGGAGCGACAGCTATTCCTCCAACTACGATTGATGATAATGGTGATAATGGTCCAACTTGTTCACAATCACAATGTTCATTATGTTCGGGCATGCCTGTTTGGTCAGTGTCTGATCCATACACTTCATTATGGATTAAGGATGAACCATTGGGGTATCAACCGGCAATAGGCCCTCGTATTTCTTTTAACATGGCCTTCAAGCAAAGAGAAATGATATCTGGATACAACACGAATTTCTTTAGTATTGGTAAAAAATGGAATTTTTCATGGCTCTCTTATGTTGCCCAGAATACAAGTGGAAGTAATGTTGTTTATTTCCCTGGAGGAGGCAAATCCTCATTTACAACGACAAACGATTATCTTACCAACACGCGTCTGAGCGGAAATACAAACAGTGGCTATACCGTTTTATATCCTGATGGGAGCCAAAATGTTTATGGTTTTATTGTCACCAATGGAAGCGGGGTTTTTCAAGAAGCTTTTTTGACTCAAATGCTAAACCCTCAAGGCCAATCGACAACCTTAAGTTATGCGTCTTATAATCCGGTTAGTCCTGTCATACGGCTACAATCTATAATAGATGGCGATGGCAGGACAAATTTTGTTAATTATGTTACAAGCAACGGATACAGCACAAACTTAATAAGCAGTATCGTTGATGCCTTTGGGCGCACCAATTCACTTGTTTATGACGCAAATGGTCATCTCACTAATAGTGTTGATGTTGACGGGATTTCCAGTTCGTTTGTTTATGATAACAACGATTGGATTACCAACATGATCACACCTTATGGAACAACAAAATTTAGCATAACCGACAGCCCGAGCAATGCGCCGTCAGGTCGCTCGGTGCTGGTGACACAACCGGATGGGGGCAACCAACTTTACCTGTATCAGGACAGCGCATCTAATTCTATCAGCTCGTATTCTACCAATCAAATTCCCAATACATCGCCATTTACAAACACCCTTGATGATGCCGATTTAAATTTGCGCGACACCTATTATTGGGGCCCGAGACAATATGCATCGCTGTCTACAACAAATGTTGCCGCATTTACATCCAACGATTTTTTAAAAGCCAGGATGCGACACTGGATGCAGACAATTTCCAATGTCGTTGACAGAACGCTATCCATCGAGCGGGATCCAAGTCCCGACAGCGCTGGAAATATTCCCGGACAGATGACGTGGTATGACTATGCTGGTAAACCCTCTGGTCAAATCGAAGGCTCACAAATACTACCTTTGTTTACAGCGCGCATCCTGCCGGATAGTACAACATCCTTTACTCGCACTGATCGCAACGCATTTGGTGCAGCAATTGATCAAATTAGCACCTACACTGCAAATGGCACCGTTGCACTTCGTACGAACAGTTTTGGCTATGCAGCAAATGGAATAGATTTGCTTAATACCACGAATGCACTTGGTGTACAGACTTCAAGCAACACCTACAATACAAATCATGAAGTACTGACCAGTTACGATTCATTAAGTGAGCTGACGACATATACTTATGACAGCAGCAATCGCCTCACAAGTATTACTCATCCCACAGGCCTGTTAACCACAAATATTTACGGAACCGGCGATCTTCTGATTCAGCAAATTGACATTGGGTTTGCCACTAACAGCTACACTTACACAAACAATTTGGTTTACACTCATACCGATCCTCGTGGATTGACCACCACAAATACTTGGGATGCCCTGAATCGTCTAATTGGTACGGTATTCCCTGACGGTTCATCAGTTTCCAATCAATACACATACCTTGATATCACGGCCACAAAGGACCGATTGGGCAACTGGGCTTATTTTGGTTATGACTCGATGCGGCGAAAAATTGCGGAGACAAATGCCCTTGGAAACACAACTTTTTATGACTATTGTACCTGTGGCTCACTGAACTCAATTCAGGACCCGGCGGGGAATCTCACGCAATTCTCTTATGATAATCAAGGAAACTTGACCAATACCCTTTACGCCGACAATTATTCATTAACCCACATCTACGATCTATTGCACAGAGTCGTCAGCACATTTGACAGCAGCGGAACGGGTTTCACAAACACATATAATAATCAAGGATTGTCCATCGCTGTTACAAACTCCGCCGGCCAATTGTCCGCTTCCTATTATGATGTTCTTGATCGGATCACCAACAGCGTGGATGCCAATACAGTGAGCATTAATACAACCTACGATAACCTAAACCGTCCCATTAATCGCAGTTATCCCGATGGTGGTATTGAGTATTGGGGATATACGCTCAATATTTCAGGTGCAACCAGCTACACTAACCAGATTGGCAACTCGGTTCTTTACAGCTACGACGCGATGAATCGCAAGACCAATGAAGTGGATGTGGGAATAACAACAAATCTATACGCTTACAATGGTGCGGGCGATTTATTGACGCTCACAGACGGTAAGAATGACACCACTACCTGGAGTTATGATTCTTTTGGCCGCGTGACCAACAAAGTGGACGCCGCCGGTAATTTACTGTTTGTCTATCAATACGATTCAGACAACCGCCTGACCAATCGTTGGAGTGCTTCTAAGGGCAGCACGACTTACGGTTACGATGCCATTGGAAACCTCACTCACGTCAGTTATCCAGTCAGTCCGGCCATCACAATAGGATACGACAAACTCAACCGCATGACGAACATGGTTGACGCGGTGGGGACAAATACTTACATTTATGATGCCGTTGGTCAGCTTTTGAGCGAAGGCGGGCTGTGGCCAAATGACACGGTGAATTATACCTACAACAATCGCCTGCGGACTGGATTGAGCTTGTTGCAACCAGGCGCTACGGCTTGGACGCAAGGCTACGGCTACGATGGCGCACGGCGTCTGACCAGTCTCAACTCACCTGAGGGTACGTTCGGTTATACCTACGATTCGTTAAAATTGCAACGCGTAGATGCGATCACACTGCCGAATGGTGCTTACATCACCAACAGTTACGACAGTGTTGCGCGGGAGCTTGCGACAAAGTTGCTTAATTCCAGCGGGACGACTCTGGATTCGGCAGCTTATGCCTACAATCAGGCAAGTCAACGAACCGCAGAAACAAATACGGCTGGTGATTTTCGAACTTATACTTACGACAGCGAGGGCGAGTTGACCGCGGCCACCGGCATGGAAGCGGGTGGTGTGATCAATCGATGGCAGGAACAGTTTGGTTACATTTACGACGCAGCAGGCAACTTAAACACACGAAGGAACGATACGCTTTATCAAACATTTAATGTCAATTCGTTGAACCAATTGACGACAATCAATCACAGCGGAACATTGACGGTGGCCGGCACAACGACAAGCTTGGCTACGAATGTGACGGTCAATATGTCCAATGCGGTTCTGTATGCGGATGCCACGTTTGCCTGCACAAATCAACCTTTGGTGAACTCCAGTTTAAACACCTTCACAGCCATCGCAAAGGATGTCTACGGGCGGATGGATACAAATACAGTTAGTTTATATATACCCGTTAACGGCAATTATTCCTACGATCTCAACGGTAATTTCTTAAGCGAGCATAGCGTTGCCGGAACCAACCGCATTTTTTCTTATGACGATGAGAATGAATTGACAAGTGTGCTGGTGACAAACGAATGGCGGAATGATTTTGTGTATGATGGCAAGATGCGGCGGAGGATTGAAAAGGATTTTACATGGCAGGGTAGCTCTTGGGTGGAAACCAATGAAGTGCATTTTGTTTACGACGGCAATGTGGTGATTCAGGAGCGGAATACCAACAATGTGGTGCGAGTAACTTATACACGAGGCAATGATATGAGCGGAACATTGCAGGGCGCTGGCGGGATTGGAGGATTGCTTTCGCGGACGGACGCCAACGGCAATTCATATTACCATGCTGATGGAAATGGCAACATTACAATGCTCATCAACAATCTCCAACTTATCGTAGCCAAATACTTTTACGATCCCTTTGGGAACACGCTCTCCTTAAGCGGGTCACTGGCCTATGCTAATGTGTATAGGTTTTCCAGCAAAGAGTGGAATGACAATGGCGGGGTGTATTATTATCACTACAGATTCTACGATCCCAATTTGCAACGCTGGCTAAATCGTGACCCCTTGGGCGATCCGGGGTTTGAATTGATGCAACGCGCTGCACCTTATCGAACGCATCTCCTCAAGCGAACCCCCATAGAGTTATTGGAAGGGCCGAACCTTTACGACTATGTTGCTAACGACCCGATTAACAGCATTGATCCACTTGGCTTATGGACTTTTTCAGTCGGCGTTACAGTTTCTCTCAAATGGTGGGTGTTTGATTTCAGTGTTTCGGCAGGCATTGTTGGAGATACACAAGGAAACATTAATACATACACCACAGGAGGAGCCGGTGCTGGTCTTGGCGAGGGTCTGTCAGCAGGCGTTAGTGTGGCCACATCGAACGCAAAAAATAATTGTGATCTTACAGGTAAATTTGGAGCTGCCAATCTTGGTGGCTTTGTTGGGGGAGGTGGCTCTGGTGATGTTTTCTGGGGGAATAGTAATGATGGCCCAGTATTTGGCGGTGGATTGACGGTTGGCGTTGGATTAGGTGGCGGGGCGGCCGCTGACATAACGGACACTGGGATTGGTCCGATAGATGCGTCCAGCGAACCAACCGGATTCTAAAAAGTATGCCAAAGTTCCGTAAAGCTATACTTGCCCTGCTGCTTGGGTGTTTTGCAATTTGGGTCTTTGCTTCTGCGTGGATACATCATTCCTATTTTGTAAATCTCCCAAAGACACCAGATGAGAAAAATGGCCGCATTTATAGAATGGTTGTGCGAGGTTCAGATCGTTACGGTTCTGAAGGAGAAGTTCACACTTTAAGCGTTATTGAAAATGCCCGGCCAATTGCGTTCTTGTTTTTTTTGATTGCTGTAACCGTCGGGTTCGTGTCGGGTGATTTTAAAATTGCTCCGGGTCGTAAACTCAATGAGTAAATGTCGCTAACTATCTATGGTTGTAAGACGCCAACATTCGTGCGAATCATCGCGCCACGTTAAAGTGAACGGCTTGGAAACCTGATTTGCGGATAGACACCATCCCCTTGCGTCGGGGGTGCAGGAGTCCGCCGGAAGCCCGCTCCTGCCACTTTTTGGACGGCACGCCTTACGTCTAACGCTGTTAGGTGATTTTGCTTACGATTTTTATCCGAAGATTATCCGAAATCCTTACGATTTATTTACGAAGTTCTTACGACGTTTTTTTGAAGAATTTTTGACCGGAGGAAGGCGGCTTTTAGGGGTGGCGTGCTGGCTTGGGCGTGGCGGGCGTCCGAACCTTTGCCGCCGCGTGTGGCTGGCGGGCGTCGCTGGCCTTGCTTTTTAGTCGCTCTGGCTGCCGCGACGGGCAGCAACTAAAAATCAGGCGTCCCCGTTGACGTGCTGTTTGACGAACGCGCCGACGAACTCGGCGACTTTTTCCTGCTGACGCCGGGGCAGTTTGGACGCGGCTTCAAAGACGTGTTGCAACCGGCCTTTGGCGGCCTGCTTTTTGGGCTTGGGCGGCGTGACGCCGAGCAATATGTCCACGCTGACACCCAGGGCGTTCGCCATCTTGGGCAGCACTTCGCCACGCGGCGGCGTGCCGGAGAGTTCCCAAAAGCCGATGTTGGAAGGGTGGACACCGAGCTTGTCGGCCAACTGGATTTGCGTCAGTCCCGCCGCCTGCCGCAGTTCGGTCAGGCGCAGTCCCAACGGAGGGCGATCTTTTTTGCGCATGACCGCATCATAATCCGCCGCCGGGAAATCCCCGGACTGATGAAAATAAAAAGCTTGCATAAAAACTAGAATACTAGAATTATGCGGACGTGTCACCTACTATAACGAAAAGGTTGATTTTGAACTTGACGCCTTTTTCCAACCCCGGAGGTCTCCATGCCTTGGCGTATTCCTGAAGGCGACTTGGAACAAGTCAAACGCCAGACCGATTTGCGGGCGCTGGTGCAGAGCCGTGGCATCGAGCTGAAGAAACACGGGACGAAGGACTTCATCGGGCGGTGTCCGTTCCACGACGACAAAAACAATCCCAACTTCATCGTGTCGCCGCAGAAGGGGCTGTGGCACTGCATGGCGTGCGGGAAGGCGGGCAACGCGATCCAGTTTGTGCAGCAGCACGACGGCGTTTCGTTCCGGCACGCCTTTGATCTGTTGCGGCAAGGCAGTCCGGCGGTGTTCAGCGCGCAGCCGATGCAAAAACAATCCACCGTTCCAAAACTGCCGTGTCCGCTCGATGCCGAGGCCGACGACGCGACGCTGTTTAGCCGGGTCGTGAGCTACTACCACGAGCGGTTAAAGCAAACCCCGGCAGCGCGTGCGTATCTGGCGAGCCGGGGACTTGATGACGACCGGCTCATTGACCATTTTCAAATCGGTTTTGCCGACCGCTCGCTGGGGTTGCGGTTGCCGGAAAAAAATCGCATGGAGGGCGAGCGGTTGCGTTCACGGCTGACGCAGCTTGGGCTGTGGCGGGAGAGCGGCCACGAACATTTTAACGGCTGCATCGTCGTGCCGTTGCTCGACGAGCATGGCCACGCCGTCAGTTTTTACGGGCGGCGGGCGCAAAAGGGCGAGATGAAGCACCTGTATCCGCCCGGCGCGCACCGTGGCTTGTTCAACCGGGAATGTTTGAACCAGCCGGAAATTATTTTGTGCGAAGCCGTCCTCGATGCGCTGACATTTTGGGTGAATGGATTTAAGAACGTGACGTGTTTGTTTGGGACGGAAGGCTTCACGGATGAATTATGGGACGCACTACGGAAGGTGCAGCGTGTCCGCATCGCCTATGACGCGGACGATGCCGGCGAGCGGGCGGCGCAGCGGGACACGGAGCGTTTTCAAAAGCACGGCATCGAAGTTTTTCGGGTGAAGTTCCCGCACGGCATGGACGCCAACGAGTATGCGTGCAAGGTGAAACCAGCCGACAAATCACTGGCGTTGCTGATGAACGCGGCGCAATGGACAGGCGCACGGCCACCAGCGCCACCACCGCAGCCGATTACAGAGACACACGCGCCCGCTCCTTCTTCTTTAGTAGCTGCTTTTGTTAGCAGCCCACAACCGGACGCGGCTAAAAAGGAAAATGCCGCCACACTGGAGCAACGCGGCGATGCGTGGTTCATGGACATTGAAGGCCGGGAGTATCGCGTGGCGGGACTGGAAAAAACCGTCGGCACGGACGCGCTGAAAATCGCGTTGCGTTTGCGCCACGGTGAACGCTTTCACCTCGACCAAGTTGATCTGTGCCGGGACATGGAACGCCGCCGGTTCGTGGAACGCGCCGCCGAGGAAACGGGACTCACCGCCGATTTATTGAAACGCGATTTGGGAAAACTGTTGCTGGCGGTAGAACAAACCCAAGCGGAATTATCAAAGCCGCAGGAGCAGACCGGCCACGTCGTGACGCTGACGCCGGAGGAACGCGAGGCGGCGTTGACCTGGTTGCGCGAGCCGAACCTGATTGGCCGTTTGCGGGCGGCGTTCCATCAGGCGGGCATCATCGGCGAGGAAACCAACACGCTCGTTGCCTATCTCGCGGGCGTGTCACGCAAACTGGAACGGCCGCTGGCCATCATCATCCAGAGCGCGAGCGCAGCGGGCAAGACCACATTGATGGACGCAGTGTTAAGTTTTTTCCCCGAAGAGGAGCGTGTCAAATACTCGGCGATGACCGGCCAATCGCTCTACTACTTGGGCGAGACGAGCCTGAAAAATAAAATCCTCGCGGTGGTCGAGGAGGCCGGAGCCGAGAAAGCCAGCTATGCGTTGAAGCTGCTGCAATCCGAAGGCGAGTTGACCATCGCCAGCACCGGCAAAGACCCGGCCACCGGCAAAATGGTGACGCAGGAATATCACGTTGAAGGTCCGGTGATGATTTTTTTGACGACGACGGCCATTGATCTCGATGAAGAACTTCAAAATCGTTGTCTTACGCTGGCGGTGGACGAGAGCGCCGAGCAGACCGGGCGCATCCACCGGCTGCAACGCGAACGGCGCACGCTGGCCGGACTCATCGCCAAGGTGGAACGGCAGGACGTGTTGAAAAAACTCCGCAACGCACAGCGGTTGCTGTTGTCGGTGGACGTGTTGAATCCGTTTGCGCCGAGCCTGACGTTCGCCACGGCGCGCACACGCAACCGGCGCGACCACGAAAAATATCTCACGCTCATTGACGCCATCGCGTTGCTCCACCAGCACCAGCGAGAGACGCGCACGCTGCCAAGCGGGCAACGCTTTATCGAAGTGACGCTCGATGACATCGCGCTGGCCAACGAGCTTGCGCCGGAAATCTTGGGGCGTTCGCTCGACGAGTTGCCGCCGCAGACACGCCGCTTGTTGGGTTACATCCGCAAACTGGTTAAAAAGAAATCAGGCGGTGCAAAAGACGCTTCCACTTTTAGCCGCAAAGAACTCCGGGAAATATGCGGCTGGAGTCTGACGCAAGTGCGCGTCCATCTGGAGCGATTGGTGGAACTGGAATGTCTGGCCATCCGGCACGGACGTTTGGGCAGCCAGTTTGTTTATGAAATGCTCCTTGATGCCGACGCGCCGGAAGCCGTCGCCCATGTCGGCCTGATTGAAGTCGCGTCCTTGCGGACGGCCACCATTGCGCACGACTACAAAACCCAAGTGGCCGGTGGCGCTGCCACCCTGACGGGTTTTAGCAAGGGGGTGGCGGGGGAAAACGGCCACCTGACGGGGGGTGACGAAATGCCCCCGCCACCTGAAAACGGCACGCCCGCTTCATCAAAATCACAACCTGACGGCCTGACGCAAACGCACATCAGGGCGCGTGCCGTGCAACTGGCATCGTAACTATGGCCGGATACAAAGGTTTTGCCGCCGTCGAAAAACTTGCCCGCCGCACGAAAGCGCAACGCGGAGGCAACGACCGGCGACCGGACAACTTTGACCGCAGCGCGCCCGACGCGCTCGCCTTGTGGCGCGACGCTTACATTGAATCACTCGGCGCACGCAATTATGCCGAAGGCACATTGGAGGGACGACGCGACGCCTTGAAAGTTTTTTTGGCGTGGGCGGCGGAACGTGAACTGACGCGGGCTTCGCAAATCACCCGCCCGATTTTGGAAAGTTACCAGCGCTGGCTCTGGCGTTGCCTCAAGGCCAACGGGCAACGGCTGGGCTGGAGCACGCAGCGCAACCGGCTCGGCACGCTCAAGGACTTCTTCCGCTGGGTGACGCGGCAGGATGTCATCCTGCACAACCCGGCCAGCGAAGTGGAACTGCCACGCATGGAAAAACGGCTGCCGCAGGCCGTGCTGACATTGCCCGAAGTAGAACGGCTGCTCGCCGTGCCGGACGTGACCGACCCGCTCGGTATCCGCGACCGGACGATGCTGGAAGTTTTTTACAGTTGCGGCATCCGGCGCACCGAGCTTTGCCGCCTTGACCTGCCCGACGTGAACACCGAACGGCGCACGCTCCATGTCCGTTTGGGCAAAGGCAAAAAAGATCGCGTCGTGCCCATCGGCACGCGGGCGGTTCACTGGCTGGAGCATTACTTGCAGGCCGTGCGCCCGCGTCTGTGCCTGGACACGCGCACGCAGGCGTTGTTCCTGACCGGCTACGGCGGCGCGTTCAATCCCGATGTCGTGTCCCGCATGGTGGCGGCGTGGCTGGCCAAGGCCGGGTTGAAACGCAAAGGCTGCTGCCACATCCTGCGGCACACCTGCGCGACGCACATGCTGGAAAACGGGGCGGACATCCGGTTCATCCAGCAGTTGCTCGGACATGAAAAACTCGACACCACCGCGATTTACACGGAAGTCAGCATCAAACAGCTTCAGGAGGTTCACGCCCGCTGTCATCCGTCATCAAAACTCGAAAATCCGGCTTCCGTTCCCGTGCCAACCGTGTAATCTGGCGGCATGGTTGCCGACTCGCAAAGTCGCTTCACTTTTTTAGCTGCTGATCTTCTGTCAGCGGCGCAGCCATCGCCGACTCCACTCCCAAAAACTCGCGTCGGGGGTTTTCGCCGCCACGCATCGGGTCGCCTTTCACGGCGAGGCCGCTGCCGTTCAATAATCACGCCGGGTTCAAGGGCGTGCGCTTACAAAACCGTGTCGGGTCGGCATGAATGGCTAAATAGAGATCCGTTGCAAGAATATGGCGGGCTCAACCTTTATGACTATGCTGCCAATAATCCGATCAACCTGATTGATCCGTTGGGATTATGTCCAGGTGATCGTAAAAAGTGCATGGATCAGTTTCTGAAGGACAACTATGGTAATTTTGTCGCCAACAAACTTGTTCCCAATTTTAGCATAGGAAGCATTATCAATAACACTGAAAATTATATCAAAACTAGCGTAGAAGTGGTTGCTGTAAAGGGCGGTATTTTGGGTGCTATTAAAGCTTTGGGTGTTTCTCTTTCTGAAGAAGGATTAGCTGTAGGAAATATTGGGGCAGGACTTGAGGCGGCTGCTGCCGGTGGTGCGGAGGCAGCCTTGATTGCAGGCACTGGTGGAACTGCATTTGCGACTACAGCTCAAGCTCTCGCATACATCCATTGCCATAGTGCAGACCCATAAACTTTATGTTCAGCGAGTTCATTAATCAGCATCCGAATTTCGCAAAGATTTTACTTGTCCTTTTCATTTTCGCAGCTGGTTGGTTTGATCAGCTGTTATTTAAGCGAAAAGATTTGGCATGTGCAGCATGGTTTTTTGGATTACTGGTAGGTTCGGTTAGTATTATTTCATTTGAGGGTTTAGGTTTTTCTCGCTGGATTATTGCTCCGCTTGTCATGCTGGTCGGCTTGATCTTTATTATCCGATATTACAAAAAATCAGGCCGAAACCCACCGCGTTTCTAAAGCAGTATCAGAGCGGCCAAACACCCTCATTTCAGACTGGACGCTGCATTCCTTGTTTTTAACAAGGCCGGACGTAACAGCGAAAACTTCGGACAAAAATCGTGACAGACATCTCTCCTATGCGGAGCTTGAGACCGAAAATGTTCGCGGAAAAATCCGGTGTTCATCCAGCGAAAATCCAGCCGTTTTCCAGTGAGCGTGCAGCGTGGCAATTTGCCGGTTTAGACGAAACAAGCCTTACCCCTTAACGAGCAAGGGGGATTTGTGCTTCGCCCGGTATTGCGCGAAATGCTTCGTCTGGTGTTGCGTCCGGTGCTTCGCATTGTTGACCAGTTTGTTGCCTCGCGTGTTGCCAACCATGTTGCCTCGTTGGGTGCCAACCTCGTTGCACACGGCAGATGCGCCCGTGTGAACCGGCCAATTTACCGTCAGACATCTTCCCTTAACACAGCTAGAGGCTGGGAGCGCCGCTGCAAGTGTTGCGCAAAATTAGCGCAAAAATCGCTCGAACATCCCGCCGGAAAATCCGGGCTGTGCAAGCGGTTGATCTTCCGCCTTTTTCCGGCTCTTTCCGGTAATTTTCGGCTATCCGTGTTCTGATCGTGAGGTTATGACGTGGCTGTTTCATTTTTTGGATTTTCAAGAGACCGAGGGATTTCTCACCACATTGGCAGCTTAAGTGACCGCTGATTCGTGGGCTTACCGCAATCGCTTCGTAAAGGCCGGGATTTTGTCGTTACATCAGCTTTTGGCAGAACTGGCGTCATAGCATTATGACGTGAGCGGTTGTTTTATGTGCCGTCAATCTGGCGCATGACGTCGTGGAAGTCCGCGAAAATGGTATGTACCGCTCCGCGACAATTCTTCTGAATTTCTTTGGCTACCACAAGCAGTTGGTGAATCCAAGCAGCTAGCATAGGGGTGTTCCGGTTAATTGTGACAAACTTGGTGGCCATTATGGAAATATTATAATCACATCCAAATCCACAGCAAGAAAGTCCGACAGTCTGTAACTGCTACGATGAATACGACACCGACCAGTGAAGTGGTTTTGAAACAGAACGTGCTAGGGCGGGCAGATGTTTTACACCGGTGGTGCCCGTCATCTCGACACAGCCAACAAACCAGACGGTGCTGATGAGCGGGACGGCGACCTTCCGCGTGACGGCCAGTGGCACGAGGTCGTTGGGCTAAACGAAAAGGTCAAGGCCGTGTCTACGGCAGTTTTCTATGATGATGTAAATCTTGGAAATGTTTGTGGTTTATCTTTAACACAAATTATATTAAAAGTATTTGAGATGGCACACGTTGGAACACTTTCACCATTCGCCCTTTCCCAATTGAAAGAGCGCAAAATCATTTTTCTGCTGTTCTGCGTTGCTGCGATTCACGTTTTTATTTTTTCCGCCGCATTTCCATTCTTCACAAACATTGACGAACCTATTCATTTCGATTTGGTGGTTAAATACTCGCACGGCCATGTGCCACGCAAGCTAGAAGCTGTGTCGCCTGAATCGTCCATTTATCTGTCGCTCTACAGTTCATTGGCATATCTCGGAACACCGGATGGTTTTACGGATCAAAAACTTCCTTCACCGCCGTGGACACAATCTGTCGAAAAAATGCAGCATGATTTGGCGCTGAATTCAGCGGCATGGCAGACACAGCAGAATTATGAGGTTTCCCAACCTCCCCTTTATTATGCCCTGGCCGGACTGTGGTGGCACATCGGTAAGTGGTGCGGATTCGAAGGCGGACGTTTGTTGTATTGGCTGCGGTTCCTAAACATTCTAATGGCCGGCGCGCTGGTTTGGATTGGATATGCCGCCGCGAAATTGATTTTCCCCGGCCATTTATTTCTGCGGATGGCTGTTCCAACATTGCTTGCATTTTTGCCGCAATCCGCCTTTTATTCGATTGAGAATGATATCCTGTCCCCGCTCTGTTTCGGCCTGCTGCTTGTTTGCACATACAATTGGATGAGTGCGGATGTACCAAGCGTCCGTTTAGGATTTTTGACCGGTTTGGTATTCGCAGCAACATTTTTGACCAAGTTGACCAACCTTCCTTTGCTGATTGTTACCGGCGGATTTATTTTTTTCAAAATGTGGCATCTTCATAAAAGCGAAATACTGAGAATTTCATATCCTGCGCTGGCGGCGTTCTCATTGTCAGCCGGGTTGCCAATAGCTTCTTGGCTGGCTTGGTGCAAATATAATTTTGGGGACTTCTCAGGGTCGGAATTGAAAATTGAGCACTTTGGCTGGATACACAAGCCGTATTCAGAATGGTGGCATCACCCAATTTTCATGCCCGGAGGACTTTGGACATTTTTATCAGGACTGATGTCAACCTTCTGGCAGGGGGAATTTTGGTGGCATAACAAACCGATGGCTTTGCCAACTGTGGATATGATTTATACAATAACGTCTATTTGCTTTGTCGTCATGGCTTTGATTGCTCTTTTCTCAAAGAAGAACACAGAATCCAAGTTGCAACATGAGGCGCTTGTGCTCGTTTTTTGTAGTTTCGTCGCAATGATCGTCTTTTTTGGTTTTCTTTCCATAATTTATGATTTTAACGGATGCCCGAATCCCTCACGCGAACATCCGTATTTTACTTCTGGCAGATTGATACTCGGCGCATTGATTCCATTTTTGCTTGTGTTCGTTTTTGGGCTCGACCGAACTTTAGGACGTTTTGGAAACGTGATGAAATTTTCAGTCCTGGGCGGAATAATTTTCTTCATGCTGACTTCGGAAATCATCATTGACTGGCCGGCTTTTTCGAATGAATTCAATTGGTTTCATTTATGAAACATGCAATTCGTCAACTATTGCGAATTATTTCTAATGTTCCAACCGGAACACCATCGCCACCATAACCGCATCAAAGATGCCCATCTGGTAATGTTCCCTCATCGCTGCCGTGCGCTTAGGCGGCAGCTTGTAACCCAATTGCACCGGGAATTGCCCGGCCACAACTTTGGCCAGGTCGTGCTTTGTCCTCTGACCATCTGGAACAAGAATCTTCAACATGTGCTCACGTGAAAATAATTTAACATCCACTTTACAAGTTTCCGCCACCTTAACGATTTGCGGGGCAAGTCTTCGTATCCGTGTATGACGAAGCGAGCCTTTGGCCGACGCATCTTCCAAGACCAGCACCCCCGGCTGGTAACGGGCGATCAATTCTTCCACTTTCGGAAGTAATTTGGCGTTCTTGTTCCCTTTCCCTTTTACAGTTTTCACACCCCAATTGACGAGCGTGTCCTGCCCTTCAAGAACAGCAAAGCCGAAGCCTCTGGTGACCGGTGCAATTGCTAAAATGCGAAATTGTTTTGGATGTATTGCATTCATGGTCAGTTGAGCGATTTATTGGCAATGTTGGTAAATATCTGGCGCTTCGGATTCCCTCGATCTGTCCGACTGGCGAGTGCTTTGGCGCGTTCGATGACTTCCTGCTCGACCTTTTGATACAGACCGCTGAACAGTTCACTGGCAGACCTCTGGAAAATCACTTCCAACGCCAGGGCGGTTTCCAGGCTCGGTTCACGGTCAAACCGTTCATACCGGGACACCTTGGCTCCGCCTGTGTTGCCCAAGAGAAGTGCCACCTCCTTTTGTGAAAGAGCCAGGCGTTTTCGGTTGGATACCAGATAATTTGAAAGTTGAGGCGAAGTCATGAGGTTTGAAGCAGACGAACCCTTGCCGGGTTCAAACTCACACTATCGGATTAGGGAAGTTGCGGAAGCAGTCAAGATTTGCCCAAAGCGGCAAGTCCATAAAAAACACCGGGCATTAAAGCTCGGTGGTGGGAGTAAATATCAAATCACAGGTTTTCCATTCTGTCAATACCACCTAGTCTTTTGCTATTGAACTTCCCTTATTCAGCCATATAATCCGCCCACTATGAGTAACCTAATATCATTAACGACCACACAACTAAGACACGCGGCTGACCTTAAAGAGAAGATCGAAGACATGACCAAGGAACTGGCCTCGATACTTGGTGCTTCGACACCGGCACCTGCCAAGGCACCGAAGAAAGGCGGAATGAGTGCCGCCGGGAGAGCCAGGGTTGCGGCGGCTCAAAAGGCGCGTTGGGCAAAGATTAAAGGTGCAAAGCCTGCCGCCAAAGCGCCGGACAAGAAGCGCACGATGAGCGCAGCGGCCAAAGCCAAGCTTTCGGCAGCAGCGAAGGCGCGATGGGCAAAGATAAAGACGGCAGGAAAGAAATCGCTGTAATCCATTTCGATTCTGATCAGGAATGCAGTCCTGCCTTGGGCGGAACTGCATTTTTATTTGCCGCTTCCGGCAAGTATTGGCGTCTTCTGTGTTTCCGGCGTGGTGTTAAAGTGATCGATGTGAAAACATTATTGTTTGAATGGCAATTATCCAAAAACTGCGAACATGGCGGAACCACGCAGGCCGG
>Ga0181525_10001561_pt1 | contig 19446 bp, 16 predicted proteins | sample PEATcosm2014_Bin_48_FD_121100 | JGI IMG/M metagenome (GOLD analysis project Ga0181525, IMG submission 121100) | Peatland microbial communities from MTU Mesocosm Facility, Houghton, MI, USA - PEATcosm2014_Bin06_10_metaG | ecosystem: Environmental > Terrestrial > Soil > Wetlands > Peat | place...
CAAGCGCGAGATCGAGGCGCTCGCCCGGGTTCGGCACGTCGTCGTCGGTTTCAATGTCCCTGGTGGTGCGCACGAACCGGGCCCCAGCGACCACGATCATGGCGACACCGAGCACGATGAAAGCAAGACCGGCCCAATTGGCGAACGCTTGGCCATGCGGCGCGACTTGTTGCTGCGCCAATTGCGGCGTGACGTATTTGATGAACAGGTCGAACCGCTCGATCAAAAAGCCGAACGCCATGACCGCAATGGCGGTGCGAACCCAGGCGAGAAAGGTTCGCTCATTCGCGGCGTGGTCGCTGTAGCGCTTGATCATTGGATTGCCCGTGGCGGTTAGGTGACGAAGCCCACTATAACGCCGCGTCATCATCGGTGCTTGTCGAAATGCAAATAAAGATGCAGTTTGCCCTCCAAAGTCGGACAAAAGCAGTGGATGGGGAGTGAATCACATGGCCGATACCGCACCGGCGCGTCCAAGCCGCGGCCGCTGGTATATCCTGCTGCTGATCAGCGTGATGTATCTCATCACCTATCTCGACCGCGTCAACATCTCGACCGCGGCCCCGCTGATCAGCAAGGAATTCGGCTTCGACAAGGTCACCATGGGCGTGATCTTCAGTTCGTTCGTGTGGTCTTATGCGCTGTTTCAAGTTCCCGGCGGCTGGCTGTCCGATCGTTTCGGCGCACGCGGCGTATTGGGGGTGGTCGTCACCTACTGGTCGATCATGACCGCCGCCACCGCGGGCGCCTTCAGCTCGGTCTCCTTCATCGTCGTGCGATTCCTGTTCGGCGTCGGCGAGGCCGGCGCTTTTCCGGGCGCGACCCGCGCGATGCAGCTCTGGTATCCGCAACGCGAACGCGGCTTGGTGCAGGGCATCACCCATAGCGCCAGCCGCCTCGGCGCCGCGATCGCGCCGCCGCTCGTGGTGCTGATCATGACGGAGCTCGGCTGGCGCTCGGTCTTCCTCATTTGCGGAGCCGTCGGGCTCCTGTGGTCGCTGTGGTGGAGCTGGAGCTACCGCAACCTGCCGGAAGAACACGGCCTGGTGAATAAAGCGGAGCTGGCAAGCATCCGCGGCCTCGATGCGAACGGCGCTATCAAGCCACCACCCATGGAAAAGCAAACCAACGTGCCGTGGGGCACGCTGCTGCGCTCTCCCAATATGTGGGCGATCATGTGCGCCTACTTCACTTACGTCTATTGCCTGTGGATCTTCCTGAGTTGGCTGCCGTCCTATCTGGTCGAGTTCCGGCATTTCACGCTGCTCAAAGTCGGACTGTTTGCTTCGCTGCCGCTATGGGCCGGCGTGGTCGGCGACACGGTCGGCGGACTTGCGACCGACTGGTTGTTGAGGCGTACCGGCAGCGCCAAGATCGGCCGCCGCGCCGTCGCAATCACGGGCTTGCTCGGCTGCGCCGTGTTCATCGTGCCGGCGGCGCTCACCGAGGACGCCAATACGGCGGTCTATTGCCTCACCGCCTCGATGTTCTTTCTGGAATGCACGATCGGACCATCGTGGGCGGTGCCGATGGATACCGGCGGAAAATATTCCGGGACGGTCTCGGGAATGATGAACATGGCCGGCAATTTCGGCGGCGCCATCTCGCCGATCGTGTTCGGCGTTCTCGTCCAAGTCGGCAATTGGCAGGCGCCATTTATCGTCGCGGCAGCCCTCCTGGTCGCCGGCGCGGCGGTCTGGGCATTCTGGCTCGATCCCGACGAACACATTCTCACCAGCTGAGGGCACCCTAAACTCCGAATTTGTTTCATTAACGAAACGTAAATCGGTCTTGGCTACGTAATAGGCAGGGGTGGATATCCACTGGGCGGAAACACGATGCTCCCGGTCTTGACCGGTTCTGCGGTTGAGCACGACTGGATTCTTGTGGTTATCGCATTTGCGGCTTGTTTGCTGCCGGGTGCCGTCGTTCTGTCTTATCGCTGGCGCGGCGGCCCGGCCCGGCTGCTCGCGCTCACGCTCAACAACATGACCCAAGGCGTGGTCATGTTCGACGCCGCCGGGCGTCTCATCGTCAATAATGATCGTTATGTGGCGATGTATGCACTGTCGCCGGAGATCGTTAAGCCCGGCGCCAAGTTCGTGGACATCGTCCGTCACCGATTCGAATCCGGCAGCCTGCACCGCGATCCGGTGCAGTACTGCGCCGAAATGTTGGCCGACATGGCTGCCGGCAAAGTCATAAGTTTCGTTACCGAAACACCTGACGGCCGCGCTATTTCTGTCGTCAATCGCGCGATTCCCGGCGGCAAATATTGGGTCGGCACCCATGACGACATCACCGAGCGGCGCTCGGCGGAGCAAAAAAGTGCGCTATTGAGCGAGCAGGAAACCCGGCGCGCCGTCGTCGATGACGCCATAGCGTGGTTTCGCGGCAGCGTCGAAGGCATGCTCAAGACCGTCACCGACAGTGTCGCGGCGATGAAATCGACCGCCGGCGTGCTGGCGACGGCCTCCAACGAGACCACGGCGCATACCGCCGGCGCGGTCCGCACCTCCAACGACGCTTTCGCCGGCGTCGAGATCGCCGCCACAGCGGCGGATGAAATGTCGAAATCGATTGCCGAGATCAATCGCCAGCTTGCCAGCGCCAGCGAGGTGGTGCACGCCGCCGCCGAAGAGGCGCAGTCGACCAATGAAGTGATCGGCGGCCTGGCCCACGCGGCGCAGAAGATCGACGACGTCGTCAAGCTCATTCAAAGCGTGGCGGGCCAGACCAACTTGCTCGCGCTCAACGCCACGATCGAAGCGGCGCGCGCCGGCGCCGCCGGCAAGGGCTTTGCCGTGGTGGCGTCCGAAGTCAAGGCGCTCGCGGTGCAGACCGCCAAGGCGACCGACGACATCGCCGCCCAGATCGCGGCGGTGCAGTCCTCGACGCAGAGCGCGGTTCGTGCCATCGGCAGCATCAGCGGCCGCATGGAGAAGGTCCGGCAATTCACCTCCGCGATCGCGACCTCGGTCGAGCAGCAGAACGCGGCGACCGGCGAGATTACCGACAACGTCGCGGCCGCGGCGGCAGGCACGAAATCCGTGGTCGCGGTGCTGCAACGGGTCTCCGGCGCCATTTCCGATATGCGGACCTCGGCGGATACGGTGTTGACGGCATCGGACGCCGTCGAGCAAGCCGCCGCCAGTCTGCGCGACAGCGTCGACGGATTTCTGCGCAAGGTCGCGATGTAATCCTTACGACGCGCGCTCGCGCATCGGTTCCATCGCCACCCGCGCGAAAGTCGACATGATTTTCAATCCGGCCTTGACCGATCCGCGCACTGAGCCGGCGACTTTGGATTGTCCGCCAATCCGCCGCCGGTAGCCGACCGGCAGTTCCAGCACGCGCAGACCGGCGCGCGCCACCCGCATCTGCATTTCCAGATTCCACCCGTAGGTCATTTCGCGCATGCCGAGCGCCAGCAAAGTATCGCGGCGGATGGCGCGGAATGCGCACATGTCGGTATAGCGCACGCCATAGAGCAGCTTGGTCAGCCGGCCGGCGAGGAGGCCCGCGAGAATCTGGTGCCACGCCATGCTACCCGGTTCGCGCTCGCCGCGCGCGCGCGAGGCGATGACAAAATCGTAGGCGCCGGCGCGGATCGGCGCGACCAGAGCCGCGATTTCGGCCGGATTGTCGGCACCGTCGCCGTCCATGAAAACGATGACGTCGGCGCTCTCCGCGGTGCGGGCGGCGGTGAGGCAGGCGAGGCCGTAACCGCGGCCAACCGCGACCACTTCGGCGCCGGCATTGCGCGCGAATTCCGGCGTGCCGTCGGTACTGCCGCCATCGGCCACAATGATACGGTCGACGCTATCGCGCGGCAGTTCGGCCACCACGGCGCCAATCGATTCTGCTTCGTTGAAAGTCGGAATGACGACGGCAACGCCGCCGGTCCGGGGCATCGCTACAAGCTCCAGCGCAATCCGCAGCCGGCACAGGCGTCCGGCGGTTGGTCCGATTTGAGCGCCTTGCGGAAGCTGTTGTAGGCCGGGCCGCTCCAGATATCGCGCAGCGATTGCTGGGTGGCGTCGCCGAGCGTGTAATTCTCGTAACCGCGCTGCGAAAATGGCGCGATGCAGCACGGCAGGGCGCGCCCGTTGGCGGTGAAATACATCACAGTCCAGGGCCGCCGGCACAACGACCATGGCGAGCCGGAGCCCGCCGGTCCATCGTCGCTGCGCCTAAGGCTGACGCCGGGTTCGGACGCGCCGCCCGATGCGCCGAAAGTGATGCCAAGCGTAGCGGCGAGCGCCGCGGCACGGTCGATATAGACTGCTTCGTCGCCGGAAAGCTGCTCGTAGAGCGCCTGATCCGGACGCGCCAGGCCGATGGCATTGTCCTTGAAGAAGACGAGCCGCTGTAAATGGACTTCCTTGACGCCGGTCTCGGCGGCGACGCGGACGAAATCCGGCAATTCCTCGATGGTTTCGCGCAAGCCCGTGAGCCAGGCCGATACGCGCGGCTTGACGTGGCCTTCGCGCTCTTGCAACTCGCGGAAGGCGCGCACATTTTTCAAGATGCGGTTGAAGTAGTTCTTGCCGCGAACGGCGAGGTACGATTCCGCGTTCGCCGCATCGAACGAGACGCGCAGCTCGTCCAATTCGGCGGCAATCAGCGCGCGGCCGTTCTTCTCGTTGAGAACGGTGCCGTTAGTGTTGAAAAGGACATAGGTGCCGCGATCTTTCAGATAGCGCACCATGCGCGGCAGATGCTTCACCAGCATCGGCTCGCCCACGCCGTGCAACACCGCGCGCTGCAGGTGCGGGATCTGATCGACGATCGAGGTGAACAGCTCCCAGCTCATATCAGCCGGCGGCTCGAGTTCCTCATAGGTACGCGGGCATGTCGTGCACAACAGGTTGCAGCGATTGGTCGTCTCCAGATAGAGGCAAACCGGGTCGTGCTCGGGAGTTTCGCTGTCCGCCGGCACGCTTTCAAAATAGCGCCTGGGATCGACTGCCCGCTTCGTGGTCGCCGTTTGCATTTCATTTCTTCCTTGAATTGGCAACGCGGCTTACGCTCGCGCCTCGTCGATTTGCATGACCGGATCGCTGCGGCCGGCGAAATCGCGATCGCGCCAGAGCCGCCTTATCAATTTCGCCGTTTGCGCCGCATAGCGTGGAGCATGCGCGTTAGGACGTCGCGGCAAATCTTCACCGCACAGTTCGTCGTGGAGTCTCCGCAAACCATCGGCGTCATCGACATCGTACCAGACCGGCAGGTGATGTACATCGAGACCGATTTCGTCCGCCCGTTCGAGCGTCTGTTCGGCAACGCGCTCGGTGCTCCAGGCGATGTCTTCGAACATGCGCCGGTGCGCGGCTTTCAGACCGAGCAGGTAATAACCGCCGTCGTTTGACGGTCCGAGCACGGCGTGGTCGCCGGGCCGCGCCAGCACCGCGGCGGTTTCGATCAACAGCGCGGTCGGCAAAGTAGGGCTGTCGGAATTGAGCACGACGGCGGAGCTGTGCCCGCGCGCCAGAATGTCCCCGATCGTGTGCCATAGGCAATCGCCGAAATTCGGCTGCCATGCGCCGATCAAACCGATGGCTGCCGGCAAAATGCGGTGGAAAAAGTCCTCCGATCCTGATGGACCGTAAGCGGCATAACCGGCGATACCCGCTGCGGGCTCCGCGTGCCGGGCGGCCGACAATACGTTGTCGGCGACATCTTGCAGAAAGGCCGTATTGAGCGAGGCCGCTTCATCGAATGTCAGCGGCGGCACCAAGCGGGTTTTGGCGCGGCCCGGCGTTGAGGCTTTAGCCATGAAGGCGATGCCGCAGCTGCCTGCAAGCGCGCAAGTCACCGCGTCGGAAGCGCCGGACGAGACGGTTTTGGCATTGGACGGTTTGCCGGCCGACCTACCCGCACGATTCATGCGATGCCCCCCTGACCGATCACGCAATGCACCGTCGCTGCAATGCCAAAATTGCCGAAAATGCGCCAATCACTTCCGGCTCATTCCCTACAAGTCACGAGACACAGAAAAGTTATCCGTTTCACAAAGTCGTGATCGGCAAGAGCCGATCAGGGCCGGGCCGGGGCAACGCAAAGACTCTTGTCGCCGAAATGGTGGTCTCATTCGTCTACCACCGCGGGCTCGACTGGCTCCACCGTCGTCGACTTCACTATGCCGAACGCGGACAATGTCCCGCATCGGTCGTGGAACGAAGCAACGCATGCGGCGCGCGATTGATCAATAGCGGCGCGCGACTTTGTGAAGCGAGCGTGCTTGCGAACAAGAAATCGCGCCCGTAGTGTCAGAATTGCCGTCAACAAGAGCGGAATATGCGATGTCAGCGCCGGCCGTCGAATCACGAACGCGCAAGGAGCATCGTCTGCATCCGCTTCCGCTTCGCATCATGCATTGGATCAATGCTGTCGCCATCTTCATCATGATCGGCAGCGGATGGAAAATTTACAACGACGACGCGATTTTCAGCGTGCTGCGTTTTCCCGATGCCGTTGTGATCGGCAAATGGGCGCAATACGGGCTGCAATGGCATTTCTTCGGCATGTGGATTTTCGTGCTCAACGGGCTTGCTTACCTCAGCTACGGCGTCGCATCCGGCCGCTTTTGGCAAAAGCTGTTTCCGATTTCGCTGCGGGAGATTCTAACGACCGTCGGCGACGCACTGCGCTTTCGCCTGGGCCACGATGACCTGACGCACTACAACGCCGTGCAAAAGATACTTTATCTCGGCGTCATGCTGATCGGAATTCTCATCGTGATTTCCGGGCTGGCGCTGTGGAAGCCGGTGCAGTTCTCCGAGCTTGCGAATTTGTTCGGCAATTTCCAAACCATCCGGTTGGTACACTTCTTCTGCATGTCGGCCATCGTGGCTTTCATCCTGATTCATGTGACGCTCGCATTGCTGGTGCCGAAGAGTCTCGTCGCCATGGTCACCGGCGGACCCACCATCGACGATGGCAAGCCGCCAGGCGCTGTCGCGCCCCCGATCGAAGCAACGCATTAAAACGGTGACCAGGATGTCGATCCGAACGCCTACGCCATCGATCTTTCGGCCCAGCAAGGCGATCGATCAGAGCGTGCTGACCGAAAACCGGGCGCTGGTTGAGGTCATCAACCGCCGCGGCGTGCTGCGCGGCGCTGTCAGTCTCGGCGCGTTAACGATGCTGACGGGCTGCGATGTCAGCGAGGACGATTCCGTGCAGAAGGCGTTGCGCACCGTGTCGGCGTGGAACGATGGCGTGCAGGAGGCGATTTTCAGGCCGGATCATCTCGCTCGGACATTTAGCGCATCGCAGGTAGCCAAGCCGCCACGATTCAACGCCCATTTCTCGATCGACGAGGTCAAACCGGTCGACGGCGCGAGCTGGAACTTGGAATTGGCCGGCCGCATCGGCGACAAGCGGCCATGGACGGCGCAGCGGATTTACCAGTTGCCGGAGCAGGAGATCATCATCCGCCACATCTGCGTCGAAGGATGGGACTACATCGGACAATGGTCCGGGCCCAATCTGCGGGCTTTCCTCGAACGCGTCGGCGCCGATCTGACGGCAAAGTACGTCTACTTCATCTGCAATGACGACTATACCGAGAGCATCGACATGGCGACCGCGCTGCATCCGCAGACGATCCTCGCCACCAAATACGCCAACGAGGTCATCGCCGATCCGTTCGGTTATCCGCTGCGACTGCGGACCTCGACCAAGCTCGGCTACAAGAACGCGAAATGGATCAAGGCGATCGAGGTCACGAACGATTTTCGTGAGACGTTCTGGAGCAAGCAGGGCTTTAATTGGTTCGCCGGGATTTAGCGCGCAGCGCCGCCGGCAGGCACCCTCACGTAAATCCGCCATCGGCCATCGCGGTCTTCCGCCAGATGATAATCCGCGCTCGAGGCAAACGGATCTTTGTTCCACGCGCCGTCTTGCGGCACCACAACGACGACATCGCAGGCAAACTGTCTCGCCATCGCGCTGACGTCGCCCGGCGCGCCTTGGCCGGCGAACACGCGTACAAACAGTGCATTGATCGCCTCGCGGCGCTCCGCCGGCAGCGATGCAAAGGCCAGCGCCAACTCGCGGCCGGCAAAGCACGAACTGCGATCGGCAAGAAGCGCCCAAGATATATTCGCCGGCCACGGCGTCAGATCTTGCAGAAGCATGGGGTTGTCGGCGACGCGATCGGCGGGTCCGGCGTAACGGCGCACAGCGGCCCACAATTCCGGCATCTGCGCAAAAGTCTCACCGTCGGCCGGTTGCGAGCCGTTGATATTCGACTCGACCATGCGGACGGTATCGGGGAGGCTGAGGATGAGCCCACCCAACGCCAAGATGACGACCAGGCTGCGGCGTGACGACAGCATCACCCCGGCACCCGCACCCGCAATCAGGATCATTGCGGCGGGCAGCACCGCGCGCATGCCGAGATCGTTATTGTCGCCGAGCGTACCGACCAGAAGCCACGACACCGCAAGACCCGTACCGGCCAGCGCGAGGAAAACCGCAACCGCGGTTCTTTCCGGCCCCGCTGCGGCGCCGCGCAGCATGAGCGCGAACGCGATGATACCCGCGGCATAAGTGGCCGGAAATTCGACCGGCAGCAGGATGAGCCAATAGGCCGGCCAATCGAGCAAACGCCGCAGCATCGGCGGGAACAGCTCTCCGAGCACCTCGAAATGGTGAAAGACGACCGGCCGGCCGCCGCCGCGCGCCGCCAGGGCCGCGAATTGATCGCGAATAAAAGGCGCGGCCAGCAAGGCCACAACGACGGCAGTCGCGGCCATGCCGATGACAAACCGGACGCGCCGAGCGGGCTCCATCCGCAAAAGCACGATAGGCGCCACCACCACCGCCGCTATCGCAAAGGTCACGCCGCCGACATAGGTCGAGCTTTCGAAACCGGCGGTGATAACCAGCGCCAGCGTCGCGAGAATGACGACGCCGCCCTCCTCCGCGTAGCGAACGATCAAGAGTAGCGCCGTGACCGCGCAGGAGGCCGACATCAGATGCTGTGGCGCCCAGGCTGATTGAAATATCCAGCCGGCGAAGCCGGTAGGAGACTGCATGAACGGTTCAAGAGTATAGCTGCCGAACACCCAGCTTAGTGCGACGCGCAACGACGCGCCGGCCGCGAGACCGACAACGGCAAGCGCCGCACCCGAGCGTCGGCTGAGCCAGACGGCGATGCCCATCATCAAAACCAGCGATGCAAAAGCGGTGAACCACGTCAGCCCGATATCCGCTTCCCAACCGCTGACATGCAGCGGCAGCGCCAGCTCCGCTGCGCTGAAGTGCCAGAGGTAATAGTAGGCAAGCCGGCCAACAGCGCCGAATTCGCCGAAGATCGGGTTAACCGGCGGCAAACCCTGCCGCGTTATCGCGTCGATGATCGCGATTTTCGAATGGTCGAAGATCGGGTCCGCCAGATGCACACCGGCGGCGGAAGATTTCGGCACGATGGCGATGGCGGGTGCGACCGCGAGCAGTGCCGCGGCGGCAAAGCTCGACAGCGGTATCGCCGGTGCCGTGACATCCGCCCGCCCCGGACGCCTGCGGAGCGCAACGCCGCCGGCAACGAGGCAGAGCGCGGCGACGCCAATTACCGTCAGCGGCGAAAGCCCGATCAGACGTAGGATCGGCAATGTCACCGCGCTGACGACCGCCCAGCCGATCACCGGCGCCGCGCCGAGCGCAAGCGCGCGGGGCAGCAGACTGCGGCTAATCGAATAGCCGATGAGCGTCCAGAACGCGGCCGCAATCGTCGCGCAAAGCACGGCATTGAGTGGCGAAGCCATCGGAAAGTTAAGCTCCGACTCGCTTTGGACTCAATCGCAACCCGCAGATTGCGGCCTCCGCGCGCCTCACGCGGCCTTCAACAGCGATTCTACCTTCGGCCACGGATCGGGCGCGAGATTGCGGAACGGCGCCCAGTCGGTCTCGGACATGCGATCGTAGATCGCGGCTTTTACCGAGGGCCGCGCGCGCATACGCGACCACCAATCCTCGACGCGCGGGTAGCGATCCCACAGGCGGCGCAGCTTGAGAAGATCGAGCCGCACGATATAGGGAATGATGGCGCAATCGGCGTTGGAGAAACTGTCGCCAGCGAGATATTGGCCGCCTTGCAGCGACCGATCCATCCAAACCAACAATTTCTCGTGCTGCGCGATGGCGTCCGTCACGAATTCGGAATCGAGCCCATGCTCGATCACGCTGCGCTTATATTCGGCGCGGCGCTTGAGCGGCGATTGGTTGACTTCCGCGAGCCATGCCTCGCGCGGCAGCTTCGTGAAGTTCGGCCGAAACGCCGTGGCAAAGGTGAGGATCATGCAGGAATTATGCAGATATTCGTCGACCAGCTTGTTGAATTGCCGCACGCGATAGCGCAGCAGCGGCGTTTTCGGCATCAGCGGCCGATCCGGGAAGGCTTCATCGAGATAGTAAAGGATCAGCGAGGATTCGATGACGACATTGCCGTCATGCACCAGCGTCGGCACGACGCCGTTCGGATTGAGCTTCAGATAAGCGGGATCGAATTGATCGCCGCGCAGCGTCAGCAGATGTTCCTTGGCATCGAGGTTTTTTTCAATAAGCGCGATTCGCACCTTCTGGGCGCAAACCGAATTGATATTGTTGTAGTGCTCAAGCATGTCCGTCTTCCCCGCATAGACTCCGGAGGATGATGGCCTTGTTTATTGGCGAAGTCGAATGATAATTCGCGCCGGAAAAGACCTGCCGAAGCGCGCGGAACGAAAATTCGCGAAAGCTTTACCGGACCGGACCCGCCCCGCCGTCGCCGTTGCCGACGGTACTGGTCCAATGCTCGACCGCCTGTCTTGCGTCGCGGACCGCCTCGGCGAACGCCTCCTCTTTCTTGTAGTAGAGGCGCCACTTGCCGCTGTCATACATCTCGACGAGATGAGCCAAAGCGCGCCGCGCGCCGAACAACTGTCGTTCGGCGTTGTGGCGTTGGACTTCGGCTGTGAGGGTTTTGGTCATCACCCGGCAGTTTGCCCGAAAGGCGTAAAAATTGAATCAAAGCCCTTTGCTTCGAAATCGCGATTTGGCTGTAAATACCGCGATTTCCTCACACTCCCGCGTTCATTAACGAAAGGTTGATTTGCCGAATTACGATCGCCTGAGACCGGCGGCGGCGAACTACTGGCAAAGCTGCGGCGGAATTCATAGGTTCGGATCGCATGGGTCCGCCTTCCGGGACGCCGCCATGAATAGATTTGCCCCGTCGATCGTCATTTGCGCCGCACTCGTCGGCGGCACGAACATGGCTCATGCTGGCCCGTGTACGGCGCAGATCGCCGCGGTCGAGGGGCAAGTTAAGGAAACACTGCCGGGTCCGGAGAGCGGCCCCACCGGCCCGCAAACCCTTGGTGCCCAGCTTCATCACCAGCCGACACCCGGCGACGTTACCCACGCCGAGCACGTTGCAAACAAAGATGCGGACGCCGCGCTCGACCGCGCGCGCACGGCAGATGCCGCGGGCAACGCCGCCGGCTGCCAGGCCGCCGTCAATGAGGCCAAGCGGCTCTACGACATCGATCAGTAAGTGTCGTCAATACGCTTCGTCGGTATAGATCGGATCGACCGAACCGCGCCACGGGCCGTGAAATTTCTCGAGCAGTTCCTGCGCCGACGTGGTGCCGCGCGCGAGCCGATCTTCCAGCACGTCGAGGTAGCGCGTCTCGTCTTCGCCGCCGGCGTTGAAGCGCTTCCGCCGCGTCAGCCCGGCGCGAGCCAATTTGAGCACCTCCGTCGCGATCTCAAACACGGTCCGGCCGCCCACCGTAGCGGCCAGACCTTGCTTCGGCACCGCATCGCGGAGTTTTTGGCGTTGCTCGGCGCTCCACGCCTTGACCAGATCCCAGGCCGCGTCGAGCGAGACATCGTCATAAAGAATGCCGGCCCATAGCGCCGGCAGCGCCAGCAAGTTCGGTAAAGATCCGGAATCGGCGCCGCGCATTTCGAGATAGCGCTTGAGCCGCACCTCGGGAAAAATCGTGCTGATGTGGTTTGCCCAATCGGAAATGGTGGCGCGCGCTCCCGGCATTGCCGGCAATTTTCCCGCCAGCAGATCGCGGAACGACTGCCCCGAGGCATCGACATAGTCGTCGCCGTGCTTGACGAAATACATCGGCACGTCGAGCGCATAATCGACCCAGCGCTCGAAACCCATGCCGGGCTCGAACACCCAAGGCAGCATGCCGGCGCGCGCATTGTCGGTGTCGCGCCAGATTTCCGAACGGAAAGACAGGTAACCGTTGGGCTTGCCTTCGGTAAACGGCGAGTTGGCAAACAACGCGGTCGCCACCGGTTGCAGCGCAATCGACACACGCAGCTTTTTGACCATGTCGGCTTCGGACGAGAAGTCGAGATTGGTCTGCACCGTGCAGGTGCGATACATCATGTCGAGGCCGAGCGTGCCGACTTTCGGCATGTAGGCCGTCATGATTTTGTAGCGCCCCTTCGGCATTTTCGGCATCTCGGCGCGAGTCCAACTCGGGGTCATGCCGATACCGAGCAAACCGATGTGCAGCGGCTGCGCCACTTCGCGCACCTGCGCGAGATGCGCCATCAGTTCGCTCGATGTCTGATGCACCGTTTCGACTTGGGCGCCGGACAATTCGAACTGGCCGCCAGGCTCAAGCGAGATCGCGCCGCCGCCGGTGACATCGAATAGGCCGATGACATTGTCCCCTTCCATGATGGGCTGCCAACCGAGCAGGTGCTGCATGCCTTCGAGCAGCGCGCGAATGCCGCGGCGACCCTCATAGGGCACCGGCCGGTGATCTTCGAGCGTAAAAACGAACTTCTCGTGCTCGGTGCCGATACGGAATTGCGATTTCGGTTTGGCACCGTGCGCAATCCAATCGACGAGATCGTCGCGCCGTTCGATCGGCGTCAGGTCGACTTGATCACGCGCCATGCGGGGTCCCGGAAGAAAATGGCCGCGACGTTAATTATATAAGGCGCGCGGCACAGAGCCATGTGACCGTTATATGGGTTATGCCACGGCCTTGCGCTTCTCGGGCGGAAAGCGGCGGTAGAACGTCTCGCCTGTTTTCGCCATGTCGAGCAGTAGCTTCGGCGGCTTGAACCGGTCACCGCAAGTTTTGGCGAATTCGCTGCACAAATCGACAAAGGCTTTTGCGCCCATGCCGTCGATGTAGGAAATGGTGCCGCCGGTGAACGGCGCGAAGCCGAAACCGAGGATCGAGCCGACATCGGCCTCTCGCACGTCGGTGACGACTCCTTCCTCGATGCAGCGGGCGGATTCCAGCGCCTGAATCGCCAGGAGACGCCGCTCCAAACCCGCCACGTCGATAGTGTCGGGATCGAGCTTCGTCGGCTGCAGATCGGCCAGGCCGGTCCACAATCGCTTCGGCCCGCTCTGCGGATAGTCGTAAAAGCCCTTGCCGTTCTTGCGGCCGTAACGCCCGCGCTTTTCAACCATCTCTTCGAGCAGCGCCTTTTGCTTCAAGTCGATCATTTGCGGGCCGAGATCGGCCTCGGTCGCTTTCAGGATCTTCCAGGCAAGATCGACGGCGACCTCATCATTGAGCGACAGCGGACCGACCGGCATGCCCGCCATGCGGCCGACATTCTCGATCATCGCCGCCGGCACCCCTTCGGTCAGCATCAAATGGCCTTCACGGATATAGGTGCCGACCACCCGCGACGTATAAAAGCCGCGTGAATCGTTGACGACGATCGGCGTCTTGCGGATCGCACGCACAAAGTCGAGCGCCGCGGCGAGCGCGGCATCGCCGGTCTCTTTGCCCATGATGATCTCAACCAGCATCATGCGCTCAACCGGCGAGAAAAAGTGGATGCCGATGAAGCGGGAGCGGTCCTTAAATGCGGCGGCGAGCGAAGTAATCGGCAGCGTCGAGGTATTGGAGCCGAAGATCGCCTGGTCGCCGATCACGTTTTGCGCGCGCGAAATCGCCTCTTCCTTGATCTTGCGGTCCTCGAACACCGCCTCGACGACGAGATCGCAACCCTTCAGCTCGACGTAATCGGCCGTCGGCTTAATGCGTGCCAGCACCGCATCGCGGTCGGCGGTGGTGGCGCGGCCGCGATTGACCTGATCGGTCATCAGCTTTTGCGAATGCGCCTTGCCCTTCTCGGCGGTTTCGGGATCGCGATCGATGAGCACCACTTCGATACCGGCGAGCGCGCTGACATAGGCGATGCCGCCGCCCATGAATCCGGCGCCGAGCACGCCGATCTTTTTGATCGGCTTCGACGGTATGCCGGCCGGCCGGCGCGCGCCCTTGTTGAGATCCTGCATCGAGACGAACAGCGAGCGGATCATCGCCGCGGCTTCCGGCGAGCGCAGAATGTGGGCGAACCAGCGCGACTCGACGCGGAGCGCCTGATCCATCGGCAACTGCAAGCCCTCGTAGACGACCTGCAAGATGGCCCGCGCGGCGGGGTAATTGTCGTAGGTCTCGCGCCGGTAAATGGCGTTCGCCGGCGAGAACACCATCATGCCGGCTTTCGAGTAGACCGGTCCGCCCGGCAATTTGAACTTGTCCACGTCCCACGGCGCCTTGGCGGTGCCGCTCGACTTGATCCAATCCTTGGCCGTTTTGATGAGATCGCCGGGCGGCACCACGGCATCGACGAGCTTCGTCGCCTTGGCGCGAGTGAGCTGCAATTGGTCGCCCTTGAGCAGGAATTGCAGCGCATCCGACGGTGGCAGCATCCGCGCGACACGCTGCGTGCCGCCGGCGCCCGGGAACAGGCCGATCTTGATTTCCGGCAGCCCAACACGCGTCCGGCCGTTGTCGGCGGCGACGCGATAATGACAGGCGAGCGTCAGCTCGAAGCCGCCGCCGAGCGCGGTGCCGTTGATCGCCGCAACCCAAGGCTTGCCGCAGGTTTCGACACGGCGACAGAGCAACGACCACTTGCGGCTCTCGTCGAACAGCCGCGCACTCGCCGCCTCTTCGCCCTTGGAAGCGACAAGCTCCGTGAAGGTGCGGCTCAGCTCCTCGAGCAAGGCGAGATCGGCGCCGGCGCAGAACGTGTCCTTGCCGGAAGTTATGACGACGCCTTTGATAGCGCCATCGGTCGCCAGTTCTTCAATGATCGCCGACAGTTCGGTGGTCACCGCGGCATCGATGACATTCATCGTGCGCGAAGGCGAATTCCAGGTGACGAGCGCAATGCCGTCGCCGTCGATCTCGAGGGTGAAGTTGACATAGGTCGTCTTGGTGTCAGCCATATGGATCGCCGTTCTTGTGGGTGTAGCGCGCACCGTGCTCGTCGCGGATCATCATCAAGTCGACGTCAGGGTAGTCGACGCGCTCGTGTTTGCAGCGTGTGCCGATTTCGAGATAGACCGCGTCGCGATCGGTCTTGTTGATGAGCTGATGCCCGTTCGGCGTGTTGGCCTTGAAGCCCGCGGCATCACCCGGCTTGAGCACGATCTCACCGCCGTCTTCGATCAGCACGACCTCGCCGTCCAGGATAAAGACCAGCTCATCTTCCCTCTCGTGCCAATGCCGCTGTGAGGACGCAGCGCCCGGCTTGAGCGTCGTCAGGTTCACGCCGAACTGGCCGAGGCCGGCGGCGTTGCCCAGCCGCTTGCGTTCGCGGCCGGTGACGACACGGTCGAGCGGCGGCGGGTAGCCGGTACGGGCGTCGACCGGAAGCTTGGCGATGTCGATCTTCGGCATCGACTCACACCCGTTCGATGATCGTGGCGGTGCCCATGCCCGCACCGATGCAGAGCGTGACAAGCCCGGTCGAAAGATTGCGCCGTTCGAGCTCGTCCACCAGCGTGCCCAGGATCATCGCGCCGGTCGCGCCGAGCGGATGGCCCAAGGCAATGGCGCCGCCGTTGACGTTGACCTTGGACGAATCGAGGCCGAAGGCCTGCAGGAAGCGTAAAACCACCGAAGCGAAAGCTTCGTTGATTTCGATGAGATCGATGTCGGAAAGCTTCATGCCGGCTTTCTTCAGCACCTTCTTGGTCACATCGATCGGGCCGGTCAGCATCAGCGCCGGATCGGAGCCGATATTGGCGAAGGCGCGCACGCGCACGCGCGGTTTCAGACCGGCTTTCTGACCGGATTCCTTGTTGCCGATGAGAACCGCGGCGGCGCCGTCGACTATCCCAGAGGAATTGCCTGCGTGATGGACGTGATTGACGAATTCCACGTCGGGATGCGCTTGAATGGCGACGGCGTCGAAGCCGCCCAGTTCTCCCATCTGCACGAACGATGGCTGCAGTGAGGCGAGCGACTGCATGGTCGTGCCGGGACGCATATGCTCATCCTTGGCCAGGATGGTCAGGCCGTTGACATCTTTCACCGCCATCACCGACCGGTCGAAGCGGCCGCCGTCCCAGGCCGCCGCGGCGCGTTTCTGGCTCTCGACCGCATAGGCGTCGACGTCGTCGCGCGAAAATCCGTATTTGGTCGCGATCAGGTCGGCGGAAATGCCCTGTGGCAGGAAATAGTGTGGTACGGCAATCGCGGGATCGACGGCCCAGGCGCCGCCGGCCGCTCCGATACCCACGCGGCTCATGGATTCGACGCCGCCGCCGACCGCCATCTCCTGTTGACCGGACATGATTTGCGCCGAGGCGAAGTTCACCGCGTCGAGACCGGAGGCGCAGAACCGATTGATCTGCACGCCGGGCACGGTGTCGCCATAGCCGGCGACAAGGGCTGCGGTCCGCGCGATATCGGCCGCGGCCTCGCCGACCGGATCGACGACGCCCATGACCACATCGTCAACCAAGCCGGTGTCGAGATTATTGCGGCTTTTCAGGGCGCCGAGCGCCTGACTCGCCAGATTGAGCGCGGTCACTTCATGCAGCGAGCCGTCGACCTTGCCGCGGCCGCGTGGCGTACGCACGTGATCGTAGATGAAGGCGTCGGGCATGAAGTCTCTCCCTCGCTCGTCATTCCCCACTGCCGCGGGGACAACGCTCTGTACTGGTTAGAACGCCTCGGCCGGCAATGCCATCATTGACGCGGCGCCGGCCTTGATGCGCGCCAGATGTGTCGCAGCGGCGGGCAACATCCGTTCCATGAAATAACGCCCGGTCGCGAGCTTGTCCGTCATCCGCTGCGCCGCCCCATTTCCTTTCGCCTTGGTCGCCGCATCGGCAATCAGGCACCACATATATCCGAGCGCCACCAGGCCGAAGAGATGCATATAGTCGGTCGCCCCGGCGCCGGCATTATCGGGATTGCCGAGTGCGTTCTGCAAAAACCACATGGTTGCCTGCTGCAATTCGCCGAGCGCCTGACCCAGCGGCTTGACATAGGGCGCCATGGCGGCATCCGCGCTCCGCTCCTTGATGTAGGCCGTGACCTCGCCGAAGAAAGCCTGCAAGGCGCGGCCGCCGTCCTTCGGCAGCTTGCGGCCGACGAGGTCCAGCGCCTGAATACCGTTCGCGCCCTCGTACAGCATGGCAATGCGCGCATCGCGCACGAACTGCTCCATGCCATGCTCGGCGATGTAACCGTGACCGCCGAATATCTGCTGCGCCATCACGGTATTGGCAAAACCCTGGTCGGTGAGCACGCCTTTGATGACCGGCGTCATCAGGCCGAGATGATCGTCGGCTGCTTGGCGCTCCTTGGCGTCTCCCGAGCGGTGCGCGACGTCGCCCTTCAGCGCGGTCCACAGAAGCAGCGCGCGACCGGCCTCGTTGAAGGCGCGGATGCTCATCAACATGCGGCGCACGTCGGGGTGCACGATGATCGGATCGGCAGCTTTGTCCGGAAATTTCACGCCGCTCAAGGCGCGGCCGGCGAGCCGCTCCTTGGCATAAGCGGCGGCATTCTGGTAGGCGACCTCGGACAGCGCCAGGCCTTGCACGCCGACGCCGAGCCGCGCCTCGTTCATCATCGTAAACATCGCCGGCAAGCCGCGGTTCGCCTCCCCCATCAGCCAGCCGGTCGCGCCGTCGTAATTCATCACGCAGGTCGCGTTGCCGTGAATGCCCATCTTCTCTTCGATCGAGCCGCACGACACCGCGTTTTTGACGCCGGGCGCATCCCCGGTTCCGGGCAGGACTTTGGGAACGATGAACAGTGAGAGTCCCTTGGTGCCGGCCGGCGCGCCTTCGATGCGAGCCAGCACGAGATGAATGATATTCTCGGCAAGGTCGTGCTCGCCGGCGGAAATAAAAATCTTCGTGCCGCTGATCTTATAGCTGCCGTCGGATTGCGGCGCCGCGCGGGTACGCACCAGGCCGAGATCGGTGCCGCATTGCGGTTCGGTCAGGTTCATCGTGCCGGCCCATTGCCCGGTGATGAGCTTGGGCAGGTAGCGCTCCTTCTGCTCCTGCGAAGCGTGCGCCAGCAGTGCCGCGATCGCGCCCTGCGTGAGGCCGGGATACATCGCGAAAGCCATATTCGCCGAGCAGAGAAACTCACTGATGGATTGCGCCAACGCCATCGGCAGGCCCTGGCCGCCCAATTCGGCGGGCGCCGAGAGGCCGATCCAGCCGCCAGCGGTGAAGTCTTTATAAGCCTGTTTGAACCCCGTCGGGGTGGTGACGCTGCCGTCCTCGTGGCGGTGGCAACCCTCCTTGTCGCCGACGCGGTTGAGCGGCGTGAGCACGTCCTGGCAGAACTTTGCCGCCTCTTCGAGCACCGCCTCGATGAGATCCGGCGTGGCGTCGGCGAAGCCCGGCAGGTTGTTGAAGCGTTCAATATGGAACACGTCGCCCAACAGAAACATCACGTCGTCGACGGGCGCCTTATAGGCCGGCATTGAGGTCCCTCCCCGCGCCGCGGTCCGCCTGCGGCAGGCCCGGTCACGGTCCCCAGGTTAGCCGATTCACAACAATGCGACGACGGCGATTTGGAACCTCAGCCACGCACCCAGCGAAGGCCTCCGGCACGGCGCGACTGGCCGGCCGGCGGGCGCATTAACGGCTTATTTACCGCAATCCTGAAAAGTCGGTCCCGAGGACAGAACTGCGCCCTCCGCTTCGTCAGTAACGAACCCCAGCTCAAGACAGGGCCAAATCCTCGTTCCTCCGGAAGTGGCTTGGGCGCGCAATGAAATCTGGCGGTCCGTGGAATCTCAGAGGCCTCCGCCCAGAAACGCGCGAAGCCGCCCGCGAGGCCGCGCGCCGGTCCGGCATGTCGGTTGGAGAATGGCTCAACAGCGTCATTGCGCAGGGCGACGAAGATTATGGCGAGCCGATGCGGTCCGCTGAATACGATGACGACGACGATTGGCGTGACGAGCCGCGCCGCGAACCAAGCCGCGAACCTCGCCAGCAATTCCGCCACGGGCCGCGCGAGCGCCGCCCGCGCAGGGAACGCGAGCACGCCTATGAACGCGAGGGCGACTATGAGCGCGAGGTTGGGTCTGGGCGCGACGCCGAACTTGCCCGCGAGGAATTTGGCGAGGTGCACGCCCGCCTCGATCGGCTGACGCATCAGCTCGAACGCTTGGCACGGAGCGATG
>Ga0181525_10001563_pt1 | contig 19438 bp, 21 predicted proteins | sample PEATcosm2014_Bin_48_FD_121100 | JGI IMG/M metagenome (GOLD analysis project Ga0181525, IMG submission 121100) | Peatland microbial communities from MTU Mesocosm Facility, Houghton, MI, USA - PEATcosm2014_Bin06_10_metaG | ecosystem: Environmental > Terrestrial > Soil > Wetlands > Peat | place...
CATGCGCATGCTGCTGATCGGGGCCAAGACGATGGCCAGCAAAGGCGGGAAAATGGTGCTGCTCGCGCCGGTGGCCGATGTTGCCGCGGTGCTTAAGACCGCGCGGCTTGACTCGCTGATCCCAATCTATGATCAGCGCGACGTCGCCCTCGCCGAGATTGGCGTTTGAGCGTGGACGCACGCGTCATCAAGCCGAAGGGCCGGCTCGACAGCAGCACCGGCCCGGCCTTGGAGGCCGAACTAATGGCGGTCATCGAGAACGGTATCAGGCGCCTGTTGCTGGACTTCTCGGAGTTGATTTACATCAGCAGCGCGGGCCTGCGCGTCATCCTGCTCGCGGCCAAGCGGATGAAGGCATCGAACGGGCGGTTGATCTTATGCTCGCTCAATCCGCAGATCACGGAAGTATTCAAGATCAGCGGATTCGACGCGATCATCGACATCCAACCCTCGTTCGACAGCGCCATGGCGCGGCTCAACGCGCCCTGATCTCAATTTTTGTTTCGGAGCATCAGGCGGGCGACAGCCGGTAGTGACTGACGCCCCATTCCGCGCCGCCATCATGGCCGAACAGGCCCGCCGTGGCGAGGAAGAAGAGCCGCCAGCGCCGCTGCCACAACACGGCATGATCGCCGTAGACCGCGCGCAAGATCGGCTTGATCGCGTCGATGTTGCGGTCGTAATTGGCGAGCCAGTCGAGCGCCGTGCGGCGGTAGTGATCGCCGTTCCAGCGCCATTCGCGCTCGACCTCGAACAAGGAACCGAAATGCCGGATCAGCCCGTGGCTCGGCATGATGCCGCCGGTGAAGAAATATTGTGCGATCCAGTCGGCGCCGTCGCCGTGATCGAAACGGTAAGGCGCGGTGCGGTGGCTGAAGACGTGCAGGAACAATTTGCCCTCCGGCGCGAGCCAGCCGCGGATGCGGCCGAGCAGCGTCGGCCAATTCGCCATGTGCTCGAACATTTCGACCGAGACCACGCGGTCGAATTGTCCCGGCGGCGCGAACGCGTTCATGTCGGCGGTGCGGAGGTGAAGATTCGTGAGTTTCAACGCGCGCGCCGCCCGCTCGATATAACGGCGCTGGCTGTGTGAATTCGAGACCGCGGTAATCCGCGCCGACGGGTAGCGTTCGGCCAAATAAAGCGACAGTGAGCCCCAGCCGCAGCCGAGTTCGAGGATCCGCTGTCCATCGGCGAGATCGGCATGGGCGGCGGTTTCGGCCAGGGCGCGCTCCTCCGCATCCACCAGCGAATCGCCGGCGGCGTAGTAGCAACTGGAATATTTGCGCCGTGGCCCAAGCACCAGCGCGAAAAATTCGGCCGGCAGTTCGTAATGCTGCGCATTGGCGCTGTCGGCGCATTCGGCGATGCGGCAGTGGACCATATTGGCGGCGAAGCGCGCCTCGACCTCCGCGATGTCATCGGCCTCAAGTTGACGCCTGGTGCGCCCGACCAACAGCTCGATGCCGGCGCGCGTCAGCGCGTCGGGCAAGGGCGCGCGTTCGGCGAAGCGGCCGGCGGCGGCGATCAGATTCACGGGCTCTCCGCGACCTTGGCCGCCGAGCGGCGCGGCGGCAGGGGAAAGAAGGCGCTGGTGCGGCGCTGATAGTCGCGATAGGCCGCGCCGCGCGAGCGCAGCATATGCGCCTCGACCGGCGGAATACCGGAGACGTACACCAGCAGCGCGTACATCAGCGCCGGGCCGAGCAGCGCCAGCCAGCCCCAGGGATAGTCGCCGCCCCAGGAGATCGCCAGCAGCGGATAAGCCAGCCAGCCCAGCCATTCGAAGAAATAATTGGGATGGCGCGACCAGGACCAGAAACCCGTGTCGCAGATGCGCCCGCGATTATTGGCGTCGGCCTTGAACAGCTCGAGCTGCATGTCGGAGGATCTCTCGCCCAGGATCGCGAAAGCGAGCAGCGCCAGCCCGGCGATGTCGATCAGGCGCGGATTGGGCGCGGGATTGCGCGCCGCGAGCAGGATGGCGAGGCCGAGCAGCACCGCGCACAGCGCCTGCGCTTCGAGAAACAGGAACATGCGCGACTGGAACTGCCCGCCCCAGCTTTCGCGCAAGGCGGCATAGCGCGCATCTTCCGGCCCGTGCGCCACCCGCGCGGCGATGTGCGAGCCCAGGCGCAGCGACCAGAACCCGACCAGCGCGGCGATCACCAATTGCCGCCAGCTGATCCCCGGCGCCCCCGGTTCCGGCACCAGCGCGAAGGTCAAGCCGAGCAGCCCGGTGCCGAAAGACCACGCCACGTCGACCCAGCCGGCGTTACCCGAAAGCCACTGCGCCGCCCAGGCGCCGGCCATGACCAACGCCATGCCCACCGCGCCGTACAGGATCAGGTCCAGCGCGTCCACGGCCCATGCCTCAGAGCGGTTTTTCGATGCGGTAAAGGCCGACATCGATGGTGCCGGCGCGGAAGCCGGCCTCGCAATAAGCCAGGTAGTATTCCCACATGCGCTTGAAGCGCGCATCGAAGCCCAGCGCCGCGATATCCGCCCAGCCGCGCTGGAAGCGCTGGTTCCATTCCGCCAGGGTGCGCGCATAGCTGGCGCCAAAATTCTCCAACGCGGCCAGCGACAGCCCGGCGCGCGAGATCTGTTCGCGCAACACCGAGGGCGACGGCAGCATGCCGCCGGGGAAGATGTAGCGCTGGATGAAATCGGCGGCGCGGCGATAGGTCTCGAAACGCTCGTCGGCGATGGTAATGATCTGCAGCACCGCGCTGCCGCCGCGCGCCAGCCGTTCGCGCACCACCTCGAAGAATTTGGGCCAATGCGTCTCACCCACCGCCTCGAACATCTCGATCGAGACGATGCGGTCGAACAACCCCTTCTGTTCGCGGTAATCGCGCAGGCAAATTTCGGTGCGGTCGGCCAGACCGGCCTGGGCAAGCCGCGCTTCGGCATAGGCGCGCTGCTCCTTGGACAGGGTGAGCCCGGTGACGCGGCTGCCGTGGCGGGCGGCCAGCGCCTCGGCCAGGGCGCCCCAGCCGCAGCCGATCTCGAGCACGCGCTCGCCGCCGGCGAGATCGAGCCGCTCGATGGCGCGGGCGATCTTGGCCGCCTGCGCCTGTTCCAGGCTGGCCCGCTCATCCGCGTAGAACGCCGAGGAATAGGTCATGCTGGGATCGAGCCAACGCGCATAGAACTCATTGCCGAGGTCGTAATGCTGCGCGATGTTGCGCCGGCTGCCACGCAGCGTGTTGGGACGCGCCAGGTGCCGCAGCCGGTTCAGCAGCCGCAACGGCGCCGTGCCCATGATCGCCGAGCCGAGCGCCGTCTCGTTGCGCAGCGCGAATTCGATCAGCGCGGCGAGATTAGGGCTAGACCAGTCGCCGTCTATGTAGGACTCGGCGAAGCCGAGATCGCCGCCCAGGATCAGGCGGCGAATGCTGCGCCAGCGGTGGATCTGCAGCGACGCCACCGGTCCTGCCGCCTTGCCGCCGAAAACCATGCGTTCGCCCGACGGCGTCTCGACCGTGAGCTGCCCGGTTTGCAGCCGCGCGCCCAACGTCGCCAGCAGCGCCGCCCACAGCCCGCGCCAGCGGCGGCGCCCTTGCGGGCGTTGGGTGGATGCGTCGGAATGCGACCCCTCGCGATTCTCACGCAGCGTCATAGTTCTCCCCTTCGAATTGGTTGCGCGGCGGAACCACCGTCACCGGATTCTCCGGTGCGGCCGGGTGCGGCACCAGCGCCACCCCCTTCCGCCACAGCTTGAAAGCCTCCCAATGGATGCCGCCGATTACTTTGAGCGTCAACAGCGGATAACGCAAGAAGGCCAGGGCCAGGGCCGCATCGGACAAGGAAACGCGCCAACCCGCGAAAGACGCATGCAGTAGCGTGCCCTGATCGTCGTCCTGGCGGATGACGATCGACGCGGTCTCGGCCGGCGCCGCCACGCGGAAATGGTAAATGGCGTCCATGCCGATGAAGGGTGAGACGTAGAATTCCTTGGCGCAGCTCTGCTCGACGACCGGGCCGCTGCCCGCCGCCACCGGGATCAGATAGCTGTGGCGTTCGCCGAAGGTGTTGTTGACCTCGTAGAGCAGGGCGGCAAGGCCGCCGTCGCTGCGGTGGCAGAAATAGACGCTCAAGGGATTGAACACGTAGCCGAGGATGCGCGGATTGCACAGCAGGCGGATCTTGCCGCCCTGCAGGTCGATCCCGGCCTGGGCGAGCAATTCCTCGACATGGGCGCGCAGATCGGGGCCGCCTTCGCCGTGGTCGCGGTCGTAGAAACCGAAGAGGTTGAACCGGTTGCGCGAGAACAGGCGCAGATGGCGGTTGAGCGCGGGCAGCTCGTCGAGATCGAACAGCATCTGGAAGACGCGATAACGCAGCGCATGGGGCCGCGGTCGCAAACGGCGATGCGCCACCAGGCCGAAATAAAGCGCCGATGCGTATTCGCTCACGATGCCGCCTCCGCACGATGCTCGGCCGGGTCCAAATGGATGCGGCCCGATTCATCGGCCACATGCCAGGGCCGGCGCAATCCGCCTAGCGCCTCGGCCACGGCCAGCCCCGCCTGCAAGCCGTCCTCGTGGAATCCGGCGCCGAAATAGGCGCCGCAGAACCAGGTGTTGCGGCGGCCTTGCAGCCGCCACAGCGCGCGCTGGGCATGCGGCGCTTCTGCGTCGAAGATCGGATGGTCGTAGAGGAAGCTGCGGTGGATACTGTCGGGACGCGGCGGGCGGTGGGGGTTGAGGGTCATGAACCAGGACTGGTCTTCGGGAATGCCCTGCAGGCGATTAAGCCAATAGGTCACGCACAGCGCGCGGTCGCCGCCGTCTTCGCGCTGGCCGAGATAGTTCCAGCTCGACCACACCGCGCGGCGGCGCGGCATCAGCCCGGAATCGTTGTGCAGAATGGCGAGGTTGCGCTCGTAGCGGAAGGCGCCGAGCAAATTGCGCTCCTCGGCGCTGGGATCGCGCAGCATGGCCAACGCTTCGTCGGCATGGGAGGCGATCACCGCATGGTCGAAGCGCGCAGTGCCGCCGCGGACATCCTCCACCCGCACATGATCGGCGGCGCGATGCAGAGCGCGCACGGCGCAGCCGAGCCGGACGCGGCCGGCGTAACGCGCGGTCAGGCGCGATACGTATTCGCGGCTGCCGCCGGTGACCGTGCGCCACATCGGCCTTTCGCCGAACGCCGACAGCAGCCCGTGATTCTGGCAGAAGCGCACGAAGCTCGCCGCCGGGTGGCTGCGCATGGTCGCCATCGGCGCCGACCAGATCGCCGCCGCCATCGGCAGCAGATGATCCTCGATGAAGGCGCGGGAATAGTGATGGCTTTCGAGATAAGCGCCGAGGGTGAGCGCCTCGTGCCCGGGATCATCGAGCAGATAGGGCGCGGCGCGGTAGAAGCGCAGCAGGTCGCGCAGCATGACCCAGAAGCGCGGCCGGAACAAATTGCTGCGCTGGGCAAACAGCGTGCCCAGGCCGGTGCCGGCGTATTCGAGCCGGCCTTGGTCGAGCGAGACCGCGAAGGACATGTCGCTCGCTTGCGTCGGCACCTCGAGATGCCGGAACAGCGCGGCCAGGTTGGGGTAGTTGCGCTCGTTATAGACGATGAAGCCGGTATCGACCGGCACCGCGCCGGAAGCGGAGGGAACCTCCACCGTATTGGTGTGGCCGCCGAGCCGGAGGGATTTTTCATAGACCGTCACGCGGTGGCGCGCGCTCAACAGCCATGCGGCGGCCATGCCCGAAATCCCCGTGCCGATCACGGCAATGTCGAGAGGCCGCTGGGTCTGTAACGATGAATCGGTCATTTTTTGCCCCCGCGCCCGCCGCGAATTGGCAAGGCCGGCGCGTCTGACCTATCTTTACGTTGGCAAGCGCCCGGCGGATCACCGCCCCCTGGGTGATCCGGCGCCCGGTTTCCTCCGTACAGGACACTATGTATGCGCTCTCCTTTCGGTCAATCGGGACATCCGCCCGCTCCGGGGCCCAGGCCGTGAGAACGACCGGGGAAGCCGCGAATCGCGGGCGGAGCGAGCTTTCGGGCCATATCCTGGCGATATCGACCCGGGGCGACCGCGCCGCCTTTGGCGCGCTGTTCGCGCATTTCGCGCCGCGGGTGAAGAGCTATCTGCTGCGCCTGGGCGCGGGACCGGGCCAGGCCGAGGACATGGCGCAGGAGGTCCTGCTGGCGGTGTGGCGCAAGGCGGCGAGCTTCGACCCGGCCAAGGCCGAGGCCTCGACCTGGGTGTTCGCCATCGCGCGCAATCTGCGCATCGACGCTCTGCGCCGCGAGCGCCATCCCGAAGTGAGCGATGAGCATCTGGAAGCCGTGGCGGATACGCGTGAGGACGCGGAAACCGCGCTTTCGGCGGCGCAACGCGGCGCGGCGTTGCGCCAGGCGCTCGAGGAATTGCCGGCGGAACAGGCCGAGGTGGTGCGGATGTCCTTTTTCCAGGACAAGCCGCATGGCGAGATCGAACGCGCGCTCGGCATTCCGCTCGGCACGGTGAAATCGCGCTTGCGTCTGGCCATGGTGCGGCTGCGCGCGGCGTTGGGAGAAATCGAATGAGCACGCGGCAACCCGAACATCATCCGAGCGAGGCGGTGCTGGTCGCCTACGGTAGCGGCGCGCTGGGCGAAGGGCTGGCGCTGGTGGTGGCAACCCATCTGCTGTATTGCGCCGCTTGCCGCAACAAGGCGCGGGACGTCGAGGCGCTGGGCGGGGCGCTGCTCGAGGAATTGCCGCCGGCGGCGCTGGCGGAGGATGCCTTTGCCAAGATCCTGCCCCGCCTGGGCGCGGTCGAGGCGAAACCCGCCCCGCGGCGTCGGCCGCCGGCCAATGGCGGCTTTTCGCCGCCCGACCCGCTCGGCGATTATCTCGGCGGCCATGTCAGCGAGAACGATTGGCGCCGGATCATGCCCGGCCTCAGCCGCGTCGCGGTGCTGCCGCGCGGCAAGACGGGCGCCAACACTCAGTTGCTGCGGGTGTCGCCGGGCACGGCGCTGGCGCATCACGGGCATCGCGGGCTCGAGCTGACCGTGGTGTTGCAAGGCGGATATTCCGACGATCTCGGGCATTTCGGCGTCGGCGACGTGGCCGAGACCGACGATTCCATCCGCCACCGCCCGGTGGCCGATCCGGGCGCGGATTGCATCTGCCTCATCGCCACCTCGGGCCGGTTGCGCTTCAGCGGGCTGATCGGCCGGCTGATCCAGCCTTTCATCGGCATGTGATCTTGCGCGCCGCTTGGCTGCACGTGGCGGGGCTGTTGCCGCTGCTGCTGGCGAATGGCTGTTCCGCCGACCGTATCGTCGACGATCTCACCCCGCATGAGGGCTATCGCCTGATCGCCGACCGGCCCTATGACGAGGGGCCGCGTCGCAAGCTCGACGTCTACCTGCCCGACCCGCCGGCGGAGCATGCGCCGATGGTGGTGTTTTTCTACGGCGGCAATTGGCAGAGCGGCGACAAGGCGATGTACCGCTTCATCGGCCAGGCGCTGGCCTCGCGCGGCGTGGTGACCGTGATCCCGGATTACCGGCTTTATCCCGAGGCGCGCTATGCGGATTTTCTCGCCGACGCGGCGGCAGCGGTTGCCTGGAGCGCCGGTCACGCGGCGGAGCTGGGCGGCGATCCGGCGCGGCTTTACCTCATGGGCCATTCGGCCGGCGCCTATATCGCCGCCATGCTGGCGCTCGACCGGCGCCGGCTCGGCGGCCGGCCCAAGATCGCGGGCATGATCGGCTTGTCCGGGCCTTATGATTTCCTGCCGTTGACCGATCCGGCGCTGCGGCAGATTTTCGCGCCGGAGAATGCGTGGCCTTCGACCCAGCCGATATTCTACGCGCGCGGCGACGCGCCGCCCTTGCTGCTATTGACCGGCGACGATGACGACACGGTGGACCCGGGCAACACCGCGCGGCTGGCATCGCGCATTCGCGCCCTCGGCGGCGAGGTGACCGAGAAATATTATCCGGGAATCGGCCATTTGCAGATCATCGGCTCCATGGCCGCGCCCTTCCACTTCATCGCGCCGACGCTCGCGGATACGGTCGGGTTCGTGGAAAAATCCCACTAGAGAGATGCCGGGAAGCGCTTGAAACCGCCGCCGGTTATTTGCCGATGAAGCGGCTGGCCACCAGGATTGCTCCTATACCGATCACCGACCAGAAGAGAATACCGGCGTTATAACTGCTGCCCGGAATGCAAAATTGGTTCGGCAACCCGATGGAACCGACAAGGTTGCAAATGTGCACGGACCACCAATGCATCGCTTGGTCGAGCATATCGGGTACTTCGCTTTTCCTTGGGTTCGGCCATTATAGCACCAACCGGCACGAGAAAAACGCCCGACTCCCTTGCCGCGCCCCTTTCGCTTCGCGGAGCGCGGCCTAAACGGCGCCTGACGTTGGAAGATTTCGCGTGCGCGGGCGTTGCTAAATAAATCTTTACTCTAATCGCAAGCCGGAAGCGGCAAGCCGAGCTACTCTATGTCGATCAGTTTGCGATAGCCGCAGACCATGCATACCCAATAATAATAGGTTCCGATCAAGCTGCCGGAATGTTTGCGAAATTCGAACGTGCGTTTTCTTTTGCACCGGTCGCAATGCAATTCCTCGGTTTCGCCCACGCGTTCGGTCTGATTGGTCATTCTCTCCTCAAGCGTCTCGGCGTCGCGTTGCCCATTCAATCAGCTTGGCGCAAATAGGTTACTATCCAGCGGTCATAATGCTGCCCATATTTTGGGCAATGCTAGCCATTCTACCATGAGATGGTTTTGCACCGCGGCTCGGCCGGGCCCGGCGCTTTTTCGGATAACCGAGCCAAATCAATCCGCTAGCCGGGCAGCCCGAGTTGGCTCGGGCCTTGCACACTTTTCCTGGGACCAAGAACACACCACCTGGGAGATGGGTCCGCGAGTGGAAGACGCCGCGACATTGCCGACAACCTACGCCCAGGCCTTCGACGAGACCGGCCTGCCGGGCGAATGCCTGCCGCAATACCGGCAGGTGAAGGTGTGGCTCGACAAAATGCCGCGCGAATTCCTGATGCTGAAGCGGCGCGAGGCCGAATTCCTGTTTCGCCGCACCGGCATCACCTTTGCCGTCTATAACGACGGCGGCGACCCCGAACGGCTCATTCCGTTCGACATCATTCCGCGCATCATCCATCCCGCCGAATGGAAATTCCTGTCCCAGGGCCTGACGCAGCGGGTGAAGGCGCTCAACGCCTTCATCGACGACGTCTATCACGACCGCGAGATCATCCGCGCCGGCAAGGTGCCGGCCGAGCTGGTGCTGCTCAACGACGGCTTCCGCGCCGAGATGCAGGGCCTCGACACGCCGCGGCGCATCTACACCCACGTCTCGGGCATCGACATGGTGCGGGTGGGACCAAACGATTTCTACGTGCTCGAGGACAATTGCCGCACGCCGTCGGGCGTCTCCTACATGCTGGAGAACCGCGAGGCGATGATGCGGCTTTTCCCCGATCTGTGCGCAAGTCACCGCATCGCGCCGGTGTCGCATTATCCCGAAGAGCTGCTCGACACGCTGCGCTCGGTGGCGCCGCCCAATTGCCCGGGCGAGCCGGTGATCGCGCTGTTGACGCCGGGCGCCAACAACAGCGCCTATTACGAGCATTCCTTCCTCGCCGACGAGATGGGCATCGAGCTGGTCGAGGGCGCGGATCTGGTGGTCGAGGACAACGTCGTCTACATGCGCACCACCGAAGGGCAGAAGCGCGTCGACGTGATCTATCGCCGCATCGACGATATCTTCTGCGATCCGCTGACCTTCCTGCCCGAATCCCTGGTCGGCACGCCCGGCCTGTTCAACGCTTATCGCATCGGCAACGTGACCCTGGCGAACGCGGTGGGCGCCGGCATCGCCGACGACAAGCAGGTTTATCCCTATGTGCCGGCGATGGTGCGGTTCTATCTGGGCGAGGAACCGATCCTGTCCAACGTGCCGACATATTCCTGCACCGACGAGAAGGATTTGCGCTACGTGCTCGACCATCTCGGCGAGCTGGTGGTGAAGGAGGCGCGCGGCGCCGGCGGCTACGGCATGATGGTGGGGCCGCACGCCACCAAGGCGGAGCGCGAGATTTTCCGCCTGAAGCTTCTCGCCAATCCGCACAACTACATCGCCCAGCCGACGCTGGCGCTCTCCACCTGCCCGACCTTCGTCGAGAACGGCATCGCGCCGCGCCACGTCGACCTGCGGCCCTTCGTGCTGTGCGGCAAGGAGACCCGCATCGTGCCCGGCGGCCTGACGCGCGTCGCGCTCAGGGACGGGTCGCTGGTGGTGAATTCGAGCCAGGGCGGCGGCACCAAGGACACTTGGGTGCTGGAAAGCCTGCCCGAAAACGGCGCCGATGCTAAGCCGAACCGCCGATAGCCTGTTCTGGCTCGCCCGCTATGTCGAGCGCGCCGAGAACGTGGCGCGCATCGTGCTGGTGGGCCACCGCATGGCCAGCATCGCGCAATCGCTCGGCAGTTTGGGCGACGAATGGCTTTCGACGCTGATCGCCACCGGCTGCGACCAGGATTTCTTCGAGAAATATTCCGAGGCCTCGTCCTCGGCGGTGATCGACTTCCTGGTGCGCGACCCGGACAATCCCTCGAGCGTGCTGAGCTGCCTCGAAACCGCGCGGCGCAATGCGCGCGCGGTGAGGACCGCGCTCACCGTCGACATGTGGAACGCGCTCAACGAGACCTGGCTCCGGGCGCGCGATTTCGCCTCCGAGACCGCGGCCAGCGACCAGGTATCGACATTCCTCGAATGGGTGAAGGAGCGCTCGCAGCTGTTCGACGGCGCCTATAACAGCACCATGCTCAGGAACGACGCGTTCTATTTAACCCGGCTCGGCACCTTCGTCGAGCGCAGCGACAACACCGCGCGCATCCTCGACGTCAAATACTACGTGCTGCTGCCGCAGGACGAGGGCGTGGGCGGCGCGCTCGACTATTACCAGTGGCAGTCGATCCTGCAATCGGTCTCGGCGCTCCGGAGCTATCACTGGGTCTATCAGGAGCGGTTGCAGCCCTGGCTGATCGCCGAGCTGATGATCCTCCGGCCGGAGATGCCGCGCTCGCTCTTCAGCTGCTACGAACAGATCACGCGCCAGCTCGACGCGATCGGCGACGCCTACGGCAAGCGCGGCGAATGCCACCGCCTGGCGGGCGAAACCCATGCGCGGCTGCGCTACGGCCAGATCCAGCGGATCTTCCAGGGCGGCTTGCATGAATTCTTGACCGAGTTCATCGATCGCTCGATCCTGCTCGGCGAAGAAATCACCAAGCTTTACCTCATCTGAAATCCCATGAACCGCCCATGAAACTTCAGGTACACCATCAGACGGCCTATCATTATTCGCAGCCGATCACCTATGCGATCCAGACGCTACGGCTGACGCCGCGGCCGCATGACGGGCTGGCGGTCAATTCCTGGCGGGTGCGCGGCGAGGGCCGCCATGAGCTGTCCGCCTTCGTCGACGGCTTCGGCAACCTCGCCCATTGCCACACCGTGAACCGGATTCACGACAGCGCCGTCATCACGGTAGAGGGCGAGGTCGAAACCCACGACACCGGCGGCGCGGTGCGCGGCGTGCAGGAGACCCTGCCGCCGCTGTTCTTCCTGCGCTGGACGCCGCTGACCTCGGTCAACAAGGAGATCGAGCAGCTGGCGGCTGACAACGCCAAGGGGCCGCAGCTGCTCGACCGGCTCGACGCGCTGATGGAGGCGGTGCGCGAACGGGTCGATTACCGCACCGGCGTCACCGACACCATGACAACCGCGGCCGAGGCGCTCGCCGCCGGCGGCGGCGTGTGCCAGGACCACGCGCATTTGTTCATCTCGGCGGCGCGTTCGATCGGCATTCCGGCGCGCTACGTGGGCGGATATCTCTGGACCGGTAAAAGCGACCAGGAATACGAGGCGAGCCACGCCTGGGCCGAGGCCTATGCCGGCGAGCTCGGCTGGATCGGCTTCGATCCCTCGAATCGCACGCGGCCGACCGAGGCCTATATCCGCACCGCCATCGGGCTCGATTACTGGTCGGCGGCGCCGATCCGCGGCGTGTGGCGCGGCGAGGCGGACGAGGATCTCTCGGTCAAGGTGCGGGTGGCGCCGCCCGGCGAACAGCAATTGCGGGTGACGCCACCCGGCGGCGAACAGCAATAAGAATAGGCTATAAGAGAGGGACAACGGGGGAAGCGGATGACCTACTGCGTCGGGCTTTATCTCAAGGACGGGCTGGTAATGCTGTCGGACACCCGCACCAATGCGGGGATCGACAACATCTCGGTCTTTTCCAAGATGCACCTCTACCAGATTCCCGGCGAGCGCTTCATGGCGGTAATGACCTCGGGCAACCTCGCCATCTCGCAGGCGGTGGTGAACATGCTGCATGAAGGCCTAAACACCGGCGAGCGGATCGAGACGCTTTACACCGCGTCAAGCATGTTCCGCGCAGCACAACTGGTGGGCGACGCGGTGCGGCGCGTCTACAACGTCGACGGCCCGACGCTCGAGGCGCAGAACGTCAAGTTCGAAGTCTCGGTCATCCTCGGCGGACAGATCAGGGGCCGCGGCATGCGGCTGTTCCAGATCTATTCCGCCGGCAATTTCATCGAGGCGACGCCCGACACCCCCTTTCTCCAGATCGGCGAAACCAAATACGGCAAGCCGATCCTCGACCGCGCGCTGCAATACGACACCGACCCGCGCGACGGGGTGAAGCTGGTGCTGGTGTCGATGGATTCGACGCTCAGGAGCAACCTGACCGTGGGCATGCCGATCGACCTGCTGGTCTACCGCCGCGACGACATGAAGCCCGAGGTCAAGCGCCGCATCGGCGAGGAAGATCCCTATTTCAAGATGATCCGCGAAGGCTGGTCCAAGGCGCTGCGCGACGCCTACCGCGCCTTCCCGCGTCCCGACTGGTTCTCATAAGGCCGTCCCGGCTCAGTGCACCAGCAAGAGCGGCAGCAGGCTGGCGGCGACCAGTTCGCGCGTGGCGCCGCCGAAGAACATCTCGCGCCAGGGACCGCGGCCGTAGCCGCCCATCACCAAGAGATCGGCCTCGGCCTCGCGCGCGGCGGAGAGCAGCTGTTGCCCCGGCCCCGCCCCCGACACCACCGGCACCACGTGATGCCGCGCCGACACGCCGTGCCAGCCGAGATACGCCACCGCCTCGGCTGCGTCCGAAGTTTTGGCGTCGCCGACGCTGATGATGGTGACAGCGCGCGAAGCCGCCAGTAGCGGCAACGCCGCCGCCAGCGCCCGCACCGCCTCGGGCGAGCCGTTCCAGCCGAGCGCGACGTTTTCGCCGAGCGCCTTGGCCGGCTTGGCCGGAGCCAGCAAAACCGGGCGGCCGGAAACCAGCAGAGTCTGCTCGATCGCGTCGCTGTGCGGCTCGTCGACCACGCGGTCGGAACGGCCCAGCACCGCGAGATCGAAGAAGCGCGCGCGGCGCGCCAACACCGTTGGCGCGTAGCCGGTCTCCTCGCGCCAGGCGCCCGAGGCACCGGATTTCGACGGCGTCGCCGCCGGGACGATGCCGTGACGCTGCAACGCCGTCTCGAACGCCGCCTTGGTCTTGCGCGCGGCGGCGGTCACGTCCGCGTTGAATTTGTCGATAAATTGGCCGGCGATCGGCATACCGAAACCGTCGCCCGCGGCCATGATCAGCTGCGCCGCGTCGGCACGGACATGAAGACCCTCGACATGCGCCTCGAAGCGGCGGGCGAGCCGGCAAGCGGCATCGATGGCGCCATCGCTGGCGCCACCGCCGCTGGCGGCGGCGAGAATGGTTCTAATAGTCATTGTCCTCCCTCCATGTCCGGATCGAATGGTACAGCGGAGTCGCGCGCATGCCCGGCATTGAATGCCCCGCTCTTGTCAGACCACATCGTAGCCTGCCTGAATTAATTCAAGGACGGGGCGCGGCATGCGATACTTTGCCTCATAGCCGCAACCGGCGGAAGGCGCGGCCATGACCCGGCCCTATCCCACGGAATTCGACCGACCGGCCATGATCGGCGCCGGAGCGAGCCTGCGCATCCGGCCGGTCCGGCCCGAGGACGAACCCGGCCTGGTCGAATTGGTCGCGCGCATGACGCCGGAGGACCGCCGGCTGCGCTTTTTCACCCAGTGCAAGGAACTGCCGCACGCGCTTGCCGCGCGTTTCGCCCGGATCGACTATGATCGGGAAATGGCGCTCCTCGCGACCCCGATGGACGACGATACCGTGCTCGGCGTTTCCCGATACGCCGCCGATGCCGATCTGCGGCGGGCCGAATTCGCGCTGGCGGTGCGCAGCGATTGGCACCATCGCGGCCTCGGTCATCTGCTGATGACTCGGCTGATCGAGGCGGCGAAAGCGCGCGGCATCGGCGCGCTCTACGGCGACGTGCTGCGCGAAAACGCGACCATGCTCGATCTGTGCCGCGAGATCGGTTTGACCGCGGGGAACCATCCCGACGACCCGACCCTGCTGCGCCTGACGCTCGCCCTCTCCGGCCGGGGAGAGCCCCGGCCGTGAAGAAAAAGGCCTATCGCCGGGAGCTGCTCAAGCTGCAGATCGAACTGGTCAAGCTGCAGCGCCACATCATCGCGCATGACGACCGCATCCTGGTGATCTTCGAGGGGCGCGACGCCGCCGGCAAGGACGGCACCATCAAGCGCGTCACCGAGCACATGAGCCCGCGCGAAACCCGCGTGGTGGCGCTGGGACCGCCGTCGGACCGCGACGAGAGCGAGTGGTATTTCGAGCGCTATGTCCGGCATCTGCCGGCGGCGCGCGAAATGGTGCTGTTCAATCGCAGCTGGTACAACCGCGCCGGAGTCGAGCGCGTGATGGGGTTCTGCAGCAAGGCGCAGACGCGCGAATTCCTCGACGTGGTCCCGGGATTCGAGGCCATGCTGGCGCGTTCGGGCATGAGGCTCTTCAAATACTATCTCGACATTTCGCGCCGCGAGCAGAAACGGCGGCTCGCGGCGCGCGCCAAGGACCCGCTCAAGCAGTGGAAGCTCAGCCCGGTCGACGCCAAGGCGATGAAGTATTGGGACGATTACAGCAAGGCGCGCAACCAGATGCTGACGCGCACCCACACCGAGGCCGCACCCTGGACCATCGTGCGCGCCGACGACAAGGAAACGGCGCAGCTGAACGTCATTCGCGATTTGTTGAGCCGGCTCGACTACAAGCACCGCGACAAGCGGCTAATCAAGCCCGACCGCGATATCGTGCGCGATTTCGATCCGACCCTGATCGAGACCGGGATGATCGCGCCCTAGAAGGCCTCAAGCCGCGGCGGTCGCCCGAATCTCGGCCGCCGGGCGCAGCACGCGCTCGGGCGGCAGCACGACGCGGATGGTCGTGCCTTTGCCCTTGACGCTCTCGATGACGAGTCTGCCGCCATGCATCTCGACGAGCCGCTTGGCGAGCGGCAATCCCAGGCCGAGCCCTTCGTACTTCTTCGCCAGCGTGTTCTCGATCTGGCCGAAAGTCTCGAGCGCCAGCGTGATTTCCTGCGGCGACATGCCGATGCCGGTATCGGCAACGACGAAGGCGAACGGCGCGCCAACCGCCGCCTCGATCGAAACCGAAACCCGGCCGCCTTCGGGCGTGAATTTCACCGCATTCGACAGCAGGTTGATCAGGATCTGGCGCAGCCGGAGGGCGTCGGCCTGCACATAGACTGCCTGCTCGGGCAGATGCGTTTCGAGCACGATCTTCTTGCGCGCAATCTGGTTCTGCACCGCCATCACGCTTACCCGGACGATTTCCGCCGGATCGACTGACTCCTCGTCGAGCTCGGACTTTCCGGCCTCGATCTTGGAGACGTCGAGGACGTTGTTGATCAGCTCGAGCAGATGCTCGCCGGAAGTCCAGATGTCCTGCGCGTATTCGGCATAGCGCTTGGCCCCTTCGGGCCCCGTGCTCTGGTCCTTGATGATCTGGGAAAAGCCGATGATGGCGTTCAAGGGCGTGCGCAGCTCGTGGCTCATATTGGCGAGGAACATCGATTTCGCCCGGTTGGCCGCCTCGGCGCGCTGCATGCTCGCCTTGAGTTCGGTATTCGCATCGTGAAGCTTGACGCGCTCGTCCGCCAGCCGGATCTCGTGCGCGATGCGCTTGCCGATCTCGCGAATGAGATAGGCGGCGAGACCGCCCAGCAGGATGGTCGCGGCGGCGGCCAGCCCTATGATCGTCCACGCATGGGCACGCGACGCGGCAAGTTCTCCCTCGTAATCCAGCCCCACGGTCACGACCAGCGGATATTTCGCCAGGCGGCGGTAGCTGTAAATCCGCGTCATGTGGTCGATCGGGCCGGTGCGGACATAGGAGCCCATCCCGCCCTCGGGTATGTCCGAGGGACGCGGATCGCCGCCGATGGATTGTCCGATTTCGCTCAGACCGTCCGGGTGTTCCTGGGTGAACCGGGCGCGGATAATGTTGTCGAGGCCAGTCAATGTGATGACGCCGCGCGGACCGAAATCGACCGATTTGAACAACGACGTGAAACTGGACGGCGGCAGCGAGAACACCAGCACGCCCATGAATTTTCCGTTCTTGTCTTCGAGGCGCCGGGAAATCTGGATGGTGACCTGATTGGAGACGCGGCCCGTCACCGGCTTGCTGATGAACAGGCCCTTGAAATGGCCGTCGATATGGACGCTGAAATGCTCGCGGTCGCTGAGATCCATGGGTTGGGGATTGGGGTCTAGGGTGGAGGCGACCAGCCTGCCGTCGGCGCCGATGATGGCGGCCTGGATGGTGCCGGCGGCCATCAGCGGTATCTCGCGCGCCCCATGATAGAGATCGAAACGGCCGTTCTTTTCCTCAATCTGCCGGGCGACAATTTCCATCGTGCCGGCCGCGGCGTCGAGCGTGTGCTCGACCTCATCCTGGAAGGCGGCGGCGAAATTGATGGCGTCGTACTTGGCGTCGTGGATATCCGACGCGCGACTCGAAATAATCGAGGCGGCGACCAGCGCCCACATGGCGAGGACGACGAAGCCGACGATTCCCGCGATGCCCCATTTGAGGACGCGCGCACGGCGACGAAGATCGTCTTCGACAATACAAGTCATGGATATGTCTCCCGGAAACAACACCCTGTTCCTTCGTCATTAAGGGGCGATTAAGAAATGGCCGCCGGGAGCTTCGACTGCGGGTAATTACCCATATGCCGCAAACGCATAACAGGCGCATCAAGCCGCCCGCAGGACGCTCTGCGACGTGTTGGCCGCCAAAGGGGAGGTTTGGTTAACGGCCGCTAGGGCAGCGCGGCTCAGGCGTAGACCGGCTGCTTGCCGCGATCGAGCGCGTCGCCGCCGGCGGCTATGCCGTCGAGATAATTCTCCCAGACCAGCAGATTGACCCGGCAGGCGCGCACCGCCGCGTCGGCCATGCCGAGCTTCTCGGCATGCTCGGCGATGGTGTTCCAGCCGAGATCGGAATGCACGATGTCGGCGGCTTCGTGCAGCTCGAAGAATTCAAGATCGGCGTCCGTGAGCTTGAACAGCTTGCCCCAGCGCTGGCGCTCGAGCCCGAACCAGCCGTGCCGGCGCATGATGCCCTCGCCATAGCCGGGGATGTTCGTCCGCTCGGCGCAGGTATTGGCGACCATGCCTTCGAGCCAGGGGCGGTTGGACATCAGCGCCTCCCAGGCGAGCCACGCCATCTGGGTCGAAGCCAGCAATTTCGCGGAGCGGATGGCGGCGCGCTTCAAGCCGATCTTGAGGCCCAGTTCCTCGAGGATGGCCCAATGCGGCCGGCCGCCACCGTGTTCGTGATCGGCGATCACCTCTTCGGAACAGGCGCCGATGATGCGCATGCGCACCTCCCAATCCGGGCAATTGGTGGCGACGCGCAGTTTCAAGACGGAATTGCGGTAGCGCGTATTCTGCCGGTGTTGCAGCACGAACATCGCGGCGCGGCCGCTGGTCATCGGCTCGTGGAAGAAGCGGCAGCGGCGCACGAAATCGTCGACCGCCCGGTCGAGATGCGCGACCACCGAATTCGCCGCCTTGCGCGGTTGATGCCGTGCCTGTGCCTGTGCCATATCGCGCCCCGTCTCGTGGATGTGCCCGAAACCGCCACAAGCTAGCGGCACCGGCAGGGGATTGAAAGACCGGCATGGCTACGATTAGGCTACGGCCCGACGAAAACCGGGAGGAAAAGCGTGGCTGCCGTAAAACCGCCGTTCAAGGCCGACGTGGTCGGCAGCCTGTTGCGCCCGCGCGAGATCTTCGAAGCCCGCGCCAGGCGGGAAAAGGGCGAGATATCGCCCCCGGATTTGCGCGCGATCGAATCCCGGGCGGTGTTGGACGCGGTTGCCTTGCAGAAAGGCGCCGGGCTCAAGGTCTGCACCGACGGCGAGTTCCACCGCCGCCACTGGTTCCTCGACTTCATCGAGAAGATCGACGGCGTCAAGATCAGCGGCGGCCTGCCGGTCAAGTTCCACAACGAGCAGGGCGACGTCGAATTCGCGCCGCCGCGCATCGAGGTGCGCGGCAAGCTGGGGCGAAGCCGCGCGCTCGCGGTCGAGGATTTCAAGGACTTGAAGCCGGTGGCCGAGCGCGCCGGACTTTTGCCGAAGCAATCCATCCCCTCGCCCACCCTGGCGCATTTCCGCGGCGGCCGCGCCGCCATCGATAAAAAAGCCTATCCCGAGATGGACGAATTCTTCGCCGACCTGGCGCAGGTTTATCGCGAGGAGATCGCCGCGCTTTACGCGGCGGGCTGCCGCTACCTGCAGATCGACGAGACCAATCTGCCCTTCCTGTGCGATCCTAAGATTCACGACCATGTGCGGAGTATCGGCGAGGACCCGGCCAAGCTGCCGCGGCGCTATGCCCGGCTGCTCAACGACGTGCTCAAGGACAAGCCCGCGGACATGGTCGCCTGCATGCATCTCTGCCGCGGCAACCACGCCAGTTCCTGGGTGGCGGACGGCGGCTACGATCCGGTGGCCGAGGTCACCTTCGGCGAAATCAACTTCGACGCCTATTTCCTGGAATATGACAGCCCGCGTGCCGGGAGTTTCGCGCCCTTGCGGCACCTGAGCCCGCACAAGGTCGCGGTGCTGGGCCTCGTCACCACCAAGAGACCGCAGCTCGAATCCAAGGACGAGCTGAAACGGCGCATCGGCGAGGCGGCCAAGATCGTGCCCTTGGAGCGCCTGGCGCTTTCCCCGCAATGCGGCTTCGCCAGCACCATCGAGGGCAACAAGCTTTCGCTCGATGACGAGAAGCGCAAGCTTGCGCTGGTGGTCGAGACCGCGCGCGAGGTGTGGGGCTAGGCGCTCCGCCGCCGCGGGCCGCGCCGATCAGACCCAGGGTTCCGGCTGTTGCAGCGCCAGGGTCACCAGGCGCCGCAGAATTCTGTCCTGGATGCCGGCAGGCCGGTCGAGCGCGAGCCGCGCCAGCGCCCGGTGCGTTTCGGGCGA